>Ga0315909_10003567_pt1 | contig 18874 bp, 13 predicted proteins | sample LakEriMetagenome_11_FD_203527 | JGI IMG/M metagenome (GOLD analysis project Ga0315909, IMG submission 203527) | Freshwater fungal communities from buoy surface, Lake Erie, Ohio, United States - Buoy 2 MA125 | ecosystem: Environmental > Aquatic > Freshwater > Lake | place: USA: Lake Erie, Ohio... | reverse complement strand
ATGGTTCATTTCGATTCCTCCCATTTGCCAATCGTGCGGAGGAACGCCTCTGCGCGTTGGGCTGCGGTGGCACAATTAAGGTTCCATGCGTCATTAATCATTGAGTGTAGATTACACACTTCGTAAAGGTTGTTTAGATATTGCTCTTGCTGATCTTCAGTTAAAACCTTCTCCGCCTCATGCATGGCGTTTAGGTCGTTGAGGTAGTCGGGTAATACTCCCTGAGATGCCATTACTTTATGGGCTACCCACTTTATTCGGTGGATTAAAGATTCATTTTGCCAAGACCACATTGGGCTTAACCCATTTGATTTCAACTTCCACCCACACGCTTCCGCGATGGCAATCCTTTGTTGTTCTGGGTTCATTTCACCTCCCTCGCTTTGAGCATTGCGTCGGCTGCTTTGTATGACCATTTCGCAATATGATGCTCTAATTCATTTTCTGGATCGAATTGCGCCATCATACCCTGCAACGCCGCCGCTGCGAAGTAGTCGCGGAGGGTCATGCCTTTGTCCCAGTCTGAATATTGTGAATCGGGTGGGACGTTAGGAAACGCCGGTCCTCCGTCGTTGATCTGGTTGCTCATTTCGATTCCTTATTTTGAAGTATTGCGTCGCTCGCTTTCAGTGTTGCTACCATCGCATCGTTGATGTGTGCGCTTCTCGACTGCACAATCATCTTGTCCAGCCACGGCAGACCGCTGTCGGGTACACGCAGATTAATGGCGGCGTATTGGCGGAGGGTCATGCCGTCGTTGTGTTGTATTCCTGCCGGTGTCGGAAACGCCGGTCCTCCGTCATTCTGGATGTTCATTTCGATTCCCTTCTCTTCAAATATTCCGCCACCGCTTCATCTGCAACGTACTGTAATTTATACCCCATCTTCATGGCGTATGCTTTCAGCTTCCTGTGCGTGTCATCTGACACGATGAACACCTTCGCGGTGGGGCGCTTGGTTTTCACGGCCTCCCCTCCATGATGATGGACTTCACGAACCGCTTCTTCACGCCGATGGCCTTGGCCACGTAGGACAGGCTCTGACCTTCGTTCCACAATTTCCAGGCGCGCTTTGCATTGAGATGCGGTGCTTCGATCCGTGCTGGCACCGCAGCTGGATCGGGGAAGCTGATCCATCCACGGGCTACGGCGTTGGAGATCAATTCACTGACCATTGATAACCTGCCAGATGGCGCTGTTTGACCGTCCGAATTTCTTTTCGAGTTCACGATACGTGTAGGTGGGGTTGTTCCGTTTGCATTCGATGATCGCCTGTCGCTCCGCCTCGGTCATGCGAGTCCAGGTGCTGGTGGGTTTTACTTCAACAACCGGCGCCGGTGGCTGCTTCCCGAGTACGCGTTCGATGGCTTCACGGGAGAGCTTCATCTTTGAGGATCCAGGTGGGCGACTGAATGATCTGGGTAGAATCACCGTTGTAACCCGGCCAGCTGTCGGTGTCTTCGCAGACCATCCACTGGCGGACCCACGACTGCCAAACGGTCGATGCCTTGTCGAGTGACTCGGTGTCCAGTTGGTAGACAGCCACAGCGTAGGGAGCCGCGTCTTCGACGCAGATCCACTGCCATGCGCGGGTCTCGCCGGTGATGTCCCGGTACAAGTCCCGGTAGTACGCGGCCTGCACGTCGTAGCGCAGCTGGCCAATCTGCCGGCGGAAACCAGCCTTGCTAGCATCGCGAGTCTTCTTGAGATCCACGATCACCGGCGTTGTGTTGGGGAGCCAGTCGATCAGGCCCTTGCGTTCGCAGGACTCGAACTCACCGAACATCCCCACCTGGGCCTTGCCGGGCTCTGCGAAGATCCGGCCGGCGACCGGGTGTTTGCGCACGGACTCAACCATGCGTTCGACGGTCTCGATGGCGTCGTGCTTGAACACGGTGACGCCCCGCTCGGTCTGCTCATCTCTCCAGGCGCGTGCTTCTTTGGTGCGGTAATCGTCGAACGGCGACGTGGTCCAGAGGTACGGCGTCCCGAGAACCTTGTGGTCCAGCAGACTGCCGATAGCCATGGCTTCGGTGCTTTCCTTCTCCTCCTCAAAGCCTACCAGCGCGTGGGCTGGTGAGCGTGAGAACGCCTTCAGGCTGGAGATGTTGATTGCCGGGTGGTTCCGGTAGGTGTTTACGTCGATGGGGTGGACCAGCTTCACAGCACACCTCCCGCCTTCTGGAACGCACGGGCGATGCCGCGCTTGTTCCTGATCACCCAGTTCTGAATCTCCAGCGGCAGGTCAGCGACCGTGGGATAGGTGTCGGCCTCGGGCCACCACTCAAGATCGGTGGCGAGCTTCGCCAGCTGCGCGTAGGTGATGCCGATCTGGGCCAGGGTGGATTCGGCGGTCTGCTCCGCAGGATCGACCGAAGGCAGTGGAGCGGGCGTGGGCTCAGGCGCAGCTGGAGTCTCGACAGGGGCGGGCGCTGGCTCGGGCTGCGGTGCGGGCGTGGGTTCAGTAACCGCCGGATCGACAACCGCGACCGGCGCGGGCTCGGGCTCGACCTTCTTCTTGCGCGGCTTTGGCTCTGGCGGCGTCGGCGTCACGTCCACGACAGACGCGGTGACCGTGGTGGCGATGGACGGCTGCACGACCTGCTGGGCCGCCTGCGTGTCGTGGACCTCTTCCGAGGTGTGCATACCCAACGCGATCTCCGGCGCGTAGGCCCGGGTCCAGAACGCTGCAGCCCGGTACTGGAGCATCTGTTCCGGCATGGTCTTCCACTTGGAACCCGCCTTGCCGTACCAGCCTTCAGCCTTGGCCATGGCGATCGTCACCAGGGCACCCACCAGTTCCAGGTTTCCCTCGCGCTCGACGGCGTAGGCGCGGCAGCCCCAGTCGTCAGCGCCTTCCTTGCCGACCCAGCGGAACCGCATAGGGCTGAACCGGCCGCAGCTGTTGACGGTGGCAATCAGGAACGCGGCGCTCCAGGTGGGCTTGCCGTGGATCGGGACCATGCTCTGCATGACCGCCATGACCGAGGCGCCGATGCGCTGACTGAGTTCCAGCGCGATGATGCAGTTGCCGAGGTTGGCCTCGCCCCGATAGGAATCGGGAACGAGGGTGCTGGACGCAAGGGCCTTGGCCATGCGCTGCACGGAGACGAACGCGTTCTCGCTGGAGAACGCGCTGAGAGGTTGAGATTGCTGTGTTGCTACTTGCAGTTGGTTGCTCATACGTCAGTCAACGTATGGCAAGTGGTGCGTAGCGTCAATACAGGACTATCGAATTCCCACAGCTTTTTTCGCTTTTGCGTTCGCGATGTCTTCGATCCGGTCCAGCTGCCGTTTGGTTGCGGTCTGAGGATCCAGCTGCGAAATGCGGGTCTTGAGTTCGACTGCGCGAACCTCCTGCATCCTGGTCAACTCCTCCGGGGTGGCTTGGCGTTGCACGCGGCCGAACTGGAAGAACTTGTTGCTCTGAGGGGTGGCCGGCGTCCATCCAGTCTTGGCTAGCACCTGGTAGGCGCGATCTTCTTCTGGGCCTCCAACGATCGCGGTGCCGCCGGTCAGGATCGACATGATGCGCTCCTGGGCACGCGGTGTACCGACCGGATCCCCGAGGAAATTCCGATCAACCTTGCCACTCCAGGGCGTCGGTACCAGCAGGTTGATGAACGTCTGGTCCTTCGGATCAAACTGAGCGCCGGACATAGCGGTGGCCTCGCGCAGAAGGGGTTGAAACGGAATCAGGGGGCTCACAGTAGCAGCGGCGATCTTACCCACATCCGGCGCTCCGCGATATGTGCCGGCGCCGATCATTCCAGATGCGGTGCGCCCCTGGGCGATGGCTGAATAAGCGCCGTAGCCGAGCGACCAGATGACATCCTTCGCTGTAAGGTCACGAGGCTCGAAGGTGAGCCCCTTCTTCTTGGCGGCGGCAGCGGCTTTTTCGTTCAGCCGGTTACGCTTGGCAATGGTGTACTGAAGCTCGCCGACAGCGGCCAGCGCCGGGCGAATGTACTGGAAGGGTCCGGTGTTGAGTGACACGCGTAGCATCTTCCCATCAGGAAGATCCAGCTCCATCGTGTTGGGCTTGTGGCCCTCACGCTCCATTCGATCAGCCTCCTCCTTATCGTCGGGCCACCTGGTAAAGACTCGCAGCGCGCCTGAGAGAACCAATCCAACGAACAACCCAGAAAGCCCCAGTCCCGCCGCAGCCTCGATCTTGCGCTGCACCTTGTCGGTCTCGCTCTTGTACCAGGCGGATCCCTCGAACGCGCCTGGAACGAAACCTCCACCGGCAAACGTAAGCCCTCGGTTGATTCCGATTGCAACGGCGTTCGAGAACATCCCCAGGAGATCTGGAATTCCGATGCGCGACAGGATTTTACCGGTGGATTTCATCGCTTGCCCGATAACCCCACCGGGGCCGCCCTGCTCTTCGACGTTCCATCCGATGGTAGACCTCAGGTTTTGCGTGACACCCTTAATGTCTCCTGCGTCCAACCCAGCTGCCGCAATGCGTTGGTACTGCCGTGCGCGCACCACGTTCCATGCAGCAGCGCTGCGATCCTTGGGCGCGACGTTGGGATTGTCCCCGACCAGCGCTTGGGCCAACGCGTACTCGGCGATCGAATCACCAATGATTGTCTTCGCGGTCTTTCGCGCCTCGGCCTGGCCTATTCCCTGAAGACGCAGCTGTGTTTCAACCCAAGCTCTGATCTCCTGTTGCTCAGCCAGGACGCCTTGGAATGCGTCGAGGGATGAGGCGAAGCGGTAGGACAACTGCGCGAGCCCAAGAATACGAAGCACCGTAGCCTGCGCGTATTTGCCGCTCTTGTAATACTCCGTTGCCTGCGCGTTGATGCGATCCAGCGCACGCATTCCGCTCTGGAGACCCATGATGGTATCCTTTTCAGCGCGGCCTTTGGCGGCTTGGAGTGCGGACTTGTACGCCATACTGAGCGCGTTGAAGCGCGCCTTATAGGCATCTTCGAGAGTGGTCGCCGTATCCTTCCAGAGGCGGAGTGTGCGATTCGGATCGCGACTGGATATGAATCTTTGGATCGCTGTCGCACCTGCACGCGACGGCGTGTAAACGAACATCTGGGTAGCCACGTCGATCAACTGCTTGGTGATGAAGCCGAACTTCAACAACGTGTTCGCTGACCCGTATTCCTTGGCCGCCCTTGCCAGGTTCTGCTTGTTGCCACGGATCGGCATGGTCATCCGCGCCCAGCGCATCTGGAGTTCACGCATAACGTCCATGCGCTTGCCCTCGTTCATCGCAGCCTTGATGTCATCCGTGATGCCCTTGCTAAGCTCCTCTTCGGTAGCCGTGCTAAGTTCCTGCTCCAGGCGCGCAAGGTCTCGGAAACGGGATACCTCTTCATCGGTAGGCACCTGCCAGCCCGATTTCTTGGCGATGCTTTGCAGGAGCGCCGCCGAGTTCATGCCGCCTGCGTTTACAAACTGCTCAATCTTCTGCCAGAGCGGAGTGCCTGGTCCGGCATCCTCGCGCTGTTTGCCGGTGAGCTTCTGGACTGCGAGGTCGAGCGCCCGGATGCGTGCCCGCTCGAACTTCGCCTCGAACGCCTTGGCTAGGGCAACGCCCGTCTTGTCGGCCAGAGCCTGGTCGATTGCCAACTCAGACAGCAGTGCTTCCGAGAACGCTTTAGCCAGATTGGCCTGGCCAGCCTGCGGGGTATTCAAGACCCGCTTCACCAGGTCGCTCATCTTGGGAACCAGTCGCTGCAACGCGGGATTCTTCGCGACGCTCTCTGCGATACGCTGGTCCAGCAGGCCGGAGCGGATACCACCTTCGAGGCGCTCGACAGCCTTGGCCCGGTCGGCCGCCAGCTGCGCGTCAGTCTTCGGCTGGGCTGGGTCGAAGCTCACGTCCTTGGCTCCCACGATCTGGGAGACCACTGCGTTCTCGGCCTCCATCATCCGCTCGGTGAGATAGGTCCAGACAGCGCCCTGCATCCACTCATTAGTCAGATTCTCAGCTGCGACGATCTGGTTCAGCTTGCCGGTGAGGAACGCAAGCTTCTCGGCCCGAGGGCGTGTGGCCATACCGGAAAGCTCATCGGCTGTCAGGTAGGTCTTGGCGACGCGCTTCAGGAGTTTACGTGTCGGCTCAGACCGGTAGCGCGGGTCCTCAGTGATGCCGGCGTTGATCAGTCGCTGGAGACGGTCACTCGCGGTCGTGGGGCCCGTCTTGGCCTTCACGTCCAAAAAGTTATTCAGCACCCGCTGGCGAGCCAGCTGGACCTGTGATCCCACGTTGGCTGTGATCATCTGCATCACACGGGCCTTAGCCTCTGGGGATGCTCCAGCCAGATCCATGATGCGTTCGATGGAAGCCAGCTGGCTGCCGATCACGCGGCTCATCTCGGCGTTGGGTTGCTGCACCAGGCGAACGAGGTCGATCTTGGCGGGCGCCGGCGGTGCTACCTTCTTTGGCCCGAACTGCGTTCCCTTGAACCGGCCGCGAATCACGTCCTGGGCGAGCTTCAAGGTGGTCGGCGAGTAGTTCAGGAACCCGTCGCGGATTGTGCGCCAGTGGGCGTACTGCGGTAGGTCGAGACCCTCCTCGATCGCCTCTGGATCCGGATCTTCTTTGGCATCCATGGCTTCCTGGTACTGAGCGCGAAGCTCTTCGTTGCCAGCCGCTCGGGCCATCATGATGTTCCAGCCCGCATTGAACTCGGCTTGCTTGACGGCATCCTCGGTAGCCTTCTGCACCTTGGCTTGGGTCGAAGGCTTGGTCATCAGCGCGAGGCGCTCGTCGGACGTGAGCTTTCGATTCGTGGGCTGGGGAGGCTCGGTAACCCCGAGGGCTAGAGCATTCTCGATGATCTGGTCAATGGCTTCATCCTCAATGCTGCGCTTCTGCTTAGCCTTCTGGGTCGGCGCCTTCTTGGTCTTCAGGCGAGCCTGGACAGCGCGATATACGCGACCACCGGTGTCGGCCAGCGCCAAGACTCCGAACCGATTCAACATCTCCTGGAGGTCAGGTTTCTCGCCAACGATCTTCTGGATATCGGCTTCGGTAAACTGGCCACGGAACTCGGCCATAATCTTGTCCATCACACCTTTAACGCTCTCACCATTGAAGCTGTCGTAGATAGCCGAGGTAAGGAATCCGCGCACGTTTCGAGCCATGGCCACGAAGTCCTTCACGGACGCCCTCAGGCTCGCCAGGTTGCGGCCGAACTCGGATGCCTCGGACTGACCGATCAAGTAGAGTTCATCGCGGGTCTCGGGGCTGAATGCCCCGGATGCACCGAAGTGGTTGCGGAGCGACTGGATTAGCTCTGCGATGGTATCACTGCGCCCCTCAGCTTTGGCCTTGGCGATCTTCTTTTTGGCGACCTCGATCAGCTTTCTTCCAGCCGCCTCCTGGTCAACCCCATCGACAGGCGCGAAGAGGGTGTCTCCCACTTGGCGGAACTTCACCCCTGCCTCATTGAACGCATCAACTGCCAGCTGGATGCCAGCGTTTACAACCTCCGGAGTCCGGGACCGCCGGCCGGCTACAATGTCCTCGTATGCGCCACGCTTGGTGGTCACAGGTTGGCCGGGCGTGGTGTAGATCATACCGAAGTCAGTAGCCGCACGTTCAGGCAGGCTGGAGACATCAGCAATAACCTCGGCCGTAGGCTCGGTTGCCGATCCTTGGGCGCGATCCCAGGCGTACTGCAACGCCGGGCTGAGCTTTAGGCGCAGGCTGGTCGCCCACTGAGACGCGCTCTGAATGCCGGAACGGATCGCGGCGGAGGCGAGCTTGGTAAGAGCTTCGAGAACCCGGCGCGCAGACTCCTCGGGCGTCGGCCCGTCGGTGATGCCGGCCTTGGGAGTGATGGACTCGACGAACTGGGCGATGGCGTCAGACGCTTCGGCAACGGCGTCACTGAGATCCATCTGGGTCTGCGCCTTCTCCCGTGCGGCCTTGGCTTCAGCAGCGGCGCGGGCAGCGGCTTGGGCCTTCTGCTTGCGAGCTTCGATATCCACGCCTTCTTCGCCGACCAGGGCGAACGGCTCAGCCTGTGTGCTGGAGATCAGGTCGCCCTGCGTTTCTCCAGCTGCGAGGCGAGGTTTGCGCTCTGGGGCAGCCGGTTCTTCTGCCGGTGCAGCGGCTGGAGTGTACGCGTCGATACTAATGCTGATACCGTCACGGAGATTGATCTGACCGTAGGTTTCTCCGCCGTCAGCGGTCGCAGCCATGGTATCCGGATCGACGTCGGTGATCGTGAGCTCTGAGCCACCAACGGTGATCTTGTCACCCACCGCCAGGTTGCTGGTGTTGATCGCAACGGGCCCACCCTCCTGGATAGCGGCATCGAACGCTTGGATCTTTCGATCTTGCTTCACTCGCGCAGCAAGTTCGCGCATCTGGGGAAGTAGAGCGGCGCGGTCGGCCTCGGAGTTCTGCTCAGGGTTTCCACCAAGCTGTTGGATAGCCCGCTTCTTAACGGTGGCAAGGGCCTTCTGGCGGGCCATTTTGGCCGCGATCGAACCTTTGTCCTGGACGTTTCCAACAAACACTGGGCTCAGGAGCGCAGGATCCTCGATCAGTCCAAGGTCAGGCGCGATGTCGGTCGCCAGGCGGTCGAACTCCTGGGCGTCTTGGCGCACCTTGGAGACTTTACGCGGGGCTTTGGGCGCAGCTGGAGGCGCGGTGACGGTAGGCGCAGCTGGAGGCGTAACCTTAGGCTCCTCCTTCGTCAGGTCCTTCTTGGCTGCCTCGGCAGCGTTAGCCTCCGAGAACGATTCATCCTCAAAATTGAAGTTCTTGATGTTAGCAGCGGTGGCGCCGGCTTCCCCTTGAACCAACGCGCCCATGTCCCTCATGCGGCCACCAACCCGCTGGGCCAGTTCCCGCTCGAACGGGATGTTGTCAGCGAAGAGCCACATCATCTGAGCTTTGCTCTTGAGACCGTACCGGGCGGAACGCAGTGATACCTGCTCAACCTGAGTAGCAGTCCACGGCAGGTTGACGTTGATCTGGGTCGTCGGGTGAGTGCCGGTCTTGTCGTGCAGTGACAGGCCGGTGCCTCCCTTGGCCATGGTAGCGACCAGGACCATGGGTTGCTTTCCGCGCCATTCTTCGAGGTTCTTCTGAGCTTGGGCATCTGGAATGGAGCCAGTGAAGATCGCGACGTTTTGTGCTCCAATCTCGCGTTTAATGACTTCTTCAGCAGACGGTATCTCGATAGCCGAGATGCCAACCTTGTCCATCGTGGACTCCAGAAGGTTGATCAATCCGTCTGACAGCAAACCAGGGTAATCGCTTCTCTTCGGCGATTCGCCGCCCATCATTTTAGCCAGCGCCTTGGCGCGCTTAAACTCCTGCTGGAGGCGCCGCTGTTCGTTGATGTCGATGGTTCTTTCTGCCTTAGTCTCAACGAAGATGATTGGCCAACGGCCAGCATTCAAAGCCCGCCACGCCTCATTGATCGCGTTTCCAACCTTCGACGCTTCCAGTAGGCGCTTCTTGTAGTTGATCACCCACATCTTGTCGGTGCCATCTAGCGAGCCCTTTTGGTTTTCCGCTTCGTCGGAGAACGCATTGTAGATGTCGGTCCATTTCTGGTCACCCTTGATAGCCACCAGGCGCGAATCAACTTGCTCCGCTGGCAGCCGGGTCTTTCGGGCCGTGAAGATGCCCTCCTTTCGGAAGAAGTTTCTCGCCGCAATTTGATCCTGCTCGTTGGTCTTAGTCGGGAGCCAAACCGTTCTCACTACCTGACCGTCTTTTTTGATCGGGGTCGCTCCGTATGCCGCAGCGAACTGTTTGTAGTCACCGTTGAACGAATCAAAGATTCCAGTGTTCAGCAGGTAGGCTGTCTGAGTCGGGTTCTCGAACGGCGTTGCAGTCGAGAAGATTGGGAACTTGGTTTGCTGGATCCATTCCTGAGCCTTCTTGGCTTGTTCAGACCCTGCTCCTGCCAGATTCTTAATCGCGTGCGCTTCATCGAAGATCAGCACGTCTGATTCTTCCGGCGCGAGGTCTTTCATCTCCGAGTAGGTGATGAACTTTACGGGTCCGAGATTGTAGGCCTTGAGATCCTGCTGGATCTGTTTGATCAGACCCCGGTTGAGGGTAACGTAGATGATCTTGCGGGCGAAACGGTCCTGCATCTCGCGAATACCAGCCCCAAGCACGAAGGTCTTTCCGGTTCCAGGTGCGCTGGAAAGCATGAAGAATGGGCGCTTGGTTGCAAACGCTTGGACCATGAGGGCTGCATCTTCAATCTGCTCATCCCCAACTTCCCTTGGGATCCCAAAGTCTTCACCCTGTCGGATAAGCTCCTGGGTTTCTACGCTAAGATAGTTGTCAACGCCTCCCTCCAGTCCGCTTCGGTCGGGCCGGTTGTCAGCATTCTCTCGGAGTTTTCGGAGTTCAACATCACGGGAATAAGCCGGGCCACTACTTCTTTGTCCGCCAGCAGCTCCCGAATCAGCTCTTGATCGCTCGATAAACTGCCCAAGACCGGTGGCAGAGATTGTGTAGAACGGGTTGGTTTTGATTCCTGAATATCTTCCTCCGGCGGCGCGGAGGTCATCTTGGCGGTCGTAAGTCTTGCCCCGGAGGGTGATGCTACCATCCGGGTTCTGCTGAGCTGTGATTTTGAGGCCGGCAAGGATAGCTTGGTTTTCATCGGTAAGTATTGCTTCGGCTTTCGCTTTCTCTTCTGTGACTGCGTTCTGGTATTCCGGCAGCGAGCTAATGTAGTCGCCAACCTGGCGCGTGCGTGATCCTGGCGCGGCGCTCCTGGTGCTTCTGACCAGCCACATGGCGTAGTCCGGCTGTTGCGCAAAGAGGTCTTTGACCAGGAGGTTGGAATGTTTTCCGAATCCAACGGTTTGGTTGGCGAGTGCGTTTTGAGGCGCAGGGGCGGGCCGAGGCGCAGGGGTAGGCGCGGGCCGTGGTGTGGCAACAGGTCTGGGTGCAGCTGGCGCAGCGGCCGGCGCCGGTGTCACTGGACCCGGCTCATTAAAATCCAGCGTCACGCCCTTGCCAGCGTTCCTGAACACGCGAACCGGAGCGCCGCTTAAAATCCTCTGGAGAGCATTGTCGAGCGCCTTCTCGGACTGCGCGTCAATCGTAACGTCACGGTCAACCTTGATGGTGTACTTAGGCTGAGTCCCGCGCTCACTGGGCGTGCCGGCTATTGATTTGGCAAATGCAATGATTTCCTCGGTATCATTATCGACCATGCCTTCCGCAGTTCGGTTTTGGAACGGGAAGGTGCGTGAGGTTACAGGAGCGACTGGTGCGGCAGCAGGAGTAGGGACAGCAGGCGCAACCGGGGTTTCCGCCGGCGCAGCTGGCGTCGTAGGCACGGTCGCAGGCGGAGTCCAGCGCGCAGGCTGATCGCCCTGCGGAGGCTCAAATGACCACCCAGATTCCTTCAGCGCATCGAATCTATCGCCGAGTTCGGCGTAACGCGCCTGCTCTTCAGGGGTTAGGTAGTCAGATCCAAACTGAACAACCTGATCGTCCAGCCCCATGAACTCGGCGGTCTCCTGATCTGTCAGCGGCTGGACTTCGGTGGGAGCGGCGGGAGTTGACGTCTCGGCGACAGCGACAGTCTCGGGCGCAACAGCAGCAACCTCGATCGGAGTCTCCTCATCAACAACATCCGCCTCCAAAGCCATGTCTGGAATCTTGGCTTCTTCCCCAGGAGCGCCACCAGTCACAGGCGGCGGCGTGATGTTAATCGGCCCGGACGGAGCACCGCCGGAGTTGATTCCGGCGAGGGTGGCTGTGGCGTTGGGGAGCGGGTTGTTGGGGTCACCACCAAGAGCAGTGTTATTGGCAGCGCGAGCGGCGATAATTTCTTTCAGGGTGGGTTCTAAGTCGCCACCGATTGCGGGCCCGCCAGCACGTTGGCGCGCCAGGATTTCTTTGATTTGAACCTGAGAAAGAGGCGCGCTCAATTCTTGTGCAAGACGTTGATTTTCAGCGACGCGTCCAACCCTGCCTCCCACTAACCCCACTAAGCCGCCAACCCCAAAACCAGCTGCCCCGGACTCGAACACCCCCTCGGTGAGCTTCTGGTCCGGGTTGTAAGTTTTCTGCGCGACAACATTTCCCAGCCCTTCTTCTGAAACCTCCTGAAGAGTTTCTGCGCCCGCCGTTCGTGCCGCTTCTTTGATGATGCTTTTGGAAACCTGACCAGAAATTGCACGCCCCAATCCCGCCACTGCTCCAAACCGTTCCGTCACCGCTCCAATCGGTGCTGTGTATAGTGTTGATTGGTATTGTTTGACGGCTTTTTCAGCTTGCAGGCGATTCACCTCCGCTGCATTTCCCTCAGCCAGCGCCAGCGCGATCTTGGCGTCGTAAAACCGGCCTGTCTTTTGCGCTGCGTTTTCGCCGGCGCTGAGTCCGTACACAATCTGGCCTGCGCCAGGAATCGCTGACACCGGCAAAGAACCGAGCCCGCTTGCTACCTGCGTGAGGTAATCATCTTCACGCAATGGGCTGACCGGGAACGCTTCTTCCGCGCCCTCTTGAAGCGCCTTGCCCATCTGGAATGTCGGGCTGGCCTCCAGTTCGGCAGCACGCGCCTGGAGAACCTCGGGCGGCACTTCCTTCGTTCGCTTCTGCCAATCGGCAAGCCTGCGCTCGTAGGCTGCCATCTTGGCCGGACTGTCAGCCATGGACGGGCTGATTAACGGAGGAGGCTCTTCAAGACCTAAACGCGTCAGGCCCATCATACCTTGGCCAACCATGCGGCCACCTTCGCGCATGAGCGCGGAGCCGGCGGCGGGTAGCGCGCCTTGATCTAGTGTGCCTACGAACTCAAGAAGCTCGTTTTCGCCCATGTCATCGGGCACTTCGATCAACCCGATATTTTCAACGTCAACGAGCTTTGGCATAGTCGATTATCTCTGGATGGATCTGTTACCAGCCCCACCGATAACTCTCAAGACAGGAATGGCATTGGTAGCACTGGCTGCAGCGGGCGCCCCGAGCCTTGAAAGCCGTTCCGCAAGCTGCTGCGGAGTGAGCTTAACCGTCAAGGGTCCCTCTTCGGTTTCGATTTTAAGCGTTCCCGGGTACTCAGTCTTTGGGACCTTTTGCTCTACAACCTTCTTTGGCTTCCCGTACCGCTGCCCAAAGACGGTGCGAATGTCCATGTCCGCGTTGCCTTGGTAGGCTTTCCGGTTTGCAGCTGGCTTCCCAGCGGCCTCCAACTCGGCGAGCATTTCTGAATCGTTAGCCCCGGTTCCTGTAATGGTGGATTCGAGGTCTTCAGAAATAGGTGCCCACCCCTGCGACGCCATGATGCTAGGCATTTTCAGTCGGGTCTCAGACACCGAAACAAGACCTTCAGCGCGCCCCTGGTTGAACGCTGGGCGCTTCATTAACTCTTCTGGAATTTCCAGCTTGTCACCAAAGCCTGACGCCTGTTGGAGAATGGTGGCTTTACCAGCGGCTGCCGCCAGTGCGTCGAGGTCCTTGATGCTCTTGGCGCCCTTAGCTGAATTAACCAAGTCGATGGTTACCCCATCCGCTTCGTAAACCAGGCCCTCGCCAAACTTTTCCTTGAGGAGGTCAGTCCGATTCTGTGCCGCAAGCTTTGCCGCCTCCCGCCGCTGCTCAACCAGATCCTGGTAATACCTATCACGCACCCGCGCTTCTTCAGCACGCTGCGCTGTTGCTTCCTCCCTGGCCTGACGCTGCTGTGCCAGCTGCAAGCCTGCGAGGTACGACTGCCCGATGTTTTCGAGTCCTGAGAAGGGGTTTGCCATAAATCAACGTCCCATGAGTTTGCGTTGAGTCGAGACCAGATCGCTTTCGCCGCCGGTGCCACCGGACCCAAGCGTCGCAAACCCAAGGTTGGTAAGCCCGGATCCAAGGGAGCCAAGTGCGCCACCAAGCACACCGCCAGCGCTAGGCATATTAGCCACACCAGTCAGTGCGGCCATGCGTTGAGCGCGCTCCTGGCCGCGCAATGAGGCTAATCCCTGCGGGCCAAACTCGTAGCTCTGCATTGGCGCCATAGGCGTTGAGCCAAGAATTTGCGACAACTGCTGAGATCCCAGCTGTTTGGCTTTGAGCGTCCCCAGGTTGAGATCGCGCAGCTGGCGGTTGATCATTGCCGGAGATCCGGCGTACCCACCCTCAAGTGCTGCGCCTGCGCCAGAGCGATAAGACGCTGAAATCTCGTCAGCTGGAAGTTCTCCTCGAATAAGCGCAAGCGCATCCTGAGCGCGCAGTCTCTGAGCCTCTGTGTACCCAGGGATCGACTGCTCGATCAACGCCTGAAGTTGCGCCTGGTTGTACGCGTTTCGCTCTTGCTCCAGTCGCCGTGATTCAGGTGCTAGACGGGCCGATTCCCGCAGCATCTCGTCGATACTGATACCGGGAGTGTTGGCCGCATCCATTGCCTGTCTCTGGGCATTTGAAGCCGCGTTGGCTGACATGGCGGCGCCAGCGCCGGAGGCAAGTAGTCCGCCGCCGACCCCAAGGCCAAGTAGAAGTGGTAGTGCCATAAGTTTCCTTAGATGAATCCTCCAAAACGGTATTGGATCTTTGCCGACCCAAACGGCTGCACGTTGACCACTGTGCGCTCGTTCGGGCTGTAGGCTTCGAGTTCGTTGCGCAGGCTCCGTAGGGCCAGCTGAATCTCGCGTTCGGCCTCGGTGTACTGATTCCGGTCCTCCTTCTGGATGGCCTTCATCATGTGCTTGATCGCCTGGAGATTACCGATGAAGAGCCAATCCGAATCCACGACTGCGGGAATGAAGTCCAGGCGCACGATGGCTTCGACCACCGTGTTGGTGCAGTTCTCATCCGGAGGCACGCATCCGTCGCCATGGTCGATGCAGTCGTTCTGCGCTTCCGCGTTGCACCCGGAAGTTCCACCGCAGACCTCGGGCATCCCGATCAGGTAGGTGCGCCGATACTCCGGGTTCTGTTCGCTGGGCCCCCAGACGGCGATTTGGGTCAGCAGACCGCTGGTTTCGTTTTCCGCGATAATCGTCAGGCTGCCTTGAGTCAACGGCTTCTGAGCGCCGGTAAGGCCAGGTTGCTTGAAGAGCTTGGTTGTCCGAACGTAGGCGGTCACCGCCGGGTTGGGCAGCGTGACGTACTCACCCCAGACATACTCACCGGTCACTGTATCCAGCGTGCGGATAGGGTGCCCGTTGGGGTCTAGCCCCTGGAGAAGCACGCGCTTGCCGGCATCGGCCGTCAGCTGGGGTTGCACGCGGATGTAGCAGTTGCCGACGGAATCACGGAACTGGGTGACCATACCGCGATCCAGCAGCTGCTCCTGCTCGCATCCCTCACGGCCGCACCCGGTGCGCGGTGCGCGTTCGTCCGTCTGGAACTCGTACCACTGGTTCTGGATCGGGATGTTGTAGCCGCAAACGTTCATCGCCTCGATCGTCTTGACCTCGCGAGGCCAAGTGATGCAGCCGGCGGTGACGCAGACGCGGAGCTTCTTGTACGTGCCCCACCACTTACCCATGTCTGCCAGGCGCGCTTGAGCCTCGTTCAGCAGCTGGACAAAGCGATCATCGCAGGTGGCGAGACCGACAGCCTGCGGGATCGTAGAGTTCTTGGCTTGGGCGAGGGTCTTTCTCATGGCGGCGTGTAGGCGGGGTTCAGGGCCGTGGCGTAGACTTTGACTTTGTAGTTGGTCGCGTTGCTGGACGGGCCAAGCGGCGGAGTCATGTACGGGAAAACGATTCCTCCAAGAGTCGAATTAAACGCAACCACCTGAATATTGATTTGCGCCGGGTCGCACAGATACTTAAAAGCTGGCAAATCTGACGCCCTGTCAGCGACAAAATGCATACAATCAATCTCTTGTCCTTCATACCAAAGAAACTGAACAGCTGGCGAAGGTAACGAATCCGTAAAAGTGTCAAACGTGCCAGGAGATCCGGTATCTCGTATCAAAACGGCGCGAACCATAAACGGCATGACGCCAAGTCCATGATTGAAAGGAATTAGGGTTCCGTCCTGAAGAATTGGTACCGGAGACGACGCATACGTCAAAAACTGCCTCAAGCTCTGACGTGTAAGATCCCGCTTCTGACTCAGCAGCTGAAACCGAGTGCCGTCGTACATGACCGAAACGGTCTGGCCAGCCAAAATGTCGTTCGCAATCAGTGGAGTGGCGACGTCTTTGGTGATCGCCCTGGTTCCGCGAGCATCGACATTCAGGGTGCAAGCCCCGGTGTTCGCCTGATGGGCGATGAACGTGTAAATCTGCCCAGTCTGGTAGGCCGCGTTAGCGGTCGGCTGCGTCGGGTTGTTGGAGACCGCGTAGATATTCGGTGCGCCGGTGGAAACTCCGCTGTAGATCACCTCCGACAGCAATCGGGTCCAATTAGAGTCTGCCGTGGAATACTTGAGCACCTCAATCGGCCGGCCAGTCGTGGAATCAGTGCGAAGCCAGTAAAGCCCCGTGTTTGACGGCGGCGCATCTTGCGACGCCCATTCAGCGCCTGTGGTCAGGTTTCCGATCAGCGCGGCTGCGTAGGCGTCCAGGCGATCTTGCTCCGATGGGTAGCAAGCGGGCGGCGGCAAAAGGCCTGCTGAAATGTCAACGGTTGCCATGGTTAGATGCGGTAAAGGTAGTCGTTGGGCTTACACGGGCCGGGGTCGCATTCAAGCGCCAAACAGCCCTCGGGACAATCGAAATAGAAGAACTGTTCCAGCGGGGCAACGCAGCGCACAGGACGCCCCTGGAGGAATGATGTCCCAAACCGGCCGCCGTTGTTTACAACCAAGCTGTTTCCGCTCAGTCGCCTGACCGTGTTGCAGCCAATCTGGATGTTATCGACGTACCGGAAGAAATTTCCTGTCTCAGAGGTGAACGGCACGTCTGGGCCGGGGCTCGCGCAGGTGAAGGTGTAGAGCGTCGGGGTGCCGGTCACGATCACCTCATCGTTGAACGAGGCGTTGCTGAGCCCTTCGACCGTCGCGTGATAACCGGCCACCATCTGGTGCGCCTTGTCCGTGGTGTACGTGGCGACGCCACTGGTGCGCTGGTATCCGATGGGGCGGATCTCCCATGGGAAATTGACAGGGTTGTTGATGCCGAGGAAGCCTCCTCCTGATGTGCCTGGGACCCCGGGGTTGTTGACCGTGAACTGCGTTGGCGAAGGGGTTGAAAGGACGGTAAACACTCCGTTGAATGTGCCGTCTGTGACGGCGGCCACAGAAATCTCCATCCCCACTTGAAGTTCATGCGGGGAAACTGTGTTAAACGTCGATATACCGGCTCCATCCCTCGATGCCCCTGTTGGAAGTGGGGCCGGCGGGGCCACTGGCCTAATCGGAATCTGGTAGTCCGTCGGATAGTAATACTCCGACTTATCCACGTCATGGTTGTTGATCAGGAATACGGCATCCAGCGGCGCGAACGCGGTCTGGTAGAACCAAGATGCAGGGCCGGTCAGGAGAACGTCGTTGTTCTCGATCAACATATCCTTGTGGGCCGCGATCAGCGTCGAGTAAAGGGGCGCAGTCGGATCTCCCGTTGCATTGATCAACGAGTACCAATCCTGCACCACCAGCGAGATGAACGCTGATACGTTCAGCGCCGAGTTGTGATGTATGTGGGTGCCTTTGTGCTGGTACGAATCAACGTAGAAGCAGGTGCCACGAAAGCCGTCGAAGTTGTTGTAGCTGACATCCATCCCGCTGGTTTCGCGGGCCGTGATAGCATGGACTGGGCTCTGCTGGTTGACCACGTCAGGGCCGCCTTGGACGCGGTTGTATTTGAATTCGCACTCAGAGGCGAAGATCCGGCGACTCCGCAGCATGATCAGCTGGCCGTCGAGGTAGAGGCCGGGGAGCACGTCTGGGCCACCTGTGTTTGCTGTGAATCGAAATACGTCTGGAGTCGATATGACGGTGAGGCTGCCGTTGAAGGTGGGATCTGAAAAAGAATTTACGACCACCACATCCCCAACCCGCAACGTGTGTTTCATCACGCACGTGTAGGTGGCCACTCCAGCTGACCTAGACACCACGTTGATTGGATTCACCAAGCTCGAATAGCCGCCGATCGCGCACTGAGTGTTGGCTTCAGCGTTGCCGGGATACAGCGTGCTCTGGATCGAGTTGCGCCCCTGGTAACTGAAGTCGTTGTTGAGAACCTTGGCGCCTGCCGTCAGGTCATCCACGTTCATCGGTAGGAACGATTTGACCAGGAACGTCTCCGCATCCGCGACACCCACGCCGAAGTCGTAGAACTGGTTGTTCTGAATCAGAGCCCTCTCTCCGACATGGTTGATGCCGGCGACCGTGTAGAGCGAGTTGACGCCTGCTTTGGTTTGCGGCGTGAGCAAGACATTTGGGGCGCTCCAGGCGCGGGCATTTTCAACGACACCGTAATATCCGAGATCCGGCGTCGATCCAACGTTTGTACCAATGTTTGCGCAGGTGAATTGGATTGGGGATGGGATTCCGCTGACAGTGAACGTGCCATTGAACGACGCGTCCGAAAGATTCTGAATCATCACCGTTTCGCCGCCGACAAATCCGTGCGGTGTAACAGTGTTGTAGGTAGCGACGTTCAGGTTTCGCTGGAATCCATTAATCTCGCGAGTAGTAGCTGCGCCTACGTTGACGCAGTAAACCTCTTCGGTTGAAAGAAAGCCGGCGACAGTGAAAGTGCCGTTGAAACTGGCATCCGAAAATCCAGTGACCGTGATTGAATCACCTATCGTAAACCCAAAGTTCCATTGAGGATGCTTGGTGTAGATGGCGTAGTTAAATGCGTTTCTTCGCGCCTGCCGAAGAACCACCCGAAGATCACGCTGAAACGACAGTGTGGTAACGTTCGTGATGTTGTCGAATCCTATGAACGTCGCATCGTTCACCGTGCCAGCGGTCACTACGTTTGCGATGTACTGCCTGAAAACGCTGACGTTAGTGTACGGGG
>Ga0315909_10003564_pt1 | contig 18885 bp, 9 predicted proteins | sample LakEriMetagenome_11_FD_203527 | JGI IMG/M metagenome (GOLD analysis project Ga0315909, IMG submission 203527) | Freshwater fungal communities from buoy surface, Lake Erie, Ohio, United States - Buoy 2 MA125 | ecosystem: Environmental > Aquatic > Freshwater > Lake | place: USA: Lake Erie, Ohio... | reverse complement strand
AGAAGCTGTTGACAACTTGGAAGAAACTGGTATTGATTCAAACTATACTGCAACGTATTACCCTTGGGTATTAACAAGAGATAGTGTAAACAATACACAAATCTACATTCCAGCAACGGCTGAAGTTACAAGAAACTTGGCACTTACTGACAACATCGCATTCCCTTGGTTTGCAGCGGCTGGTTACACTCGTGGTCTTGTTAATGCAATTAAAGCTCGTAAGAAGTTGACACAAGAAGATAGAGATACTTTATATCAAGGAAGAATTAACCCAATTGCAACCTTCTCCGATGTAGGTACTGTAATCTGGGGTAATAAAACACTTCAAATTAGAGAGTCAGCTCTTGATAGAATCAACGTAAGAAGATTGTTACTACAAGCTCGTAAATTGATTTCTGCTGTATCTGTAAGATTGTTGTTTGACCAAAATGATGAACAAGTACGTCAAGACTTCTTAAATGCTGTAAATCCAATTTTGGATTCAATTAGACGAGATAGAGGTTTATATGACTTTAGAGTTACAGTATCTTCTGACACGGCTGATTTAGATAGAAACCAAATGACTGGTAAAATCTATATCAAACCAACACGTTCACTAGAATTTATAGATATTACATTCTATATCACGCCAACTGGTGCGTCGTTTGAGGATATTTAATATTAATTTTTTTTAAATGTCAATAGAGCCCCCTAAAAAAATTGGGGGTTTTTTTGTATATATAGAATTTATTTTTAACTTTGTATTTATTAAATAAGACTATGTTACACAAAAAAATTGTAAAAGAGATTGTTGACGAGATGTTAATTGAACAAAAAATAAGAACTCTCGTTGAAAAAAACCTACGTGTCTATATGAAAGATTGGGATGATAATATTTTATTTATGCCAACCAAAATTAAAATGGATTATAATGACAAGGGTAATTGGATACCAGTAGATGTATCAACGGAGGATTTTGCAAAGCTTAGAAATCACCCCTCTTATAGAGTAAGAAATAACAACCCAGAAGAAGCTTTTATAGATTTCAAAGAATCCGAACCTTTTTTTAGAGATATTAAATGGGCAGTACAAAGAAAAAGATTTGCCCCAAGTGCTAAAAAATTTAAAGAGGTATTATACCACGCAGGACCTTTCGCAATAAACACCGCCAGAGGACACAAACCAAGTGATTTAAAAAAAGGAGTTATGTTGTTTATTAATATGACTTTCACAAAAAAAGAAAAAAAGGAAATGATTAAAAATATTATTAATTCTTTCATAGAAGAAAAAAGATTTAATAATTACTTTTTTTCAAAATTAAATGAATTAGATTATAACCAAATTATAGAATTGTATTTAGATGAAAAAGGAGAGTACTATCCCGTTTCTTCAGAAGAATTTGGTAAAAAGTTTGGTTTAGATGTGAAAGGAAGTGCTGCAAATCCAGAACACGCAAAAAAGGTTGCAATCGCAAATTTTGTTAAAACAATCTGGAACGATATGACCTACTGGATTAATAGTGGTCACAAAACAATTTCATTTGGTTTTTCAGATGATGATATTAAAAATGTAAAAGCAGCAATAGAATTTATTAAAAACGAATTATCTATTCAATATCCAGAAATTCATTTTGTTGTATATGATACATCAGATAATGAAACTAAAAAAATTGTTATAAGTAAAAAGAATTAAAAAATACTTATTAGTTATTATTAATATTAAAATAGAATTAAATATTATTAATTAAGTAACTTATATATAATATATAATTTTAAAAAAAATAAAAGTAAATAGAAAAATTTTCATTAGGTCTATATTTATAATTAAAATAAACAATAATTTAAAATTATAACTATGGCTGATTTATTAATGAAAATGCCTATCCCGTATGAACCAAAAAGACAGAATAGGTTTATCTTACGATTTCCATCTAGTCTAGGTATCAACGAATGGTTTGTTGAAAGTGCTTCTAGACCGTCAATTAAAATTGGTTCAACTGAAATCCCTTTTTTAAATACCTCAACTTATGTTGCTGGAAGATTTAACTGGGAAGAAATCTCTGTTAAATTTAGAGACCCAATTGGACCTTCAGCGGCACAAGCACTTATGGAGTGGGTACGCTTGTGTGCTGAGTCCGTTACTGGTCGTATGGGTTATGCTGCGGGTTACAAAAAGAATGTAGACCTAGAGATGTTAGACCCAACTGGTGTTGTTGTAGAAAAATGGATTTTAGAAGGATGTTTTTTAACTTCAGTAAACTTTGGTACATTAGCTTACAATCAAGACGCCCTAGCCGACATAACAGGTTCATTAAGAATGGATCGTTGTATCTTGGTATACTAATTTAGAAACAAAATATTATTTTATATTCAAGTCCCCAAACTTTGGTATTGGGGATTTTTTTGTGTTATAAAAAAATATTATTGAATTTTACGCAAACATTTACAAAAAACATAAGTAAAGTATTTTTATAATAAAAAAGAAAATATGGATGCAAATGTAAATGAGATTGGTCAAATGAATTTTAATTTACCACACGACGTTGTTATGTTACCGTCAAAGGGTAAGTTCTATAAGTCAAAAAAGAAAAGTGTCAAAGTTGGTTATTTAACGGCTAACGACGAAAACATACTAGCTAATCTAAATTTTTCAAAATCTGTTAAGGAGTCTATTGTACTTCCCTTGCTTAGAAACAAATTATACGAACCGGATTTAAGACCTGAAGAATTACTTGATGGTGACTTGGAAGCCTTATTAATCTTTTTAAGAAACACATCTTTTGGACCAGAATACCTAATTGAGGTTATTGACCCAAAAACAGAAAAACCATTTTCTACAACTATATTATTGGACGAACTAAACATTGTTCAAGCACCAAATGAACCAAATGAAGAAGGTTTATTTACAACGACACTACCTAGAAGTGGTGCCGATGTTAAGTTAAAACTTCTCAATCTAAAAGAACAAATGGAACTTGATGAACTTATTGCAAATTATCCGGCGGGAAGAATGGCACCATCTGCAACATTAAGATTACAAAAAAATATTGTTGAACTAAATGGTAGTAGAGATGGTGGGGAAATAGCAAAGTTTATTGAACAAATGCCAATTATGGATTCAAAACACATCAAAAAAGTCTTAAATGATAATGAACCTAGATTAGATTTATCTAAAATTGTAATAGCCCCGTCTGGAGAAAAAGTGAACGTAAGTATCGCTTTTGGGGTGGAATTTTTTCGGCCTTTCTTCTGAACATAGGAAATATTTACTTGACGAATTTTATATTCTAGCAAAAATCCTCCGAACACAATATAGTGAGTTTCTAACATTACCCACATATATCAGACGTTTTTTAATTGATAAGATTATTGAAGAAAATAAAAAACGATAATTTTATATTTATTAGTAAAATACTCTAGATATGTTTATGGGCACCATAGTAGAAAAAACCGAAGAACAACAAATTGGTATATCCGATGAACAAAAGTTTGATATTAGTAAGAGTTTAGAGACTATTTTTTCGTCACCACTTGGAATTATAAAAGAGGTTCAGAGTCAAATAAAGAACTTCAGCCCCAGCACGTATATTAACGCGACAAAATCATTAAACGAAGAAGCCTTTAGGTTGGCCAGATCTTTAGGTGTTTCAAGTCAAAGAACAAGAGAACTAACAGTTGCGGTAGCTGATGCAATACCAGAATTTGTTGGTATTGGTTTAGAAGTTGGTGACGCTGGAAAAGCGATGTCCGGATTATATGATGCCTTAAATACAAATCTTTTTATTGGAAAAGAGGCTCTTACTGAATTTGCGGCAACAGCCAAAGTAACTGGGGTTGAACAAAAAACATTGGCTGTAAATTTTAGAGACGTTGGTGTTAGTGTTGCGGGTATTGGTCCTAAAATGAGGGAAGTTACTAGGATTGCACAACAAGCCGGTGTCACAGTAAAAGCCGTTTCAGACGCCGTAGTATCTAACCTAGACAAAATGAATTTATATAATTTTGAAGGCGGTATTAAAGGTCTTGCAAAAATGGCAGCACAAGCCTCTAGACTTGGAATTTCTATGGATGGTGTTTTTGGTGTTGTAGATAAAGTTTTTAATCCAGAAGGTGCTATAAATATGGCAGCAGCACTCCAAAGACTAGGAGTAACAACAAGTGATTTATTAGACCCTTTAAGACTAATGGATTTATCTCAAAATGACCCAACAGAATTACAAAATCAAATGGTTAATATGACAAAGGAATTTGTCAGATTTAATAAAGAATCAAAATCATTTGAAATTTTACCAGGGGCAAAAAGAAGATTGAATGAGATTGGTGCTGCTATGGGTTATAACAACGGTGAACTACAAAAAATGGCAATTAATGCTGCAAATTTTGATGCTAAACTCCAACAAATAAGAATGCCTAATATCCCAATTAACGAGGAAACCAGAAATCTTATTGCAACAATGGCTCAAATGAATGAGAATGGAATTGCCGAAGTTAGGGTTGCTCAAGTTGACGCACAAGGAAATTTAACCGGTGAATATGAAACTAGAGCTGTAAGTGAATTAACCCAACAGCAAATAGAAAGATTACAAAAACAACAATTATCTGAAGGCGCAACAATGTCAGATATTGCTAGAGATCAATTAGACGAATTAAGAAAATTAAACACAAGAATTAATGAATTTATAATGGCACAAAGATACGGTACGGCGTCTAGTAATATACTTTCAGGTACTTATGTAAAAAATTTAAGAATGTTGACAACTGAATTTGAAAAATCACCAGCAGGGGTTGAACCAGCTCGTAATTCAGAAACATATAGACAATCTTTGGATTTATTAACTAACACAAAATCTGTTGCACAAGTATTAAAAGATTTAGCGAAACAAATGACTGGGATGGTTATGGGGATTGGTAGTGGACCACTTGTTGATTTTGGAAAGTTTTTTATTAAAGCCGGAAAAGAAACTTATAAACAATATACAACACCTTTAACAAATAATAATCTTTACAAAGATTTGTACTCACAAAATGAAATGAAATCAAACGTTGAGCATTCAGGAACAATTAAATCTGTTATGGATATTAATGTTAATTTTGATAACGTTGCGTCATTAGAACCGACAATTAAAAAAGCGACAGAGGATACTATTATTAAAATAGCCGAAACAACCGAATTTCAAGTGGGGTTTGAAAAAAACAAGAAAAAAGTTTTTGAAAAGGTTATTGAACCAAATAATATATTAAAAGGTACTGAAGGTTAAAAAAAACTCTTTTGAGTTATTTATATATAAATAAAATTTTATATGTCTGAAAGTTCATTATCATTTGTTTCTACTTCATCATTTAGGAACTCTTTAATAGCTAGGAATTTAGCACCCTATAATATACCAGGGGCTTATAGTCCTCCGGCTGGAAACGTAACTTATGAAATTTCACCATTACAAGATTTAACGGTAGTTGATTCACCAAATAATTATATTAGTACAAATCAATTTGCGAATGGGTTATACCCACTTAACGAATATGGTCCAGAAGGTGGTTACATAGGAAAATACAATGTGCCAGGGCAACCATTACCTGTTGATTCAAATCAAGGACCCTATGACCCGACAGACCCAAACTTTCAATCAATAGATTTAGTTAATGAATTTTTTATTGACGCGGCATATATCCAAAACAAATACGGACCAGAAGGTGGGTTTAATGATTTATTTACAATTACAGATATACAACTTTCTAATCAGTATTTCCAATCATATGACGAACCATTTGTTACGTCTTTATATAAACCTTATCAGATATTATCAAGTCAAAACCCAAGTGGGACAGACGGAACATTATCACAGGATACATTTTTAGCTAAAATTGCCGCGACCAACCTTAAAGCGGCATTTGAAGAAAGAATTGCATATGAAACAATATTTCTAAATTCCCAAGGACCATCAATACCATTAGGTTTTGGGAATTTAAACACATTAAATAGTCCTTTCTCAAATCTATTTACAAACTTTAATAATCAACCTCTATCAAATAGAGATTGGAAAATTACAGTTGGTGAAGATACAAACGCAAATAATCAACAATTTACAAATAGATTACAAGAAAATTATTACCCATCATCACCAATTCCTGGTGACTATTTTGATGGATTTGGTCCAATACAATCACCAGTTGCCGAAACGGCATTAGAAAATATTAATAATATTACTGGAAATTTAGGACCAGTACTTAATTTATTTAGAAACCCATCTGAATTATTTATCTCAAACACAGGAAAAGCACAACAATCTGTTTTATTTAATAGTTTGGATTACAACACATATAGACCATCATATAATAGAGGTAGCGTTAGTCAAAATTTAATAAATTCCATTAGTAATTTTTTAGACAACGACCCACAAATAACTGGTAAGTATTATATTGGAAGTGCGTTTTCAGAACCATCTTTTATTACTTCACCACCAAATCAAGTTGCTGTAAATAGTTTTGGTAAACAACAAAATACAATTGTTTATGGACCATCTGAATTGGGTATTTTATACGAGGGAAATGACGCAAAAATTAATTTTGGTTTAAAAGGAAAGTCAATTACTGACGGTGGCGGTATTATGGGTGAGTTTATTTGGACTTCACCAAAATACCAAGGAAACGCCGGGTTTAAAGTAAAACCAGGTGGAGACATTGCAAAACAAGACAACGGGTTCAATGAGATTGCAAGCCAATACAGTCAAAATAGGTCAATAGATTTTGAATTAAAAAACGGATCAATACTTGATGACACACAAAGAATTATTGATGCCGCTGATAAAGTACAAGGACAAGCAAGACTAAAACACGTAGGAAATGCTATAAACCAAGTATCAAAAGTCTTTAATGATGGATATAAAGAATTAACCAAAGGATCACAAGTTGTTGCTTATTACGACTCAACCACGGATAGTCAAACAATTGGTATTGGTGGTGTTGAAGTGGGTAGAGAATATTGTAGAATCTTTCAAAAAGACACACCTTATTATACCTATGCCGACTTACAAAAAACAGATGGTATAACAACATCTGGTCGTAAATTTAATAATTCGGTATTAGACAACACATATAATTTGAATATCGCACCAATGAGAGGCGAGGGCTCAACAAATATTAGAGACGGCAAAGTAAAAAAATATATGTTCTCATTGGAGAATCTTGCTTGGCGAACTTCAGACAAACCTGGATTTACCGTACAAGATTTACCAGAATGTGAAAGAGGACCAAATGGTGGTAGAATTATGTGGTTTCCACCATATGATTTAACATTTAGTGAGGACACAAAAGCATCTTGGAATCCAACTAAATTCCTAGGAAGACCAGAACCTATTTATACATATCAAAATTCGTCTAGGTCTGGGTCTATTAGTTGGAGAATTGTTGTTGACCACCCATCAGCTCTTAATACTATAATAGAAAAACAATTAGCAAATAGAAGTGACCAAGAAATAAACTCAATTGTTGATTCTTTTTTTGCTGGATGTGTGAAGTATGACTTATATGATTTAGCGGCAAAGTATAATCAAATACCAATTAGTGAACTTTATACTTATCAGGAAATATTGAATGATGCTCGCACAACAGCGGAAGAAGTTAATCAAGTTTTAAATGAAATTTCAAAACAAAAAGAAAGAAAAGACCAAAATCAAAACGTTAATTTAAATATTGATGATAATTCCGAAATTGATCAAGAAGATGTTGTAGAAGAAAAATATAATATAAGTTTGTATTTTGCTAGTACACAACCAAAATATGAAGATAAAGACGGAAGTACAACCGATAGAAATACCGATTTAACTGCTGATGAACCGTATTTCCCAACATACTATGACCAAATCATTAGTTTGAAAGGTAGATATACTGGAGATGTAAATGACCCACAAATACCATTTACAAACAATGGCGTTATTTATGCAAAACCAAGTTTGAAAACTTTTTTTGCTGAAGACGTGGTTAAAGGGTCTATAGAGTTCAAAGAAAAAATGGAAGTTTGGGGTGAAGCTCTATCAAAAGGTGGAACAGTTTCTTTAGATTTTTTAGGTATTACAAACTCTTGTAGTGATAAGGCATATAATGATGCTTTGGGAAGTAGGAGATATGACTCTGTAATTAAGTGGATTTTAAGTCAAAGAATTAGTGATACGGAAACATTTAAAACATATTTTGATAATGGCACTTTAACATTCCCATCAAAAGAAACTTTAGCTTATGGTACAAAAGTTATATTAAAAAATGGTAACGAAGTTGACTGTACCAATAGTTGTAAAAATGACACACTACCAGTATACGCCTGTAGAACCGTTGTAATTCAAGGAGCAACAATAAAAAAAATTAAAAAACCAGCACCAATTATAGACCCAGTAATTATTGAAGAAGATGTTGTTATTGTACAACCAAAAAAACCAGTAAAAAAACCAGACCCAATTAAAAAATTAAAAGAGGGAATATCAAAAAAAGTGCTTAGAAATTTATTTTCAGAATGTGATTATTTTGAAGTTATTAAAGAATCAAACCCAATGATTTACCAATCATTGAAAGATAAAATAAAATACTTTAACCCCGCTTTTCACTCAACAACACCTGAAGGTTTAAATTCACGATTGACATTTTTGAATCAATGTATGAGACCTGGACAAACAATACCAGTAATTGGGAATGACAATCAATTAAAATATAACGACGCACTAAACACATCGTTTGGTACACCACCAGTATTGGTTTTGAGAATTGGTGATTTTTATAATACTAAAATTATTCCTAATAATTTACAAATTGGTTTTGATCCACTTGTATATGATTTGAATCCAGAAGGAATTGGTGTACAACCTATGATAGCCAAAATTACTTTAAGTTTTGATTTTATTGGTGGACAAGGTTTAGCCGGACCAATAAAACAACTACAAAATGCCCTGTCATTTAACTACTATGGTAATACTGAAATTTACGACGAAAGGTCAATATCAACAGATAAAAAAGAAAGTGACGATAGAGACTTACAATTAGAAAAAATATTAGTTGGTAATCAAGGACCTACGGTTACAAATAAAGATGTGTCAAATCAACAGTCTCAAAAGGGTTTAACACCAATTGGGGTTATTGAAAACTCTAATTTAGATACCACAAATGGATTAGAAACTGGTGAAATAAATTATTATAATTTGATGAACGAATTACAAGACAACTCAAAAAATTATTTTACTTCTGTTGTAAACCAATCAAAATCAATAACCCAAGTTACAAATTGGGGCGTATCACAATTAGTATTTAACACAAGAAATTATTCTGATGGTGTGATATTGGAATACGGAACAAAAGTTGAAACTAAATTATATGGTAAACCAAATGACATAGCTAAAAAGATTTCAAACCTAGTTGATAACACAACTAAAGATGTTAAAAACAATGAAAATATAATACTTATAAATATTTCTGGGCAAACACCAAACATTCCAGATGCTGTTATTAGAGATTTAAAAAACACTTTTACAAAAAATATCAAAACAAACGAAATTGAATTAAATAATTTAGTACAACAACAAATAAATAGTTTAGTAGATACAGAACAAATTTTGAATTACACGCTTAGAAAAATGGACGCCGTTTGTAATTCTGTTGATGGTGTAAAATTAACAACTGGAGATTTAAAAATATATTCATTGACTGCTGACCCAACAAATAATCTTATATCAACAATAAATCAAACTTATATAGAAAAAACGGGTCCAGACTTAAAAAACTTCCTTATTTTTCTAGCAGATACCGCTAACTCAATACTATCAACTGCTTTTTATGTTGATAAAGAAACCTATTATCAATCTGATTTTAGTTCTAAATTACAAGTAACTGCCAAATCAGACAGAAGATTTTATATGAGTATGTGTAATATTTTACTAGACAATAATTTGTATCAAACGTTTGTAAAATCCTTAATTACGGAAGAAGTAAAAAAAGTCCCAAATTTAGAAGCAAACATTATAAAATATTGTGATGAATTCCAATCCAGATGTAAAAACGATCACAATCTAGAATTAGAATTGTACTCAAGATTAGAAAACGGAGAAGGATATAAAAAATATTCGGATTATAAATTAACAGTCGGCCAAGAAAGTATTGAGTATTTTAAAGATAAAAAAGTTGGATATACCACAGACAAAATAGGAAACTATAACGATAATAAAAAAATAATAAAAAATCTTTATTCTAACCAAAATGTAGATAACGATAAAAAAACATTTAACGGTAAAGTAACATTTAATTAATATGGCCACACAATATTATAATAGATATAGTAATTTTTTGGTAAACGGAGAACAAACCGTAGTACCATACTTGAACTTACAACCAAAAGGTAGTGACAAAAAATACATTTATAGAGTAGGACAATCTAGGTTAGATAAAATTTCAGAACAATATTATGGTTCTCCTTTTTTTGGTTGGTTGATATTACAAGCTAATTCAGAATTTTCTGGTTCAGAATTTGAAATACCAGATGGTACAGTATTGACAATACCATATCCTTTAGTAACTTCTTTACAAGAGTATAAATCAACATTAGACAATTACAGATTCTATTATGGTAAATAACGGTGAGAACATATTAGTTGAATTTGACTACCAAAACATAACCGTTATAGACCCAAACAAAATAATTGATAATGACGGTAAAGTAAGTGAAAGACTTATCAATCACGAAGATTTGGTTATTTATGCAAACCTAGAATGTAATGTAGTACCAAGAACAAAATTAGCTGTTGGTGTACCACTAGACGAATCACTTAAAACAATTTCGGTTGGTAAGATTAATTTTTTAAATCCAGGTTTTAAAACATTTCTAGAAGATGGATATGTTGATGAAATTACGGGTAAAAATTCATTAGAAGGAAAAGGAGTTAATCAAGTTAATAGTAAATTTAAATACGCAAAAAATAAAAGTGATGATTTTTATGTTAATCAAACTTTAACTTCAGACGGTCAACCGGGTGCTGTTGACAATGGATTACTCGGTATTACTGACATCACAATAACATACGGAACAGATTTTTTACCGGTTATTGATATGACACTTGAAGACGTTAAAGGAAGAGCTCTATTTGAGGGAGGAAACAACTCACCTTACGCCGCCTTTTTTCAATTACCATACCCAATATTTTATTTAACAATTAAAGGTTATTTGGGGAAGGCTGTTAGATTACCCCTAATGTTATATACGTTTAGTAGTAGCTATGATTCAAATAGTGGAAATTTTAGAGTACAATTAAAATTCTATACATACAAGTATTCAATCTTATCATATGTACCTTGGGGTGCTATGTTAGCCGTACCGTTTATGTATCGGTCAATTATTGAAACAAAAAGTGAATCAAAAACCAATCAAAATTCATCTGTAGCACTTGATAGGGGTTTTACTAGTAATGGTTACCAAAAAATGAAAGAACTTTATTCTGAATATAAAGCTAAAGGTCTTATTGATGAAAATTTTCCAGAACTTACAATCCAACAATTACAACGTAGATTAAATTTATTTCTAAAATCAATTTATGAAAGTTTTAAAAAAACAAATTTAAATCTTTTAAATGATATAGATGAGTTTGAAAAAAACTTGGAATTGTATAGGTCCGAAGTTGCAACATATTCCGACTCTTGGACAAACACTTACCTTGATATTAAAAATCCATTTGTTGATACAAACGGTAACTCAAATTATATTTTTCAAAAACAAATAACAAATGTAAATGACGCTAAAACAAAACTTTATGGGTTAGTTCTAAAATACAATAAATTATTAAATGACAATAAAACCCTAGGGAACAATTCTGAAAATAAAGTACCAGTAGACATTAACTATTCGTCAACACAAAATAATAATACGTTTATTAGTGATGTTAAATCTAGTAATGATTTAGATTTGTCTAAAACCTATTTTCAAAGGTACAATAAAGAATACCCAATTGGAAACTCTACGGTAACCACAGATTTTAAAAATCAAATTAATAAAGAACTACAAGGAAAAGATGTTTTTTTCTATGAAGGAATAGACTCTTTTATTGCGAAAATAGATAAAATAAAAGAAAATTTTTTAAAACAAAAACAATCTATTGAAGAAAAGTTAACAAAAGATTTAGCTAATAAAATTTCTGGAAGTATTGCCGATGGTGGAATTGGGTTTGAACCAACAATGAGAAATGTTTTAGCCGTGTTTTTTGCCCAAGGAGAAGCATTTCTTCGTTTGATGGATGATGTACACACAAAAGCCTGGGGAGTTAGAGACGATAGATTTAGAAAAACTGCGATATTCGCAAATAGCGGTGGAAGTAGTGTTGATGTTAAAGATTTACCACAAAACCAAACTCCTGTTTATCCTTGGCCACAAGTTATAAACAAAAACGACAATAAAAAAGATGGTGAAAAATTTGAATTGGTTTACCCCGGTGACGATTCTGTTGCACAGTCTTTAAACGCCTATAGTCCCGAAGTTTGGCCAGAGGTTGAATTTGTTGAAGAATTTATTAGAGGATATACGCTTAGGGAGACTCAAATACCAGAACCAGAAACAATTGCCAACTCACAAATTAACCCTAGAAGGCTAAGCTTTAATGCGATAGAGTTTCCAATAGGAAACGAAGTGTTTACAAATTCAGAAGAGGTTAAGTTTTTTTATGAAATGTATGAAAGATTAATCATTAACTCTTTTTATGAAAAATTTAATAGAGATGGTGTTTATCAATATAACATACCATATTATGTTGCCGAAATGGAAAGGGTTGATATTATTGACGCTTTAGGTGATGATAATCCATATCTATCTTATAAACTAAAAGAATTTGATTTATCAAATTTTGTTTCTTATTTACGGGATATATCAAATCAAGGACAAGGACCTTCTTGGCAAAACTACATAAGAGGTGAATTTAACACATCTTATATTAAAAATGATATAAAAACATCTTTTGAAATTTTAAGTTACACAGTTGTTGAGAACCCAAAAAGTCAACCAAGTGTTTCTATTGAAAACACAGAGCAGATAACTAAATACATAAGTAAAAATGTCGTAATGGAAAATTATGACATTTCTGACATATATCCCCTTACATCATTAAACTGGATTAAAAAAAATATGTCTAATGGGTCGGTAATAAAAACACCAATAGATGCTTTTGTTACAGCAAATGTTTTAAATTATAATGAAACAAATAAGGTAATCACAAATTTTGAAGAAAACTCACAAACAGAAAAAAAACCAATTACAAATTTTAACTATGAGGAAGCAACAATGTTTAGACCTCTCAGCATAACAAATCTCAAAATATTCTATAACAATAGAAAATTTGAGAACCAATATGTAACTGAAGGAAATTTAAATTATGTCAACTACACAAATCAATTAACGGCAACTCAAACAACCTCAATGTTAAACACGCCATATTTTGTAAACGCAATACAAAAAGGTGTTTTTGAGTTTAGATATAACCCATCAAACTTGTATCCCTATAAAGAAGCTGCGTTTTTGTTTTTAAATAGTTTACCGTTAGCAACAACAAAAGAAAGATACAAAAAATATAATAACAACAATAGTGTGACAGAGTTAGATTATGTGTTATCAACTTTAAAAAAATATGGTGCAATTCACAAAGTCCCATACGCTTGGGTTTTGAAATACGGATCAATTTGGCATAGATATAAAACCTGGGTTGAAACGGGTAAAGACATTTTAGATGATGTTTGGAAAGATTTTGATTATGTTGGAAATTTTGACCCAACAACAAGTGCAATAACAAAAACGTATAATTTAACTATTGATGGGGCACCATATGAATTTGTTTTACAAGACGATTTAGTGGTTGGGTCGTTGTCTAGAACTATAATGAATCCAGGGTTTTACCCAAAAACAATTGACGATTTTAACGTATTTTATCAAGGAACAAGAGTATTTGACTCAACATATGAAGTTACAGGACAATGTAAAATTTCTGGAAACACTCTTGAGATTTTATCAATAACAGCACCAGCAATAATACCTGGAAGTGTAATCGTAGGTCCAAATATACTTTTAAACACGACAGTTGTTTCTCAAATATCTGGTACAACAGGCGGAACTGGAAGTTATGTGATTTCAGAAACATACACAACAAATGTTGGACCAACAAATTTTACAATATCAAATGTTGAAAATGTTGATTACTCAAGTCAAGACATACAATTATCAATAGATGACGGGTCTTTATATCTAAACTATTCTTTAAGTAGTGTGATATCTAAATTTAACGGTTTTAATCCTTTACAACCAAATAGGTCATTAATTTTGAAACCCTGGTCTTGCTTTTCAACAACCCCTGACGGACAAGTATATCCTATGCCATCATTTGGTAGTTCGTTAAATCAAGTGAATGACGAATGTTTTAATTTAGGTGGAACAATGACAAAAGAGGTTAAAAATAATTCTGCACTATATAATGGTTCGGTGAGGAACTTTTGGAAAGCCCCAAACTATGGGTACTTTGATAACGATAAAGTAGAAATCCCGAAACCAGACTCATATCTTAAAGAAATATTTAATAATCTCTCAATCCAACAAAATTTCTCAATAAATGGTTCGGATGCAAGTTACTCAAAAATAGATGATATGTTTAGTGCTTTTGACAAAAAAGCCCTTGACATACTAGAAAAAGAATTTTTGAACTTCTCAAAATCGGTATATGACCTAGAATCAAAAAACCAAGAAGAATTGGAAACAAAAAATAAGTATAAAAATTTCCAAGGACTTATGAGAACAATTATGAAAGTGGAAAAACCAATTGGGGATGTCCCAAGTGTTATAATTAGTGAAATCACTAATAAGCAAATTTCACAATTTAATAATTATTTAGGGTTGTTTATGAAATATGAGACAATAATTAAATACGGAAACCCATCTTCATTTGATAGAAGACTATTTTATACATTCTCAAATGAGTTTATTCAAGATCCATTGACATATAATTACTATAAGACAAATTCACCAAACGCTTTACCAACACCATCGGGGACAATAACTCTTGCAAACTCAAAAGCGTTATACCCACAAACTTGGAAAGCGCTAGAAACATATGTTGGGTTTTCAGATATTACGTCATTACAGTACTCAAATTTAGGTTCTTACATTACTGACTTTTTTATTGATATGAATGTTGAGTTTGAAGAAAACAATGTTATAAGATTTGCCCCAATAATAAAAATTTATGCAACACAAAAATTGTTAGACGTATCTCTTAATAGAGAAAAGTTTTTAAATTTAATGTCTGTATACCTAACTAAAGGTGAAAATTATATTGATACCGTGTTGAATCTGGAACTAACAACATTAAGAAAAAACATACCAAAAGTTACAATAAAAAAAGAAGCAAAAAAAGTTAAAGCTGACTTAAATGGTGAACAAACTAGATATGAGTTATATGATATGTTTAAAGGTTTAAACGACACTTGGATAGCTGGTGGCGACTATAAAACTAAAACCCTTTTTGAAGACGTTTTACTTTATGATAGAGCAAGTAGAGACGTTGGTCAAAAAATTTATGCTGACGTGTTTAAAGTTAAAGACACAATTGATTATGGTTCTTATAAAAACAAAATGTTAGATATTATATCAACAATATTAACAAATAATAATTTTACATTTTTTACCTTACCGGCATATGCAAACTTTTATAATGTACAAGACGTAAGTAAAAACGCGTCTCCTTCACCAGAAGGGTCGTTAGAATTTGCAAATTCATTATTTGGTACGTTTACAAGTTTAGATTATAGAGAAACAAGCTCAAAGTTTTTGTGTTTGTTTGCAAACAAACCAAGTGAACATTTGGCATTAAATGAAAATATAGATTATAGATTTAGAGATGATGCTTTTGATTTGAGAAGATCAAGCGATTGTCCTTTAGTGGAAGACCAAGACGGTAAACAAGATTGGGATAGGTCAAATAAAGTTGTTGGGTTTAATATAGATATGGGACCACAAAATCAACAAATATTTACTAAATTTGATGTGTCACAAGAACCAGGAGACCCCACAGCCGAATCTTTAGAGGTGTTAAATCAAATGGCAAATTTAAATAGAAACAGAGGGGGTGGAACTCAAAGTGTTTCATTGTATAATTTATATAGAAATAGAAGTTACAAATGTAGTGTTGATATGTTAGGTAATGCTATGATACAACCAATGATGTATTTTAACTTGAGATATGTACCATTATTTAGTGGGCCATATATGATTTTAAAAGTAACACATAGAATTAATGATTCTGGTTTTGAAACGTCTTTTGAAGGTCAAAGACAACCTTTTTATAGTATCCCAACACTTGATAAGTATTTACAATCATTGAATAGTAAAATATTAACATCTTTAAAACAAAAAATACAAGAAGAAGACAGTAGATTAAGTGAAACACCAGACAACATATTAAAAGAACAAAATAGTTCTGTAAGCTATGCGACCGAAGGTATTGGTGATGTAACAACACTAACTTGCTCAACAAACCTAATAAGATCATATCAAAACTATACAAACGTTACACCAACAACAACTACTAGTAATTATAAAACAATGTATAATCTTTTAATTAAAAAAATTAAAGAATTATCATTACCAGAAAATCAGAAAATCATATTAAGTACTTTTTTATTTTCAACAATTTATATTGGAAGCGACAGCTCTGGACAATTTAAAACACTTAATTTTAATTATTCTGCAATACCATTAAATGTTGATTGGGGTGGTGCAGCAACTTACTTTGATTTAAATTATTTTTGTGTTGACCAAGGAAAAAATTTAAAAGTACCTATGGCAACATTTTCATCTTTAGAAAAATTTTTAGATTTTATGGTTAATAAATACTCTGGTAAAGTTGGTGGTATTGAGTCTTTAATTGATAATACTTTAACTGGTGTTGATTTAGACAATAATATTATTGACGCTATAACAAAATCATACATTTTAGATTTCCCAACCAACAAATCACCAAAAGTATATGATGAAATGCAACCTAATGACATCAGTAAAATTAAAACAAAAATTAAAGAATCAATAAATTTATTTAAATCTTTATAACATTTAAATTAAACAGATATTTATAAATAAAAAGAATATGAGTAGTACTAAACTAATATTGGACAATTATCTTGGTAAGAATACAAGAATGTCAGAAAAAGATATGGGTGACGGAACAAAACAAGTATGTGATTTAGATACTGGAGATTGTTATACCGTTAGAATGAAAGATGGTCTTATTGAAAGAGTAGACAACACTATGAAACAATTTAAAAAAATTCACGTTGAGACCAAATCTGGTATAAAAACTTTATTAAATGGTTAATATGAATGTAGATAAAAAAATCCTAGAGGAAATTAGAAGATTCAATAATATAAATAACTATATTAAAGAACAAGCAATACCAGAAGATTCGGGGATTGAAGGATTGGATTTAGGAGCCGAAGAACCCCTACCAGGAGCTGCAAGTCCAGCCCCAGGAACCCCACCTCCTCCAGGTGGAGATTTGGGTACACCCCCACCGCCACCGACAGGAGATTTAGGTGCGACTGGAGCAACAACTGGAACAACAGTTGATATTGCTAATGACCCAGATGTTGAAGAAGTTGGTGGTGATGAAGAACCTGCTGATGAAGAAAGTGGTGTTGAAGAATTAGATATTACAGATCTTGTTGATTCACAAAAAACAATGTCTGACAAACAAGAAGAATATTTTAGTAATTTGTTTAACCAATTACAAACGTTGGAAACAAAACTTGGTGAAATGGATAATCTTGTAAACAAACTTAATGACCTTGAAACAAAATTTGATAAATTAAGACCAAAAACACCAGTTGAAAAACTAGAATTAAGGTCTTTAGATTCTGGACCTTTTAATCAAAAACTTTCTGATTTTTTTGAAGACAAAAAAGAAGACTTTGAAAAAAGTGGAAAACACGAATATGTTTTAACACCAGACGAGGTTGAAAGTTTGTCAACAACAGAGGTTAAAGATAGTTTTAACCAATTTGGTGAAGACGAAAACAATTATATGTAATGTTTAAGGTCGCAATTTACGACCTTAAACATTTTTTTATTTAGCGTATTGACTACTATTTTTATTTAACTTATATTTTCTATTGTAAACTTTTAATAATTAATATATATGGCGACAAGCAATGTTTTAGATGCAGTTTTGGCTCAGTATGAAAGCTCAAAACAAAGTGGTTCTTCTTCCACTTCAAAAATGTCTCAAGAAGAAAGAATGAAAAAGTATTTTGCTGCAATACTTAAAGACAACGAAAAGCAAGCACAAAAAAGAATCCGTATTTTACCAACACCAGACGGGTCAACACCGTTTAAAGAAGTGTGGTTTCACGAAATCCTTGTGGACGGTAAATGGCAGAAATTTTATGATCCAGGAAAAAATGACAATGAGCGTTCACCATTAAGTGAGGTTTATGAAGAGTTGATGAATACTGGAAAAGATTCTGACAAAGATTTAGCAAAACAATACAAACCTCGTAAGTTTTATATTGTTAAAGTAATTGATCGTGACAACGAACAAGATGGTCCTAAATTCTGGCGATTTAAACACAACTACAAACAAGAAGGAATTTTTGATAAGATTATCCCAATCTACAAAGCAAAAGGTGATGTTGCTGATGCGGACAAAGGACGAGATTTAATTCTTGAACTAACAAAAGCAAAAACACCAAAAGGTGCGTTCTACACAGTAATCCAAACTGTTATGTATGACGACCCATCGCCAGTACACGAAGACGAAGATACAATGGCATCTTGGATTGGAGACGAACTTACTTGGGAAGATGTTTATTCTAAAAAACCAGTAGAATACCTTGAATCTATTGCTCGTGGTGAAACAC
>Ga0315909_10003563_pt1 | contig 18891 bp, 22 predicted proteins | sample LakEriMetagenome_11_FD_203527 | JGI IMG/M metagenome (GOLD analysis project Ga0315909, IMG submission 203527) | Freshwater fungal communities from buoy surface, Lake Erie, Ohio, United States - Buoy 2 MA125 | ecosystem: Environmental > Aquatic > Freshwater > Lake | place: USA: Lake Erie, Ohio... | reverse complement strand
GCAGTGTTAGCGGCTTACATTGATCAAAGTATAAGCACAAATACTTTTTATAATCCTGCGCACTTTCCAGAAGGCAAAGTTAGTGCTACGCTTATAGCTAAAAACTTAATGTTAGGTTATAAGTGGGGATTGAAAACAATTTATTATAGTTTGATAAACAAAGTTGGATCAAAGGCTGCGTTAAAAGAAGATAACGTTATTGAATTTACAAAATTAGAACCACTTGAAGATGAAGAAGCTTGTGAGGCTTGTGTACTATAATGGCGCATTTAGTTGGAGCAATACCGCCTGTCCATTGTTATATACGTAAAGAGTTTCTTTATGATTTTGAAAAGGGACACGGAGAATACGAATCCTGTATATGGGTCTCAATTAAAAGCATTCGCGGACAAGCATTTAGAATAGAAGCATACTTACCAAATTATGGCGCACTTTATGACAAACTACCTCTCCATGCGTTCGTATCACGCACAGAGAATATTGACAACACAAAGCTTTTACCTTTAGATACATTGCAGATTTGGGATTGTTTTAGTTACGATTTTACCATTATACAAAAACCGTTTCTAAGAAATCTTAGTGCAAAATTCTATGCTAAGGATAAGCAATTTTATTCTGGCAACTATATGTTTACAGTAGATCATTCTTCACCCGACTTTAATATCATTGATACCAGTTATGCAGAATGGCCAGAGGATCACAAAAGTTTTAATTTTATAGAATTAGACAACGGGCAGTATGCTGCACAACCAAACAACCGTTGTTTATTTTTTGATGCAGCAAGCAATCCGAAAGAGTTAAAGTTTCCTGACTTTAGGGTTTGCACAAAGAAATATGTAGTGGAACAAAATCCAAAATGGGCTTTAGGAGACACAAACACAGTTATGTATGAAGAGGATAATAATGAGTAAAGAACAATACAATTTAACGAAGCAAACAAATTATTTAAAACGCACTATGTTTTTGGATCCTGAAGGTCCTGTAACAGTACAAAGATTTGAAGAAGTTAAATATCCAAAAGTTGCCAAATATGAAGAAACCGCACGTGGGTTCTTTTGGGTGCCAGAAGAAGTCACATTAACGAAAGATAAGATAGATCATAAAGAGGCTAGTGAAGCAGTAAAGCATATTTTCACTAGCAACCTATTGCGTCAAACTGCCCTTGACAGTATACAAGGTCGTGCACCTGCACAAGTATTCGGACCTGTAATTAGTATTCCAGAATTAGAAGCATTGGTTAATAATTGGAGTTTCTTTGAAACTAATATACATAGCAAATCATATAGTCATATCATTCGTAATGTATATGGTGTACCTAAAGAAGAATTTAATAAGATACATGATACAAAAGAAATTGTTGAGATGGCAGCAAATGTAGGGCGATACTATGAACAACTTCATCAACTTAACTGCAGCAAAGAAACAGGAGCTACTGTATCAGAGGATGATCATGTTAAAGCTATTTGGCTGGCACTAAATGCTAGTTATGCACTTGAAGCATTGCGCTTTATGGTTAGTTTTGCTACAAGCCTAGCAATGGTAGAAAATAGAATTTATATTGGTAATGGTAATATTATAAGTCTTATACTACAAGATGAATTGTTACACACTGAGTGGACAGCATACCTAATTAATCAAGTGGTTAAAGAAGATGAACGATTTGCAAAAGCGAAAGTTGAATGCGAACAAGAAGTTTACAATATGTACCTAGAAGTGATCAAAGAGGAAAAAGATTGGGCTGAATATCTTTTTAGTAAAGGCGTTGTAATAGGACTAAATGCAGATATACTTAAAGATTTTGTAGACTGGACCGCTTTTAACAGACTTAAGGATATTGGTATCAAGTATTTAGAAAATCATCCAAAAACAAGCCCTATTCCATGGTTTAACAAACACGTGAATATCAACAAAAAGCAAACTGCTTTACAAGAAAATGAGAGTACAAATTACGTAATTGGTGTCATGAGTGACACCGTTGATTACGATGCGTTACCAGCTTTATAAGAGGAAAAAATGAAAGCAATAGTTTGGAGTAAGGACATGTGCCCTTTTTGTGATAAAGCCAAGGCTTTATTAAAGTTAAAAGGTATTGAATACGAAGAAAGAAACATAACTAAAGACTGGTCTAAAGATCAGTTACTAGAAGCAGTGCCAAATGCACGTACAGTGCCACAGATATTCATCAATGAGGAGTTAGTCGGTGGATATACAGAATTACACAAAAAACTTATGGGATAAACATGGATCTTAACATAAATGAAGTATATTCGTTCAAATTAAATAGCGGCGAAGAATTAGTCGCTAAAGTAATAAAAATCACCGATAAAACCGTTGAAATCAGCGAGCCTGTGAGCATTGCCCCTAGTCAAAAAGGTATAGGAATGGTTCCTAGCCTATTTACTACAGATATGAACGGTGTTTTTAGACTAAATATTAATAGTGTCGCAATTGTTGCAGACACTAACGAACAAGTAAAGGTAAAGTATATTGAGGCTACTACCGGTATACAGGTACCAGAAAAGCAAATTATATTAGGATAAGGATGCCAAAATTAAGTAGAAAAGGTGATACAGATCAACCAGGCGGTGCTATAGTTAGGGGCGCCGGAACTGTATTTGCGAATGGTATACCAGTAGGCTTACACGTAAGCCGAATAACACCACACGCACCATGGGGTAAACCACATCCGCCACATCGGGCGGCGACTACTACTAATGGTAGTCCAACTGTTTTTGCTGAAGGTTGCCCTGTGCTTAGAGTCGGTTCAGGAAATAGCTGTGGACATAGTATCGTCACAGGTAGCCCTGACATATTTTGCCCATGAGTCTACAAGGTCAACAATCCCCGTTAAGTGTAAATTTATCTTCTTCTTTAATAACTGGTGTAGGGACATATGTAGCAAACACCGGTGTTTTTACCGCCACTAATACAAACATTGGTTATGCTACTCCACTTGGACTTCCCGCTTCAGTAAGTAACGGGACAGTAATTACTAGTACAGTTCTAAACACATTATATAATGCAATGGCACTAGCAGTAGCATTACCTGTCAGTGCTACAGTTTTAGCTAATTTAAATAAAATAGGATCAGCTACAATACCTGCGTTAGGCAATTCAGCACCATCTACATATCCTATTGTTGGAGCTACTATAACTATTGACAGTTATAGATATTTAAATGGTTTAGGTTTTATAAAATATCTTGCTGGAAGAGCAAACGCATCATTATGCGGTAACATAGATCCTTCATCACAGTTGAATGCTTATAGGCAGTTCTGTCAAGATTTTATAAATTGTTATAGTTATAAAGTACAAACTAATCAAACCATTAATTCATTTGTAAACAGTAAAACTTTTTTAAAAGGTATCTTTAGTAACATGAATGATTTAACAACTGCAGATATTGCAGGAGTAAATCAATCAACATTATTTTGGGGTCAAGACTTAATAAAGTCAGGAAGAGTACTCAATTTAAGCACGATAGATAAATTTGGATTACCTAGTAATTTCTTAAAAACGTTAAATGAAAATAATGCTGTAACAGAAGCTCTTACTGTTGCCTTATTATATAGTGGATTATCCACAACAGAAATTAATAATATTATTTTAAATGGTGTTGATGCAACCACTATTCAAGAACAAAAAATATTTGGAGCATTTTCGGTAGTGGTTGGTAATGATTTAAAAGATATTTTAGTAATTTTAAATTGTCAAACGCAAAATTTAAATTCATTAGCAGATTTATTAAATCCAGTAAAATTATTTCCTACAAGTTATGGTAGTTTAACTGTACCAGAATATAGAACGAATGTTACGGGAAGTAAGGTTTATTACAATATTTACGCATCAAATGGAGTCAATTCTTCATTAAACAATAAAGGATATGGGAATTATTTAACCTCTATTTTATCACCTAGCTTAGCAATCGCTTGCGGAGCATTTTCCTACTCTATGATGCAGATAAGAAATATTAAAAATGTAGATATTCAAAAATTTAGTCAAGTTGTAACAAATTTAGAAACGACAACAGGTTTAAATTTAGTTAATGGATCAAGTTTACCTACTAATTTAACAAATGTGGATAATGCTCTTAACTTAATAGCCAAAGGATCAGGTCCTAATGGAACTATTGTTATGAATGATTTTTATCCAGCAGCTACAATTTTAACATACAATATGGCTAGAATTGAAGCGTTGATCAAACAATTACAGACTTCTACGTTGGCATCAATATATAGTCAAATGGTTACTGATTTGACCTCACCTAATACGGGGTCTAATATGGCTACACTAATTACTAATGCTAACACAGAAATATCTAATATTTTTAACAATAGTGCGAATGCTACAGCAGTAGCAGAATTAAATAGACTTTGGAATAATATTGGATCAAGTCTTTCAAAAGAAGATACATTAAGAACTGATGCAGGTTTAAGTTCTACAGTTACTGGACCTACATACGTTCAAACTTTGACAGCATCAAACTTATCAATTTTTTCTTTTGTGGAGACAATAAACTCATTTGCTTTAGAAACTAACCAATACGATACAGTAAGCGTTTTGGAAGCTATTGCAAATAGATTAACTTATGGAGGACAAAGTATAATAGCGTTAATGCGTGAAATTCGTAACGCAAACAGGTTAAGTTTATGTGGTTTGGAACTTGATAACGATATTTCTGATAAAAATATTACTCAAGATATCATAAATCAAGGTGGTGCCGGTACTGTGGGACCTCAGACTATATCAACTTCTTCAGGGATTATTCCGAAAGTAACAGGCAATAGCACTGATCCAAATTATCCATTCCCTGGTAATTTAGATACATCACCGGAATCACAACTAATCCCTTCAAATGTAGATATCTTTAATATATCTACCGTAGTAAACTTCCCGGCTCAGACACCAAGTCAAGCATTACAAGAAGTAATTGATTGTAATTGCGATTGTTGGGATCTTTTAGAATAAAAATTTTAACACTTAGTTAAAACCAAAATTCTTGTCTTTTAATAGAACATAGTGTATACTATCGTTCGGAAAGGAAAATTATGAAATTAGTAACTTTTTTACGCAATCCGCGTGTAGAAAACGTAGTAGCAGCAATTTTAATTTTAATTTCTGCGATTTTTATTATCGCTAATAATGAGGTTATTTTTGAAGAAGAGGAACAGCAGCAAGTAGCTGCAGCGGCTAAACCTCAGCCAAAACCAGTAGACCAAAAACAACTTAAATGTTTGGCTACTAACATATATTATGAAGCAGGTAGTGAATCTGAAAAAGGTAAACAAGCTGTTGCAAGAGTTGTAATGAATCGTGTCAAACACGGCTTTGCAAGTAATCCATGCTCTGTTGTTTATCAAGTAAGTACAATTTTAGTTCCTGTTGACAACGACCCATATATTGATGATGAAGGTCATAAAAGGGTAAAATTGTGTCAATTTAGTTGGGTATGTGAAAGTGATCGCCGCCCACTAAACGTAAACGATCCTAGATACAAACAAAGCGAACGAATTGCTTATAACGTATTAGCATATGATTCGTATAAAGATGTTGTACCTAGCACAGTATTGTTTTTTCATAACTTATGGGTAAACCCTATGTGGCCTTATAGAAAGGTCGCACAAATTGGTAACCATATCTTTTATGAAAAACCAAAAAAGAAAGTACAAAAGCAACCGCAAGTATTAGCAAAAGCTTAATATGAAACTACAACCTTCGGACCCCGAAAAGCATCATAGCCTAACATATCCTATGGAAGTAGGGGCTCCGAAGTTTGAACTTGTACCAATAAAGCAACAAAAAGATTTAATGCTGAACACAGCGAGAATGTATGCTCAGCAAGAATATAATAGAATAATGGAGCTTGTTAGTGTGTTACAAAAACAAGCAGAACAAATCAAGCGTAGACTTGATATCACTGATATGGTACACGCAGCGGAATATAAATTTCAAATATTCCACGGCAAGTCATATTGGTTAGCATTTGATAGTAGAATACAGAAAACAATACTATCTCAAAGTGGTCCTGATGATTGGACTACTGGAGTGCCTGATAGTTATGAATATATAGCGCAGGTTCAATATTTAGGTGATCATACTTGGATAGAGATTACTGATGAAGAAATTAGCTACAAATAAAGACCGCCAAGCGAACTTAAAGAAAAAAATAGCGAAGATTCCTGAAAACGCGGAAGCTAGAGATACTTTGGCTGAATTTTATGCTAATTTTTTAGATCAAAAAGAGCAATTAGAATTAGATCCAAATTGGGCTAAAAACAATTTAGAATATGATTTACGAGCAAGTGAATACATTGTAGAAAAATGTAAGGACGAATACTATGCTCAAAATATCTATGCTGCATTGTGCAACAATGAATTTCGTAGAAACGAAGTTATACCTATATTAATGGAAGACAGTTGGAGTTGTAGCTGGAGATATGCAGGTGGCATTGTTGCTGATTTGCGCGGAGAAGGTGACTACTTAGATTGGTATTGCACTGGCATCCAAGGTGATATTCCTGATGCATCATTTAATGAAATGACATTAGAAAGCAAATTACTTTATCAATTGCGTAAAGAAAAATTTGTAGGAGAAGGTTATGTCACCGAAGAAGTTAAAGAAGATTTATTTAAATTAGGTTGGATCATCATAGAGACAGATGAACAAATGTTTTAATAAATACATTTGGAGGAAAAATTATGGCATATTCAACACAAGTATTAGATCATTACGAAAATCCACGCAATGTTGGAAGCTTTGACATGAGTGACGAATCAGTTGGTACAGGTCTTGTAGGAGCTCCTGCATGTGGAGATGTTTTAAAACTTCAGATAAAAGTAGAAAATGAAATTATCACCGATGCGAAATTTAAAACGTATGGCTGCGGTTCGGCGATTGCGAGTAGTTCGTTGGTCACGACTTGGCTTAAAGGAAAAACTCTTGCAGAAGCAAATGAAATTAAGAACACGGAAATTGCAGAGGAGTTGGCTTTACCGCCGGTCAAAATTCATTGCTCAATATTGGCGGAGGATGCTATAAAGTCTGCTATTGCTGATTATAAAAAGAAACACTCCATTGAGGATACAAGCTCAATTGTTGCATAAATTTAAACTTATCTAATTTCCAAAATGTCTGTAAATGCCCACGATACTCAACTTCGTGGGCTTTTTTTAAGCACCCTTGTTGTTCTAAAACAGGACAGAATATTTCGTGAACTAATCGTTGACTTGCAACGTTGCTTAAATGACTTGTAATGTATAGATCCGCTTCAATTGGACAATAGTTTACACAAGCTGGCATAAAAAATTGAGCAGTTATATGCTGATGTTCACGTATATTATTTAAGGTCCTCAGTGTGTGATGACTGGGTAGTAAATCAGTAAAAACACATGTTCTAACACAAATTCTATAAGAATTTGGAAAAATGTCTAAACTGTGAGTTGCTGTACTACCCACTGCAATATTGTTGTAATAGAGTATCCAAAGTTTAAAATCTTCTTCTTTTTTAAAACTATCAATCATAATAGACCTAGTACTGTTATTTTCATAGCCCCTAAATTTGGCATTTTGGTAAAAACTTTCTAAGTTTAAATCAGCGGAATAGTCTATAAGTTTGAACATCAAAATATTTAACTAAATATCACACAATGTTTAAATTTGATGAATTAAAAAATATACACCTAGAAATTTCAAATAACTGTCAAGCTAGCTGCCCAATGTGTATACGAAATATTCACGGCGGGTTAAAAAACGATTTGGTTAAAATTAGTAATTGGTCACTTGATTTGTATAAAAAGGTAATTAATGATGAAGTACTAAATCAAATTAAAAAAATATATTTTTGTGGCAATTTTGGTGATCCAATTTTAAATAACGATCTGCAAAAAATGTGTGAGTATACAAAAACTATAAATCCTTCAATTACTTTAAGAATCCATACTAATGGAAGTCTACGTGACACCGGTTGGTGGAGTGACTTAGTTAGTATGTTGCCAAAAGATCATGGTGTTGTTTTTGCACTTGATGGCCTAGAAGATACTCATCATTTATATAGAATAGGAACAGATTTTAATAAAATAATTAACAACGCCAAAGCCTTTATTAACGCAGGAGGAAAAGCAGAATGGGCTTTTATAAGGTTCAAACATAATGAACACCAAGTTGAGCAAGCAAGAAAACTAGCATCTTCTTTGGGGTTTGAAGTTTTTACAACTAAAGATAGCAGTAGATTCTTACTAGATACGAAATTTCCAGTTTGGAACAAAGATAAAGAAACAACACATTATCTTGAACCAAGCAATTATAGTGAAATTAAATTTATTGATCGTAATGTCGTAAAAAATTACAAAGAACAAATTAAAGCAATGCACATTGAATGTTTTGTACAAAAAGAACGTGAAATTTATATTGATTCTTTTGGACATTTAATGCCTTGTTGTTATTTAAGCAGTACTCCTTATGTTCCTATAAGTCACGAAGGAGATGCTATCCCTGTCAAACATGATATTTTAGAACAGCATTATAAGTTAGTTGAAAGTTTAGGTGGTTTACCTAAATTAGACATTGCAAATATGAGTATTAAACAAATAATACAAGCAGAGGAATATCAAACTGTATGGAAAAAATATTGGAATGAAGATAAACTAATTACTTGTGCGAGGGTGTGCGGAAAAAATGCTGAGGTTAGTAGTCCTAATAAACAAATTATATCACGGGATTCCCTGTAACTACAAAACCTTTTTTTGCAATCATCTTTGTAATACTCATGTATTCTTCTACACTACAATTTATGTGAACCTGTCTTTCATTCACCTTTTCAAATCCTGTAATAGTTTTGTTTTTAATGCCATAATTTATGTGACTCATTAGTCCATCATATAATTCTTGTTTCCAATCAAAATTGCCACCTGATACCTTAATATCCCAACCAGGCTTATTGAATTTAGGTAACTTGTGCCTAACATTCAAATGTATTCTAGGTTTGCCACCAAAATTACATGCAACATGTCTTACTCCTGTGTTCATGTTCCAAACTTGTCCATCTACTGGCAAGTGATACATATGCAACTTATCTAAATCAATTAAATAACAATCTGGATTAGTAGTTATAGCTAAATGAATCCTATCATCTGGATCAGTGTGCGCTGTATAAGTTTCACCAGATTCTAATATTAACAGTCTTGCTTCTCCCATATCACCTAAATCATTTAAGAATTTACCAATAGGAGTATTTTCAAATTCAGGTAAAACTTTATAGTTGCCCGAAAGTAAATTGCCTTCGGTATAATTTAAAGGTTTTCTTTTAAAATCAAAGTCCATTGATTCTATTTGATCAATAATTTCTTGAATATTATTAATTTTATGTAATTTGTCAAGCATGATGATATTTATAAATAAATCTATGGAAGAATATAATATTAATGGAGTTAGTATTCCATTTAGTGAAAAATGGGCTAGAATAGCAGTGAGTCTTAGTGGCGGTGCAGATAGTGCATTATTATTATTTTTGTTATGTACATTAGCAAAAGAAATAAATCCAAAACTAAGCATACATGTTATTTCTCACACTAGAATGTGGAAGTCACGCCCTTGGCAAGAATACGATAGCCTAAGGGTATATAACTATATACAAAATAAATTTAATTTTTTTAATTGGTATAGGCACACTAATTTTATAGCGCCTGATATAGAGTATGGAAATACAGGTCCTACTATACAAGATGAATATGGTAAAATGGTAAGCGGTGACAATGCGCAAATTCGTTCATACGGAGAATATATTTGTCATCGTGATAAAATTAATGCTTATTATAACGCAGTGACACGTAATCCTAAAACAGACAAGATAATAGGTATGATTGAACGTGATATAGATGCCACTGAAGATAACCAACATTTACGAATAATGAAACACATGCACGGATATGCAATACACCCATTTAGATTTATAGAAAAAAATTGGGTTATAAACCAGTATAAAATTTTTAATATTATGGATTTATTTAATATAACAAGAAGTTGTGAGGGTGAATTTGAAAACATAAATTATCTTAATTATAGACAAGGAGATTTTGTACCCATATGCGGTGAATGTTTTTGGTGTCTAGAAAGAGATTGGGCAATTAAAAATGCATAATAGTAAAACGTTTTGTATGCATCCTTTTACAGGTTTAGCCACAAGAGAAGATGGTGCTATTAAAGTTTGTTGTCGTAGTCATCCAATAGGGTTTATTCAAAAAGAAAGCCTAGAAGATATTTGGAACAATCAAACTATGCGTAGAATACGTCATCAAGTATTAAATGATGAGCGTCCACCTGAATGCGAACCTTGTTTTAGTCTAGAGGATCAGGGTGTAGAAAGTCTTAGACAACGACATATAAAAGGTATTATACCCGAAGCACGTATCAATCTATACCCAAATGCATTAGATAGTTTAAGTGAAGATAATACGATGCCATTTGAATTTCCCACAATGGAAATTAAATTGAATAATCTGTGTAATCTTAAATGTAGAATGTGTCATCCAATGGATAGTACAAGTTGGAATGATTGGAACGAAGTTGAAGAATTCTATATAAAAGAAAATAACTTCTTACCGAAAAAGATACATGATTTAAATTTATTAAATAAACCATACTTAAAAGAATTTGACGATAACCCTAATTGGTGGAATAGTTTTGAGAAAGTTATCCCATATTTTCGTAGAGCAGAATTTGCAGGTGGCGAGCCACTAATGGATCCTCAGCATTATAAAATACTTGATATGCTTATTCCATACGGAGATCAAATAGAAATTAAGTATGCTACTAACTTGAGCATGTTAGGGAAGAGTAATAGAAACATATTTGATTATTGGCCTAAATTTAAATCAGTTGCAGTTAACGTATCAATAGATGGTATAGGTGATAGCTACGAATATATTAGAGGCAACGCAAGCTGGAGTGAATTGATTCACAATATAAAGCAAATACAAACAATGCCCAACATAAGTAGAATCGTTGGTGCAGTAGCAGTACAAGTTAGCAATGCACTAGTGTTAGATAAAATGATAAAATACTTTTTGGATGATTTAGGCATTGTGTTTTACACTAACATGGTTAAGTACCCTAACGTGTTGAGTATACAAACATTACCAACTGAATTAAAGAATGTAGTTTACAATAAATTACGAATGGTTCAACGTGAATTACCATCGTATAGATTAGTTAAAGAACATCCAAAATTATTAGGTATCACTGATGAACAGATTAATGGCATCATTAATTTTATGTTCGCAAAAGATGAACATCATATATGGCCTGACACCGTAGAATTTAATCGTAGATTAGATGCAAGTAGAAACAACAGAACATTTGTTGAAGTAACACCTGAATTTAAAAACTTTATATGAAAGAATTTTATCATAACAAAATAGGTTACAACACTGCAGTAATTAGTTGCAAAAAACAAGATATATTTTTTGATTTACATTATCATTTATATGATAATCCCATACAACACATTTGGCAAAAAATGCACTTTATCAACGATAAGGGTTTAAAGGTCTGTAACTTTAACTTAATACCATTTAAAGATTTAGTTGATGAATTAACTAAATGTTGCATTGAAGTAAATGCAGAATTGCCACCAAAACAAATAGATCAATTTTATTTAAACAGGTTACATAATAGTTTTGTGCCTAACTATGATAATAAAGTTTGGGACAGAATAAATGATTTAATACATGCTATAGAAAGCAAATTAAATAATCCTTTTCATGAATATGATGCAAGTTTAACTTTAAATTTAGTAGAAGAACAATTTGTTCCTATTAGCGAAGAATATAAAATTTTTTTAGACACTGACATTAAATGGGGAAGATTAAATTTAGGTTATGGAACATTGGGAAAAGATTGGTTAAACATTGCTAAGAACAATGACACGCTGGATGATTTATCAATACAAAATACAATAAATTCTGAAACATTAATGTCTTTTTGTGTAGAACCAGGAATACCTCTAGTTGACGAAATTAAATTTTATAATTGGGCTTTGAATTCATCATTGTCTATTCCAAAAAATAATTTAAATGCTTTGAGTTTAGGAAAATACCCGTTAGGTCAAATAATTATAACTGACGTATTATTGGATTTTCATAATATAGCAAGTGATTGGTATGTTCCAAATCATCAATGTAAATTACTTTGGAATAAACATTTTTTTAATAATACAGTAAATATTTTAGAAATTAGTTTTAAAAATACTGACATGTTATATGAAACTTACATCAGAGATTCGGGAGCAAAAGGAATTTTAAATGTATAAAGTAACAAGCGCATATACTCATCAACACATGATGAAAGTAGAATGGAATATAGGGAAACGATGCAACTATGATTGTGAGTATTGCCCGTCACTTATTCATGATAACTTCAGCTCACACACTGATATTGAAATACTTAAAGCCGCAGTAGATAAACTACCCAGTAATGCAAGAATAAGCTTTACTGGTGGAGAGCCAACGGTTCACCCTAACTTTGAAGAATTGATAAGCTATTGCGTTAAACGTGACAAGAGTTGGATAAATGTAACTACAAATGGAACTAGAACGTCACTTTATTATCTAAGACTACCTGTACATCATATAGTTTTTAGTCTACACTTTGAAAAAGATTGGGATAGAGTTTTAAACACTATTTTAAATTATGCATCATGTGATGCAGAACCCGGTATGCGTAAACCTTGTATGATTAATATTATGGCCCATCCTGACAAGATGACTGAAGTAAGAAATGCAACAAGAAAATTAGATGGTTATAATATTCCTTATGCTATCCGTAGAATTCGTTGGACTAATGACGATCACAACTTATTTGATGATATGCGGTATGAACAGACTGATTTAGATTGGATACTAAGTAAAGATGCTACAGTAGCCCCTAATTGCATCATTGACAATCGTGAAAAGATGCACGCCAATGATGTTATTAAGTTCCATAAAAACAAGTTTAAAGGCTGGGCTTGCACTGCTGGATTAGAAAGCTTGATGATTAACTGGGACGGTGAAGTGCATCGTGCTACTTGTAGAGTAGGTGGAAGTTTGGGAAATATTTATAAAGGTACTTTTAACTTACCAGAAACATCTATTATCTGCACAAGAGACTACTGTACTTGTGCAGCAGATATACCACTTACGAAAGTAAATGTGCAAGCTCTGGGAAGGTCTGAGAAAAATTTGTATTTCGGATCTGATCCAGATTTGTAATGTACTCAGAAAAATCAGGTAATAAATTACTGTGATCTTCCGCTTCTAAGAAACTTAAGATAGCCTGCCATCGCTTCCATCCATATGGGTTTACTTGCCAAAAATTGTCGTCTTGTGTATAATTTGTCCATAACCAATCCTTAAAATCTAATAACATACGTCTTACTTCAGCCTTATCTTCTACTGGAAGAATTCGTGCTGACAAGAATGTTGGGATATAAACTAGATGTAGATTAATCAATCCACCTCCCGCTTCATACTCATCAATCTTGTACCTATTAATTTTTTTATAGTTTTTGCTGAGTTTCCACTTAGCAAAAACTATTATGTGTTTTATGTTTAAAACCTGTACTGCACATGCTATACTAACGTGAATGTTGTCAGGAGTACAATCTAATAGTTCCAAACTACGTTCTATGTCATTCCAATCTGTTGGGTAACGAATGTATTCATTTCTTTCAAATATGCCATCTATACTGAATGCATACTTGACCTCTTTGAATTGACTCCAAACACTAATAATATCTTCATTCACATAGATACCATTACTATTGTATCGTAGACTGATTTGTTTGTTATACCCACGCTTGATAATCTCATCTAAGAATCTACGATGTTCTTTAATCATTAGTGGCTCGCCACCTGCAAAGTATAATTGCTTTATATTTGGAATCTGACTATATATTTCATTCCAAAATTCTTCACTCTCATACCAATTATTATTGAATGATTTACTATCAAATTCTATATTTTTTATAACAACATTGCTTTTGGTATTACTGACTAGTTTTTCATAGTCCTGCATCCATCGACTGCTATCATGTGGGCTACACATAACACATTTTAGATTACATGTATTACCCAAACGTAAATCAAAATAGCGAATGATAGGTGGTATAGTTCCATTAGTATCAGTCGAACGTATAAGTTCAGAAAAATCAAGCTCATCTTTCCAGTAATAAAGTTCCCATAATCTTTTGCTAACTACACCATTGCTTTCTTCTTCAAAGCATTTAGTGCAACTAGCGGGAATCTGTCCGTCTAACATAGTTGTACGAACATTACGCATGTATCTATTGTTGAATGCGTCTTTAATTGAGTCTATACCATAATTTGCAGGCTTAGAATTGTTACCTTTGACTAAACCAACCATGTAATCACCGGTGGCAGCACCACTAGCATTTGCGCCGCAGCATAAACGAGCGTCTCCGTTTGGTCTTGTTGCAACATGTAACCAAGGCAATACACAAAATGTAGGTGTGCCTGTTTTTTCTTCTATTAGTTTGATAAAAGTTTTGACGCGGTCAGACATGTTAAATACTTATCTTATGAGACACTTAGGGAATTTTAAAGATTGGGTAAAACCACACATCTTAGACAAAATACTTACTACTGACGGTCAAGTTAGACCGGGCGCAGAAGAAAACGAATCAAGCAAACAACAATACAACGAATGGAATCTAACTGAGGCTGCGGGTGCAAAGTTTTATTTCTATAGTAAATTTGAAGAAATGCATGATATTGAATTACCAATAAATAATTCAGGAAATTTAAATTGGTGGTTCGTTAAATTAAACCCTACATATACGTTCCCATTACATCAAGACACATTCAAAGATGATAGCGGGTCAGTACGTAGATTGTGGATCCCATATCAAGATTACATACCAGGTCATATTTTCATATATAAAGATTTCTTCATAAAAGATTACAAGGCAGGTGATATATTTGAGTTTGATGATCCATTGGCATTACACGGTAGTGCTAACTTAAGTTCTATTCCAAAAGTTAGTTTACAAATAGTTGAATATGTTTAAGGCTGTAATTTTTAGTTTAGAGGAACATCATCCATACAGAAGTTTGGGTGCCCATAGAATTGCTTCTTTTCTAAGACAATATGGTTGGGATATTGAAGTAGTCAATTACGCTAATCATTTTTCTTTAGATGAATTGCAAACTATTTTTAAACAACGATATAATGAAAATTTAAAATTCATCGGTGCAAGCTGTAATTTTGGTACATTCTCAGAAGGATTTGACGTTTACTGTAAGTGGGTAAAAGAAAATTTCCCTCATGTGAAAATTTTAGTTGGTGGTCAATATCTACCTGAAATAATGACAAAGGCAGCAGACTACTTTGTTACAGGTTATGGTGAGAACGCTATGTTAGCATTATTAAAATATTTGTTTAGTAATGGTCCATCAGTTAGATTTAACATAATAAAAGGCAAGAAGGTTATAGACGGCACAGCATTTTATCCAAGTGCTCCTATGAAATCATTGTATGTTGAGTATGAACCAAGAGATTATTTAATTCCTGAAGAATGGACAGGAGTAGAAATGTCAAGAGGGTGTAAATTTGAATGTCCTTATTGCAACTTTCCTATATTAGGGGTGAAGGGTGATTACACAAGAGATGCGGAAGATTATAAATTACAATTACAAAAAAACTATGATTTATACGGTATAAACAAATACCTTGTTGCGGATGAAACCTTTAACGACACGACAGAAAAAATTATAAAGTTTGCCGACGTTACTGAAACATTGTCATTTACGCCCTACTTATCAGGTTTCATAAGAGCAGACCTGTTAGTGCTTAGAAAACAAGATAGAGAACATTTAGCCAGAATGAGGTTTTTAGGACATTTTTACGGTGTTGAAAGTATGAATCAAGAAACATCAAAGGTTATAGGTAAAGGAATTAAAACAGAAAGATTACAGGATGGACTCCTTGAAGTTAATGAATATTATAAAAGTTTAGGTTTGCCCTTCAGATCAACTATAGCTTTAGTGGTTGGGTTACCAAAAGAAACAGTACAATCACAAACTGATACTTTTGAATGGTTACAAAAATATTGGTTGCCAAATCAAAGTACATTAACTTGGGGATTAGAAATTCCTGCGCCAGGTAGTACGTCATTAAAACCCAGTAAAATGTCAATGGATTTACCAAAGTACGGATACAAAATGCAAGGCATGGAAGCTGCTGACAAAAATTGGGGCGATTTTCACACCCTTTATAATAACACCATTGCATGGGAAAATGAAAATTTTACTCATATCACTGCTAAAGAAATGGCTAATGAATTTTTCATGAATGTTAAAGAAACAAATTTAATTAATAATTTTGGTTTAAGTCAGCTTTTGCTCTCGCCCGAAGAAGCTATTGAAAAGAGAGTTTTAAATCATGAAGAAGCTGACGGTGAAATTTGGCTTAAAAGATTAAAAAATTTAAATAGATACAAGTATTTAAAATTAAATTAATAAAATGCTAAATGATCAATACCAATTTTCTTTCTAAATTCTTCCGTAAATATACCATCAATTCTTAAACTATAAGTTTGTTTATGTGTGCGTCCACCTGCATGCCAATCGTGATCATTAAAAAATGTAGCACAACTTTCTACGGTAACTTTCTCATCAAGTTGACGATCCCAAATATAAAAGGGTTTATCTAAGTTAGGTCTGATATGAATGAATTCGTGCCGATGGTCAAAATAATCGTTTTCGTCGGGGTATATTAAGTCACGATGCAATGGCATGTAACAATCATGTTCAGCCTTAAAGAAAATAATTCTACCCAAATGTTTGAACACACCTGAAGTAACTAAGTTTTCTAACCAACTTTTTAATTCAGGAAAGTATTGAACATCGGGAGTCCAACTCTTTTCTTCAAAACGACTATCCCAGCCACCCGCTTCAGTCTTTAGGAAAACAAACTGATATGCATCGTAAGCACCCATTGCTAACTTGAGGAATAATATAAACTTATCACGGTTTTCATATTCCCCAATTTCTCTACCAATAACCCGAATCTCATGATCCTCTGGAAGATTATGATATTCTTCTAATACTTGGAATATTGGCTTGAATGGAACTTGATAAGCGTTATCAAACCCACCCGGTTGTACCATGTTGCCTTCTTTCTTATGTTCCGCATATACGATACCTTTACAGATTTTATTGTGCAACAGCTTAAAACCTGCTACGTCGATATGATCATCTAATTTAATATAAGGATTGCCTCCAATGCCTCTTATCATTTTGTTCTCCTACAGGTATTTATTGCTAAATATTCTTGGAGAAAAATATGGACTTTAGTAATTGGAACTACTTATATAATTGGGATGGCAAACAATGGCACAGAGCCAATTTAGTTTACACGCCATACGTCAGTTCGGATAAAAAAACATTATGTATGAGTTTTAATCGTGACAGAAATTATCATACTAACGATCAAGAAAATGATGTATGGAGTCAAGAACTACTCACTGAAAGATTTTTACGTGAGATGAAATTTTATGGAATTGCGTCAAAGAACAATATACCAACACTGAAAATTATTGACACAGATGAAATTAAAAGACATATATTTTTAGAATGGTATGGTGAAGATTTCTTTATGCAAGGAAATGAGGTACTTCCTAACTGGAAGGAACAATGGTTGCAGCGTATAAACGAAATGTGGGCTGCGAATATTTACAAATTTAGCCTGCACCCAAACAGTTGGGTCGCACACGATGGAGTATTGATTCCGTTCAATTGGTTTTTTAGTTTTGACAAAAATGAAACTATAATTATCAAAGATTTTTTGATTCAAATAAGTTCAGAGCGTCAAGAAAAAATGCAAGAATTTTTAAAAAGTTTAGGATTTGATATGGACTCCTCATATGATCCTGTAATACTACAAGCATTAGCCTTTAATAGTTTTAGAGCTAATTATCCAGAAGAATTAATTAACGAGGCACTAAAAAGAAATGCCCTTCTACAACAAAATAGTTAATTTAGATATTGAAAACAGTAGCATATGCAATGCAAACTGTCCACAATGTACACGTGAATTGTATGGCAGTGATCATAGTTGGTTCAACGAAACTTATCTTACTACTGAGTTCTTTGATAGAATACCAAATGAAATTTACACAGGATTAGAAAAAATATTGTTTAGCGGAACAATGGGAGATCCATGTGCAGCACCTAATTTTATTGAAGTAATAAAGAAAGTTAGATCAAAGACAAAAGCTTTAATTAAAATTAGCACCAACGGTGGAATGAAAAATTCTTCATTTTGGACTCAACTTGCAGAAGCATTAGGTCCTAATAGTGAAGTAGTATTTGCTATTGATGGATTAGAAGATACTAATCATATCTATCGTGTAAATGTAAATTATGATAAGGTAATGAAAAATTCTGCTGCGTTTATTAATGCAGGCGGAATAGCAGTATGGAAGTTTATTGCATTTAGACACAACCAACACCAAGTAGAACAAACGAGAGAAAAATCAATAGAATTAGGTTTTATTAGATTTGAAACAATCCGTAGTCATAGATTTATCACTGATAACATATTAGGTAGACAGTTCTATGGGTCAGATGGTACATTAATTGAACCTCCCAAAGACGATACATTAAAACATGAGGTATTATTTCAACCGTTAGTTCGTGTAGATGACTGGTTGAAGCAAAGCGAAGATAAACCCATTGATTGTTTTGCACAATTTAATAAATCAATTTATATTGACAGTCAAGGTAATCTGTATCCTTGTTGTTTTTTGGGTTCATATAATTATGCTAAAAAACCATTAAATTTAATTGACGGTTGGGACGATTTGTATGAAGAATATAAAAACTCAATTAATCTAT
>Ga0315909_10003562_pt1 | contig 18892 bp, 27 predicted proteins | sample LakEriMetagenome_11_FD_203527 | JGI IMG/M metagenome (GOLD analysis project Ga0315909, IMG submission 203527) | Freshwater fungal communities from buoy surface, Lake Erie, Ohio, United States - Buoy 2 MA125 | ecosystem: Environmental > Aquatic > Freshwater > Lake | place: USA: Lake Erie, Ohio... | reverse complement strand
AGATTTGTCATACGTGCCAACGATGGAACGGACATAGAAGACCGAACTTTTAGCATTTCAGTTGACGGCAGCGACATGCCCTATTGGTTGACTCAACAGGGATTTTTGCGTGTGGGTGAAAACAATGCCTACTTTGTGCTAGACAATGCCTATGTAGAATTTCAACTTGAAGCGGACGACACTGACATCAACGCCGGAGATTCACTAGAATACTACCTAGTACCAGTTGGGGGAGAATTGCCTCCGGGGCTATCATTGAGTAGAACTGGCCTAATATCTGGGTTTACCGATCCTGTGTTTGCTATAGATTATTCAGCTGTACAGACCGGATCATACGATACCGCAGCTTTCGACATACTGCCATTGGATAGACCCGAAGCACGTTCCAACGGCTTTGACAGCTTTCTCTACGACAATGTAACCTTTGACTACAATGAGTCCAGCCGTGCTCCGAGACGCCTGAGTAGATTCTATACCTTTATAGTAGCTGTCAGTGATGGCGTCAACGAAGTGCGCAGAGTATTTAGAATATATGTGGTTACTGAAGAATTCTTACAGGCTGACAACAGTATACTACAGGTTGATACCAATCTGTTCCAGGCAGACGCCACAGGTGATCGTGTGCCTCTGTGGATTACCGAAAGCAATTTGGGTAGATTTAGAGCAGACAATTACATCACTATATATCTAGATGTCTACGATCCAGTTAGTTTATCAGGCACAATCACTTACTTTCTATTAGCCACAAATCCCGATGGTTCGGCCAGCGTGATACCTCCGGGGCTTGTGCTGGATACTATCACTGGTGAGTTGGCGGGCCGTGTGCCTTATCAAGCTGCCATCACCAAGACCTATCAGTTTACCATGCAGGCTGTGAACTTTCCCTCCAGCCTGGCAGATATCAATTACACCATAGTAGGTGATTGGACCTCTACAAGAATCTACAAAGAAAATGAAGCTGTGCGTTATTTGGGATTTGTTTATATTTGTCTACAAGAAAATAGAAACGTGGTGCCCGTGGATGGCAATACCTGGGAACTGGGAGTTGCCACTGCTGAAAAAACATTTACTGTAGACATCATAGGCGAAATCGAAAGCGCCATACAATGGATCAGCCCCACAAACATAGGCACAATTAAACCCAATCAGCCCAGCACAATAAATGTACTAGCAGAAAGTCTGTTGTATGGCAACAAGGTCATATACGAATTGTACTCAGGATCGTTACCCCCGGGACTGAGTTTGCTGTCCACAGGCATCATACAGGGCAAGGTCAAACAATTTGCTGATAGTCAAGGCCCGGGATTAACTAGATTCTTTGATAGAGATTCGTCGTTGGTAGACTCAACTGGAACAGTAACGTTTAATACCACGTTTGACGGCGATACTACTAGCTTTGGTAAAAAGTTTATATTTAAAATAAAAGCTAGAGATACTGCACAGTTTGCAGAAAACATCAAAGAATTTTTTATTAATGTTATTTCAAGTACAGAAAAAACTTTTGCAAATTTATATCTGAAAGCGTTCCAGACCAAAGACAAGAGATTAGATTGGTATAATTTTATTACCAACTCTAACATTTTTAGATCAACTGATATCTATAGATACGGAGACGCTAATTTTGGTATTCAGACTGAATTAAAAGTATTAGTGTTTGCTGGTATCGAAAGCGTTGGCGCAGCGGGATATGTCCAGGCCATGAGCCAGAACCACTATAGAAAGAATTTAAAATTTGGAAATGTTAAATATGCAGTGGCAAAAGATCTACTAACTCAGGAACCCCTCTACGAAGTAATATATGTAGAAGTAGTTGACGAATTTGAAAAGAATGGAACTAGTATCAGCGGCACCGTAAATTTATCTAATAGTATTAAGAGTAAAGTGTTAGTCAGTTATGATGCCATTAAAGTAGACAGCAATATTCCATTTGCTAGTGATAGTGATCATCAACGCATATTTCCTAACAGTATCAAGAACATGCGTAGACGAATTCGAGGAGTAGGCGAAAGAGATCGAGAATTTTTGCCGTTATGGATGAGAAGTATACAAACCGATAGTTTTGTAGAAACGGGTTATGTGAAAGCATTAATACTGTGTTATCTACAACCGGGAAAGTCTGAAGGAGTTATTTCCAGAATAAAATCCAATGGCTTTGACTTTAAATCGATTGATTTCACTGCTGATCGATATGTGATAGATATTTTAGACGGAGAAATAGAGGATAAATACCTTGCATTCCCGCAACGTGGAGAAAAATTACCGTGACGAGCAATATTAACTATTTGGGCATAAATGAAAACTTTCCTGTAGCAGGAGAGGACAACGACACGCAGGTGTTTAGAGATAACTTTGATACTATCAAAACCAGTCTTAACACTGCCAAAACTGAGATTACAGATCTACAGACCAATGCGGCACGTACAGACGTTGACAATGATTTCAACAACAAATTGATCAGTGGTGCAGTTATGCTGAACAACTATGATAAAAAGTTTGACGGTGGCGTAATCTCTGCTCCGCTTACTGTGGATTATGAAAATGGCAACTACCAAATTTTTAGATTTGGTGCCACAACCACTGTAGAATTTTTAAATTTCCCCGATGACACATCATTGCCCACTGGTCTGGGCAAGGTAACTCTAGAATTATACGGCGACGGAACTGCTAGAACTTTAACATTTATAACCAGCGGTGGCACAGTGATCAAAAAGAATGCAACATTTCCTGCAACATTTACACTAACTTCAGCAGAGGCAGCAGCTGGCAGCGGTAATCCAGTAATGCTTGAAGTTTGGCAACACAAATCGGATAGAATCTTTTTGAACTATCTAGGCCAATTTAGTTCATAATGTTACATCCGTTATCTGTTGATCTAACAACTTTAAAAGATTCCGAAGTTGAAGAAAAATTACAGGAATTAACAAGAAAATATTTTGCAGCCCAGCGTTTAGGCAAACCTGAGCTCTTGACACAGATCTCAACTTTTGTTACAATATATAGACAAGAGTTATCAAGACGATATTTAGATAAAACAAATAGCGAACTTGACAGAGATTTGGATCAATTGATAAATGTCAACAAGTAACAGCAAAGAAGAACTAATTGAAGGTGTGCTAAGACATGGGCCAGATATACTAACCCATTGTCAAACTTCTGCTGATATCCAACAGTACCTAGATAGATTGCTGGCAGAACATCTGCACTATCCCATTCCCCCAGAATCCATAGACACATCTTGCTGGTTTATACCGGAAGAGTATCAAACCATGGATATCATAGATTGGCTATATCACAGATGTCCTACTCCTGAAATTAGAGAACGGGTGGTTCAAGAACTTAGATTATTTGCCAAACACGATATGATTCCCATGTTAAAAACCATGAAATATGTTGTAGACACCCTAAGAGCCAACAACATAGTGTGGGGTGTAGGACGTGGATCAAGTGTGGCCAGTTATGTACTTCACATTATAGGTGTACACAAAATAGACAGTGTTAAATACAATATACCAATAGAAGAATTCTTTAAGGAGATATAACATGGGTAGAGTCTACACAAGCATGCAGGGCAAACAGATTGACATGGAAAAGCTTCAGCTTCGAAATGAACTGGCACCTGCCATAGGAAACATGAAAGTGAATGCCAGAGGCGATGAGCTAGGGGCTGGCGGAAAGATTGTAAGAACTAGAGAACAGATCCTACAAGATTACTATAAAAACAATCCAAGGTCGTTGGATCACGAAGTAGTATCTACTCGGGCAGGTGGAAAGAAATAAAATGCCAACAAACTTTGAATACAAACATCTGAAAGTTAGAGCACTGCATGATTGGGTGATCATATCAGATATGGAGTTTGGCGAAATGACTACCAAATCTGGATTGGTAATTCGCAGCGACAATGGCAAGTCACATGGCATCAAACCTCGATGGGGCAAGGTATACTGTGTTGGCCCTAAACAGACCGATGTCAAGGTTGGTGATTGGATACTGGTTGAGCATGGTAGATGGACCAGGGGCATACATATCAATGACGGTGAAAGAGAAGTCACGATCCAACGTGTTGATGTCGCAGGTATCATTGGATGGTCGGATGAGATGCCCACAGCTGATGAGTTGCATGTTGGCGATTCTATGTAATCTATGCAGTTACAAAAAAAGTCATGGAGCGTGGAAGACATTGCCACGCAGATCCATACTATTGCAAGAGAATGTTCTAGTCCCTACAATGATGGTTTTACTTCATTCGAACTCAAAAAAGATCTGTACCAAATCAAAGAAATACTAGATACGGCTATTTCCCGCAGTCCCACTTTTTATGGCGAACAAGAGTGGTTGACAGCGCAGGAACAACAGCGTATAATTAAGATATTGAAATCTTAAGGAACTAGTATGAAAGAACTATGGGTAGAAAAATATCGGCCTAAGACTGTCGACGGCTATGTGTTTAGAGATGATCATCAGCGCAGACAAATTAACACATGGATTAAAGAAAAATCTATTCCCCATCTATTGTTCAGTGGTTCTGCAGGTATAGGTAAAACCACCTTGGCCAAAATGCTGATCAACGAGATAGGCATTGAAGACTACGATGTGTTGGAAATAAATGCGTCACGTGAAAACAGTGTAGATGTGATTAGAGACAAGATCACAAACTTTGTGCAGATGATTCCGTTTGGTCCATTTAAGGTTGTGTTGTTAGATGAAGCAGATTATCTCACACTAAACGCACAGGCCATACTGCGTGGCCTAATGGAAACCTATGCCAGCACCAGTAGATTTATTTTAACTTGCAATTATCCCAACAAAGTGATTCCCGCACTACATTCTAGATGTCAAGGATTTCACGTTGAGAAAACCGATCAAACTGAATACACTGCTCGAGTGGCCACAATACTTGTGGAAGAAAACATCGAGTTTGATCTAGACACATTAGATCTATATGTCAAAGTGGCCTATCCAGATTTACGCAAATGCATACAGTTGGTGCAGCAGAATTCCACCGAAGGCAAGTTATCTCAACCCAACACTGGCGACGCCGGAGGTGTTGAGTGGAAATTTGACATGGTGACTCTTTTCAAAGCAGGTAAAATCACCGAAGCCCGCAAACTGCTGTGTGGTAAAATACGTGCTGAAGAGATGGAAGAAGTCTATCGATGGCTCTATGACAATCTAGAAATATTTGGCGATGATCAAAAACAGGATTCTGCTATTATCATTATCAAGCAAGGACTGGCTGATCACACTCTAGTAGCAGACGTTGAGATAAATTTAGCGGCCACGTTGGTGAAACTAGCAAGACTCTAATGTCCGACGAGCCTAACAGCAATTCCGCCAAAGGAAGAACCAGTTATGATTCCACCTCAACAGGAACAATAATACCATTCTTTAATAGGAATGTGTCAGAGTATCCCACAGAAGCAGGCGGTGTTAAGTTTGATCTAGTTCCTGTAACCAAACAAAAAGATCTCATGATCAATCATGCCAGGATCTATGCTCAGCAGGAGTATGATCGTATCATGGAACTGGTTGCTGTGCTAGAAGGCCAAGCTCAGGCAATTAAGCGTAGACTAGAAATTACCGACAGTGTACATGCTGCTGTGTATCAATTTCAGCCAGTGATGGGAAACATCTATTGGATAGTGTGGGACAAACGTAAAGAACACACGTTGTTAACTCAGCACGGTCCCGATGATTGGTCGTCTAGTGCTCCGGAAGATTATGAATATAAAGCCCAGGTAAAATATATGGGCGATCACACCTGGATGGAAATCGATGAACAATAGATATATGATTGTGACCTATGTTAAAAAGCCCAATGGCAAATGGGATGAACTGACAGAGTTCAAAAACAGTCTCAAACAGAAACACATGCAGACGGCCAAAGTTATTCTAGACTTCAAAGAAAAAAAGTGCGTCATAAACAGCCTCAATAAAGAAGCTGGCTATGACGACATGTTGGAATTTTATAAAAGACAGTTAGGGGATCGGTTGACCCCCTACCTTCCTCAAGAGTCTCCGTAAATTTCTAGTATCTCCTTGACAGCTTCATGCCGTTCTACGTCATCCACAGTAAAATGACAGATGTCTACATATCTATGATTTTCAAAGTTATTATATAACTTCAGGAATTCAAGCAACCCGTTATTGCTTGGGCGGTCGGCCTGCTGTAGATCTCCAGTGACAACCATTTTAGATCCCTGACCCAGCCTAGTCAGCAGCATTTTCATCTGACTGGGTGTTGTGTTTTGCATTTCGTCGGCTATAACCACAGCGTTTTTAAATGTACGACCTCGCATGTAGGCCAATGGACTGGTTTCTATGATTCCCTCCGCAACCATGTGTTCAATCTCTTTGGCTGTGTAATTTTCTGCGATTACGTCAAAAATAGGTCTTGTCCACGGCGCCATCTTTTCATTGAGGTCTCCGGGCAAAAACCCATGCTCTTCATCCACTGAAACCGCTGGTCTAGTTACAATAATTTTAGTAGCATCGCCGTACTTGAGTTGATCCACAGCCCATTGCACCGCTAGCATGGTTTTACCCGTACCAGCTGGACCTGTAGCAAATACGATCATTTTACTTGGATCGTTTAGCTTGAACAGGTAATCTTCTTGATTTAGATTTTTGGGATATAGTTGGACTCTAGGACGTTTTTGATAAGACTTATCTACTAGTTTGATTACGTTAGACGCTTGATAATGCTGGTTAGCGTTCAGTACTGCTGCTCTTTTTCGCTTCATATAAGGTTAGCCCTCCTTTTACGTGTAGGCACGGACCTCAAACCGTTTGTGTCCGTAGCCGAACACAAAAGTATTTAACGATAACTCAAAAAAGTAATGTGTAATGATTATGTTTTGACGATAAATACAATTAGGAGAAATCATGGCCGATATCAAAGACATCATTACAAACATAGAACAGCTTTACGGCTCAAACAGCAGCTTGAACATGCTCAAAGATTTTGAACGTGTTGTAGATGAGCTAGATGTCTATGTTTACGAAAACTGGATCGACGGTGAACTAGTTGCCGGTCCTAAAGAATCACGTTATTTTGTAGAGTGTACATTTATGTGGCCTGAAGAAAAGATGCCGGAGCCCAAAGGCGGCAAGCGTTTGCTAGACTATGGTTGCAAAGTTCAGTACGCTGAAAGCAGCATTTCTAAAGTAAGAAAGATCAAAACACCAGATGATGTTCGCCCTGGTACACGCAAAGGCAAAATTGATCACGAACCAGTATGGATGGTGAAAATTACTATGCCTAAAAAATTAATGAACGATATCAACCGTGGTTATAAAAATCTTGATGCAAATAAAGTCGAAGATATACTAAATCAAAACGGAGTCGTAGCAGCTACTCCAGAAGCTGCCGATGTACCAGCACAAGGAGCCGCAGATGCCGCACAACCAACAGCTTAATGAAGGACTGCGTCCAATGGATCTAGCAGAGATGGTGAATGACACATTTGAAGTTGATACCTTTCGATCAAAGATGGGCGAGGATCGTGATGTGTGCGTATTGACATTTACAGTTCTTGATAGAAATCCCGCAAAGGATCTCATGGAATTTATTGAAAAAGGCTACGACTTTGTGCTGGATGCCGATGTCAGCAGTGGCGAAAATACCAACGGCGAATACAGTGTGTTCGTTGAATTGTCAAGAACCAAAGACCTTGCTGAACAGATTAAAGAACTAACCTACGGTATTAAAAAATTAACAGGCATTAGTGATTGGGAATTTCGTTATCACAAAGACGGCAAGAAGTTTCAAGTATCTGAAGAAACTCTTAAGTCAGTTATTCCCCCAACACCTGGAGCCTATGACGGACTAATGAGCAAAATGCGTGTTGAAGGAATCAAACGTTTCTTTAGTAAAACACTAATGGACGACTTAACTTTGGATGGGGATGTAATTACCATTCACAAACCGTTTAATCGACAGGTTAAACTTCGTATGGTCAAAGAAGCCGCCACTGATTCTATACTAGAAGGTGTGGTAGATCCCATCACAATGGATGATGTGTCCACTAGTGAAGTGTTTTGGCTAACTAAAGTTTTGGGCAACTACAATATCAACAAGGTAGGCGACAAATTTATGTTTGACAATGGTGGTCAAGCAATGCTTCTTCAAAGGATAGAATAATGAGCTTTACATTTAACTTCACAAAACAACAACTGAAAGAGATGATCCCAAAGAATCCCTATGTGGATCAATGGTTTGAAGCAATTTACGAAATACTTCCCGAATATGAAATCACAACTCCTCAGCGTGTGGCTGCTTTCCTAGCACAATGCGCTCACGAAAGCGGTGGCTTTGTTTTCTTAAAAGAAAATCTAAACTACAAAGCAGCCAGCCTACGCAGAGTATTTCCCAAGTATTTCCCAGATGATGCCATTGCTGCTCAGTATGCAGGCAAAGGCGAAATGATCGCAAATCGAGTGTATGCTAATCGTATGGGCAATGGAGACGAAGCGTCAGGTGACGGATGGCGCTATTGCGGCCGTGGACTTATCCAATTGACTGGCAAGAACAACTACACATTCTTTGCAGGTTCATTGGATATCCCTGTAGAAGAAGCTAGCGAATACCTGCAGACATTTGAAGGCGCTGTTCAATCAGCCTGTTTCTTCTGGGAGCAAAACAAACTGAACCAGTGGGCAGATGCGGGAGATATCCTGACATTAACCAAACGTATTAACGGTGGTACAATTGGTCTAGAAGATCGCATCAAGCATTACGAGCACGCCTTACATATCTTCGGAGCACACTAATGGCACAACTAGGATGGATGCTAAGTCTTATCCCGGATAGTTTGTTCATTTGGATTACCTATATTCTGTTTGGAATAGGTATTGTTTTATATGTGGCTAGCAAATTAGTTGTATGGATTCCTATGATGGGGCAATACAAACTGCCAGCAGAACTAGTTGGTGTTGTATTTCTAGTTGTAGGTTCCTATCTGTTTGGCAGCTATGGCACAGAAATGATCTGGCGCAATCGCGTAGCAGAATTAGAATCAAAAGTTAAGGTTGCAGAAGAAAAAAGTCAGCAGGTCAATACAGTAATAGAAACCAAGATAGTTACAAAAATTAAAGTAGTCAAGGAAAATGTTTATGTTAACAGAGAAATTATCAAAGAAGTTGCGGGCAAGCAACTTGACGCTCAGTGTACTTTGCCTAAGTCTACTGTCAGCCTGCACGACAGCGCCAGTCGTAATGAAGTTCCCGAGCGTGCCGCCGCAACTGATGGAACCCCCAGTGGCGTTGAAGCCAGTAGGCTCCTCGACACCGTCGTCGAAAACTACGGAGCCTGCCACGAAAACGCAGAAAAACTAAGAGCCTGGCAGGAATGGTATAAGGAACAGAAGAAAATCTTTGAATCAGTTAAATAATATTATATAAAGTAGGAGCGGAGTAATGAGTGTAGTAGATTCAGTTTTAAAAATATTCACAAAAGACGTCAAAAATCCCGATTCGCCAAAGCCAGCGCCGGGTTCACGTTCAGAGCGTGAAGCGAAAATCAAAGACAAAGCAGGTATGGTTATTTCCATATTTGCACTGTTCTTGGCAGTCAACAGTTGGTATGGTGGTAAACTGTCCAGCACAGTATTAAACAATACGCTGGGTGCTAACAATGCTTGGGCACAATATCAAGCCAAGAATAATCGTCTAGTAAGTTTTGAAATTGCCAGTAAGACAACTAGTGATCCTGCGTTAAAGAAAGAATTCAAAGCAGAAGCAGATCGCATGGACGCAGACAAGAAAGAAATTGCAGTTAACGCACGTAAGATGGAAGCAGAGCGTGAAGTGGCTAAAAAATCTAGCCCTTGGATTGCATATGCCAATACAGCATATCAGTTGGCTATTGTTGTTCTATCAGCGAGTATCCTTGCAGTCAGCATGGCCATGTTCTGGGGTAGTTTTGCAGTAGCAGGAATTGGAATCGTATTAAGCCTAAACGGCATAATGCTTTGGTTCTAACACACAATAGGAGCGGGAAATGACAGAAGTAGTTAAAAGCGCAAGCGAAACGAAAAAAGAAGATTGGATGAATTCAAAATGGCGTCCAATGATGGGTTGGATGTACATGCTAGTATGTACCATGGACATGGTCATATTCCCAATTTTATGGAGCCTACTACAGACCACTGTAGGAACAGGTCTTACACAATGGAATCCGCTGACACTGCAAGGTGCTGGCCTATTCCACATCGCCATGGGTGCTGTACTAGGTATTGCGGCATTTGGCCGTACACAAGAAAAACTAGGCGGAGCAAACAATGGCGGACTACAAGCACCGGGTACAGGATTTGCGAGCGGAGCTCCAACATTTGGCCAACCGCAATCAGGAGGGTTCGGCTCATCCGGTGGTTATAATTCTCCGGCAGCGGGGTTTGGCCAATCAGCGCCAAGTAGTTTTGGCGGAGGCGGGTTCGGAAGCGCACCTTCAGCACCAGCACCAAGCTGGGGAACAACTCCAATAGCATCAGGCCAAGTAGTAGTAGGGTTCGGCGGAAAGCCTGCACCAATGCAACCGGAACAACCACAAATTTAAGGAGCTATTATGAAAAAGTTTTTAATCGCATTAAACATTGTTATTTGGAGTTTTGTAGGATATCAAGCAACTGCGTTTGCCGCAGATGAAGCTCCGAAAACAAAACAGATATGTGTAGATGTTCAAGGTAAAGACGGCAAGCCCGTTATTGATCCTAAGACCAAAAAGCCCAAGCAAGACTGTAAAACTGTCAAAGTGCATAAGAAACACGAAGGCACCAAGCCAGAAGACGTTAAGAAAAAATAATCTCTTTGAGATGTAGTAGTAAATATAAGGCTGCTTGACGCAGCCTTATTTTTCGTATATAATATAAACATGGACTACTATTCAACTCTCGGTTTACAAAGAAACGCCTCCGAAGACGATATCAAAAAAGCATATCGTAAAATGGCAATGAAACATCATCCCGATCGTGGGGGTGATGAAAAAGCATTCAAACAGGTTTCCGAAGCCTACGAAATACTCAGTGATCCACAGAAAAAACAAATGGTGGATATGGGTGTTGATCCCAAGGCGCAACAGGCCGGTGGCCCGCGTCAACAAGGACCATTTGAGTTCCACTTTAATACAGGAAACTTTGAAGATGTGTTTAGCAACTTTGGGTTTGGTGGCGGTGGCCCGTTTGGATTCCAACAACGCCAACAGCAGCGCAATAAAACCATAAACATTACAGTGGATCTTTCATTAGAAGATGTATTAAAAGGCAAAGATCTAGATGCAGAACTTGCCGTACCCAATGGTAGGAAAAAAATAATTAATATTAGTATACCTTCTGGAATTGATCACGGTCAGCAGATTAGATATCAAGGCATGGGCGATGCCAGCATTCAAGGCATCCCTCCGGGCGATCTAATTGTCAACATTCGTGTAGCACCTCATCCCATATTCAGGCGAGAAGGTGATTCATTAGTTATCGAGAAAAATATTTCTGTGTGGGAAGCCGTTCTAGGCTGTAATTTAGACTTACAGACCCTAGACGGAAAAAAATTAACTATCACGGTGCCTCCGGGCACACAGCCAGAAACTGTGATGAGCTGTCGCAACGAGGGCTTGCCAAATATGCGGAATAGACAAAGAGGAAATTTATTGATAAAGATTAAAGTGGTCATCCCTAGAAATTTAACTTCTGCACAAATTGCTGCTGTCGAAAATTGCAAAAATGGATTTTAAACTAGACGCTCATGAGAGCTTGATGCAGGTAAGTGAGCCCTGGGATTTTGACGCACAAGATTCTCAAATACATGCCAAGCAACTAGCTGATGCCATGATTGAATTTATGACTGCTCAAAAAGGAATAGGGCTAGCGGCCAATCAAATTGGGATTACAAAACGTGTGTTTACTATGGGCAGTTATAACATTGAAGGATTTCCCATTCCCTTTGCTGTATTTAATCCCAAGATTATAAGTACAAGTAACACACAAGAACTTGTAGAAGAAGGATGTTTAAGTTATCCTAATTTGTGGTTGAAAGTTACTCGACCTTGCAGTATTGTAGCAGAATATCAAGACTGCGACAGCAACACTCATACAGTGGAAATGTCTGGACTTATCGCAAGATGCTTTCAACATGAATTAGATCACCTGAACGGTATATGTTTTGTTGACAAAGTTTCACCTATGAGACTACAATTAGCTATGAAGAAACTTAGGAAAAGGAAATAAATGATAGAGCCAAGTCACAATTTACAGCGTATATTCGATAACGCTGTGCAAGTTGCCAAACAATTGCAACATGAATATATCACCATAGAACATTTGGTCTACAGTATCATATGTGATGAAGAATCATTCAAGATAGTAGAAAACTATGGCGCCGATGCCAACTTTATCAAAAGCAATCTAGATCATTATATCAAAAATAATCTTAAAGAAATTGTTGTTGCAGAAAAAGATTACAAGCCCAAAAAGACCAGCTCAGTTGAACGTGTTTTAAATCGCTGTTTTACTCAAGTGTTGTTTAGTGGGCGTCAACGCATGGAAGTGGCTGATATCATAATCAGTGTGCTCAGTGAGAAAAATAGTTTCAGTTTTTACTTTCTGACCAAAGGTGGATTAACCAAAGACAAATTTGTCAAATACTTTCAAGAAAATATTGTTGTAGAAGAAGAAGATCAACCCATGCAGATAGTTAACAATAATCAGGTAGAGAGAATTCTTAACCAATTCTGTACCAATCTCAGTCTACATGCCAAGCAGCGCAAGATCGATCCTGTTATTGGTCGAGATGAAGAATTAGAAAAAATACAATTGATACTGGCTCGCCGCAGTAAATCCAATGTCTTAATGGTAGGTGATCCAGGTGTTGGTAAGACTGCCATAGCCGAAGGACTGGCCCGAAAGATCTTTGAAAAGAAGGTTCCCAAATTCATTCAGGATCATCAGGTCTATACTCTGGATATCTCAGCCTTACTTGCTGGATCCAAGTATCGTGGTGACTTTGAAGAAAGAATCAAGGCTGTGCTAACTGCTCTAGAAAAGAAAGGCAAGATCATTCTTTTCATCGACGAAGCTCACATGATGCAGGGCGCTGGTGCAAGCAGTCAAGGGTCCAACGACATGGCGAACATGTTGAAACCTATACTTACAAAAGGTGTATTGAAAATCATTGCATCAACAACGTGGGAAGAGTATCGCAAGCACTTTGAAAAAGATCGGGCGCTCATGCGCAGATTTCAACGTGTTACTATCGATGAGCCGTCGCCAGAAATGTCAGTGAAAATTCTTAAGGGCGTTCGCAAATACTATGAGAAACATCACAACGTTAGAATTACAGATGCCGCAGTAGAACAGGCAGTGAAACTCAGCATCAAATATATGGCAGACAAGAAATTGCCCGATAAGGCCATTGACATTATAGACTGTGCGGCTGCAAGATACAAACTCAAAGATGACGAGACCATGGATGGTGTTGAACAACTTGTAGATGTTGAGCAGGTAGTATACGAACTTAGTAAAATGATCAACATGCCTTTAGAAAGTGTTGCACAAAAAGAAAGTAAAAATCTTGCAGATCTAGAAAGCGGAATGAAGACCAGCGTCTACGGTCAGGATACTGCTGTTGATACGCTGTTAGATAAAATATTTGTGGCTCAGGCAGGAATGAAATCGCCAAACAAGCCCATAGGGAGTTTTTTATTCTTGGGGCCTACAGGCTGCGGCAAAACAGAAACTGCCAAGCAATTGGCTGATAAGATGTCAATGACGTTGGTAAGATTTGACATGGGTGAGTATCAAGAAAAACATTCTGTGGCTCGATTGATAGGGGCACCTCCGGGCTATGTGGGCTATGATGACAATGCTGGGCAATTAATTACAAAACTACAGGAAACACCCAACTGCATACTGTTGTTGGATGAAATTGAAAAAGCTCATCCCGATGTGACAAATATCTTGTTGGCATTTATGGACAATGGATTTGTTACAGGATCAAATGGCAAACAAGCCGATGGTAGAAATTGTATTCTAATTATGACATCAAATCTTGGTGCTAGAGATAATGAAAATAACACTATTGGTTTTGGAGAACTAGAAAAAGATGGCGAAGATGACAAAGCAGTGAAAAAATTCTTTGCGCCGGAGTTTCGCAATAGACTGGATGCTGTGATAAAGTTCTCTAAATTATCGCAGACTGTGGTCATTCAGATTGTTAAAAAGTTTGTGGCAGAGCTCAATGATCAGTTAAAAGACAAAAACATTGAAATAGTTTTAAACAATGAATCTGTAAAGTGGCTGGCAGATCAAGGTTTTGATTCCAAAATGGGTGCAAGGCCGTTGGCTCGTTTGATTGACAACAAGTTGAAATCGCCGTTGAGTCGCAAGGTATTATTCGGTGATCTTCAGAACGGTGGTAGGGTAAATGTACAGTTACAAGATTCAGATTTGGTATTTGAAATCACAGAACTGCCTAGGCCACTATCTAAAGAAGAAAGAAAAGCTCTCAAAAGAATACAGCCAGTAGTAGAGGTCATCAATGATGTTGAAAAACAAGACAACTAGTAGAAAATTCTACGGCAAGTGGTTATACAAGGCATCTATCTATATTCCAGGTGTTGCGATTCTACGTTCAAAATCCTTAGATGATATCATTGACTTTTTGGCGAAACCCTTGCCTCAAACTACAAATTATAGGCACAGTCTCAATGTCAAAGCACATGCCAATGCTGCATACTTGATCAAATTATGCAAATTTTTAAAGCCACTCCAAATTCATCTGTGGACAAAACGCATTGAAACCAATCAATTAGATTTTTATACCAACGATCAATCGATCTACAATGATTTCTGTAATAAATTCAATTTGATTCTTACACAAAAATTTGAACCTGCAGCCAATGATCTAGAATTACTCAATAATCAATATACCATTATCACTAAAAAATTACCACACAACCAGTACAGATATAGAGCATTTCTTAGACCACATAAAATGAAAGGTGACATAGACGCCAAACAAAAATATATAGAGTGGATCGAGATGCAAGGTGAAAAAATGCGTCTAAGTAAGAGAGTCAAAGAATGGTTTATTAAAACTGATTGGAATTGGGATCGACGTTATCTATTAGTAGAAGACACACAAACTCTCTTAATGCTACAAATGCGAAGCGGGGAAGCTATAGGCAAGGTTTACGAATACGTTGTAGTCGATAAATAACTGATGTCCATTGAAAATCAAGTATTATTAGCAAATATCACTGCTGAAGCAGCTGACTCTACCTATGTTTATGGCTCTAAACAGCCAGGTGCAGGCTATCATAAACGCAGCGACAGCATGCACACAGCTACGTATTCGGTAAATTCATTTGTTGGGGTAATTAAACTTCAGGCCACATTGGCGTTGTATCCAGCAGAATCTGATTGGTTTGACATAGACGGCACAGAAATAGGTCTGGGTTCTGATAGTTCTGCATGGACTACTACTAATTCCATTAATTTTACCGGAAATTTTGTATGGCTACGTGCTGCATACAATCTACAGAACGGTACTATTACAGAAATCCGATATAATTATTAACTCCTAACATTCGATAAATATAGTATGACCTTACGGAATCATATTATATGCTATTGAAAGAAATGTTTAGCCCAGTTGGCGCACCCAAAGATGAACAATCTGACATAGATTGGATTGGCGATCTTAAATTCTACATGGATAACAGCGACGAAATGTTGAATAAGCATTTCTTCCCTGCGGTTAAACGACACAAACAACACCAAGGCAACCCCAATGCTTATAAGATTTATATTCGCACCTTAGAAGGATGCCTAGAAAGCTATTGTGAAAAGTACGAAGTTGAAGATCGTAAAGAAAAATTTCCTAAAGAGAAACTCGAAGAACTAGCAAAGCAGATAGCTACACAACAAGAGAAATTTATGGAAAGAGGCGACTACGATAAATGAGACTCCTTGAACTATTTGAACAATCGGGCAAGACTGCTGCTGTTGCATTCGGCAGAATGAACCCTCCCACAATTGGCCATCAGAAGGTGGTTGCTGCTATCTTGAAACAGAAAGCCGATGCTCATTTTCTATTTGTGTCGCAAACTCATAAATCAACTGGCAAGAACAAGACGAGATTGGAAAACCCATTGCCTTTTGATGTCAAGCTAGGATTTATAGAAAAAGCATTTCCAGATATTGATATTGGCGATACTTCAGTGAGTACCGCTATCGGCCTATTGCAATTTTTAGAAAAACAAGGATTCGACAATGTTATCTTTGTAGGTGGATCGGATCGTGTAGCTAGTTTTACTGAATTGTTTAACAATCAAAACGGTGTTGATTACAATTTAAAATCAATTAAAGTTGTGTCTAGTGGTGCTAGAGATCCTGATGCCGAAGGTGCAGAAGGAATGAGCGCCAGCAAGATGCGAGCCGCTGCAATTGCCAATGACTTCGAATCATTTAAGACAGGATTGCCGGCGGGACTGAGTGGGGATGCCAAAGAAGTATTTGCTGCGGTTAGACAAGGACTTGAACCTTGGCTAGAAGATGTAGAGGAAGGTTGGAAGGATAAAGTTGCAGCAGCTGGATTGGCTGGGGCAATGGCGTTTGGAGCTGCTGGGGCAAATGCAAGAGTTGTTCCCGGCCAAGATGATCCCAACATCAATCGTTTAACAGGTAAACCAATTGCTACGCAACAGGCAACTGATACCGCACCTGCAAAAGCACAAGCGCCAAAAGGATTCAGTAAAGAGTATCTACAGGCTGTAGTAGACGGCAAACATCCAAGACCCATGGTGAGTGTTGAAAAAGCACAAGAGCTATTAAAGAATATGTCAGAAAAAGAATCTGTTGAAATTACAGAGCTTGCTGACGATGATGCCTACTACAAATATATTATAGCAAAAGTAAAAACCAATAGACCTCTAAGTACTCGAGAAAAAGAATTTTTAAAAACCTATACACTACTCAATAAAAAAACAGAGGGTATAAAAATTCCCTTTGCTGGTGCCAAGGTGGGACATAAGGAAGGTCCTGCAGGACAATGGCGCAACAAAGGCCCCAAGGCAAACAAGCCGGCAAAAGTTGGCGACCTAGTAGGCGGATCGGGATCTTAAGCCGTTAAGGAAAACTAAATGAAAGCAAAAGAATTTATACCAGCAAGTAAACCTAGAAACTTTGTAGCAAAGAATCAAAAGACGGCAGGTGCTGGCGCACACAAAGATAAAAAGAAAGCTGAGAAACAGGGCGATGTTAAGCATAAGAAGCCCTATGATCAAGGTGTGGCGGAGGCAACCGGCAATGATTTCCGTGTTGGACAACGAGTAATATATACTACAGGCAGGGGAGAAAAGTTTCCTTCTATAGTTACTGCTGTTGATTTCGACGAAGATGCTGTTAAAATTAGAAATGCAGATAATAAACCATTCCCTAATACCGGCGGCGATATTGAAATTGTAGTTGATCCAGGTTGGAAATTTTTAACAGCCGAACCTAGAGTTGATCCAAATTCTATTATTGCTGTATCACCAAGTATGAGAAAAACTACAGAAAGAGTTCGCGATCCGGAAGATTGGGACGAGGGCAACACAGAACCACCTAACAACTTTGCTGTATATATTAACGGCAAGAAGTGGAAAGTATTCAAAGGCCGTGGACAATATGCTGACGATGCTCGTGAACAAGCTCACTATGAACAGCTTAAAGGCTGGGCAGCTCAGAAATCAGCGGCTACAGGCAAGCAATGGTCTGTGTCTATTACTGGTGAGCCAGCTACAGAATGATCGACGAACTTGCTGATATCAAACGCCTAGCAGGCATTACCGAATTCAAAGGTCTACAGCCTTACGGCGGTAGCAATATCAGTATTACAGGCATGACTAATCAAGAATTAGAGCGTAAGCATAAAATTAGACCAGGAACACCAGAATGGTTTCAATTATGGTTTTCAAAACCATATCTAACAGGTGAAAAGAAGGTAGGAAAATAAATGGTTGAGATAACAGAATCGGCAAAGTCAAAGATTATGGATTTGCTGCTAGAAGAAAATAATCCCAAGCTGGCATTGCGTACCTTTGTACAAGGTGGTGGATGCAGTGGCTTTAGCTATGGCTTTACCTTTGACGAGGAAAAGAATGAAGACGATTTTGAATTTCCCATCAACGAAAAATTCAATGTGTTAGTGGATGCAATGAGCATGCAGTATCTACAGGGTGCAAAAATAGATTATAAAGAGGAAGCGATGGGCAGTCAATTTGTTATTAGTAATCCTAATGCTCAATCAACTTGCGGTTGTGGCAGTAGCTTTTCAGTATGAACCCAGATCAGTATCCAGTATATCCAGAGGACGATGGCTACGATAGATTTCGTAATCCCTATTCACCAGTATGAAAGCCAACGAATTTATTACTGAAAAGAAGAAAAGGCGTAGGCGTGGGCCTCGCTGGGCTGCTTACGGTCCAGGACCTTACGGCGGCTATGGCTACTATGCAGGCTACAGCGGAGACAGTGGATCATCAGGTGAAGGAGGTGATGGTGGAGGCGGTGGTGAAAGCATACATCGGGAAGCCTCATATCCCGGCAACATTGGAATGATGGAGTTGGCCAAATTTTTCCAGATGGCTGAACCTGATGAAAAAGATCAATTCAAAAAACTCCTAGAACTTGGGAAAAAAGGTCTAGCATGGAAGCTGGTACAGGATATTGTAGGGGTCAAACTGCAAGGTGATGAATTTAAAACCGATGAAAACTTTGCTGATGGAAAACGTCCGCAAGACAAAGGCGACAGCAAGCGCCATGGGATAAATACCAAAGCATCAGTAAGTTCACTACGTAAGACTGCTAAACAGGGCGGCCGTAAAGGACAACTTGCACATTGGTTAGCTAATATGAAAGCTGG
>Ga0315909_10003561_pt1 | contig 18893 bp, 37 predicted proteins | sample LakEriMetagenome_11_FD_203527 | JGI IMG/M metagenome (GOLD analysis project Ga0315909, IMG submission 203527) | Freshwater fungal communities from buoy surface, Lake Erie, Ohio, United States - Buoy 2 MA125 | ecosystem: Environmental > Aquatic > Freshwater > Lake | place: USA: Lake Erie, Ohio... | reverse complement strand
TTGGGACTTTTCAGGAATCGAAGCAGTGATTAGACTATGGGCAAAGGGATGAGCAAACTACAACTACTTCACAGACAGTGGGTAGTGTTTGATCCCCACAACGAGAATCACCGTAGATATTACGCAGACTTCTGCAAATATCATACTTGGGGACGCTGCCCAGTCCGTTTTATCATGGACGATGACAGTAACGATTTAATAACAATGATTCAACGAAAGTTAGTAGAATACTATGTGATGAAGGAGTTTCCCGTAGTTTCGAAACCTAAGGTTAAATTGGACAAATATATGTTTGAAGCGGCACCAAAAACCACTTGACAAGCCGTTCAAACTAGTATATAATTCGAACTGTAGTAGCAATATTACTTTGTTTTTTTATTAACACACACATGGAGATTTACATGACTGACAAAACTTATACCGTTGCTGGCGTTTCTAAACATAAGGGCGAATTCAAAGTTCGTTTCGCTAACGATCTGCTGCGTACCAAAGTGTTGACTAAACACGATCACACTGACATTACTCTAGTCGAGCTGCCTAAAGCTATGTTAAAACTGGACGCTGTTCAGTATATCGCAACTCTTGATGAGTTCAATAACGTCGGAGCTAAAGCTGCGATCATGGACTATTTGGACCGTAAGGACTCTGCTCCTAAGGCCAAAGCACCTGCTGTTAAGGTAGACCCCGCTGCTAAGAAAGCTACCAAAGCTCCTAAGGCTAAGGTTACTGCCGACGAAGACGCACCATTTTAATCGCGTGTGAGGCCTCCGTATCGTATAAATAATTTCACTATGCGATACGGAGTTTCTTATTCAACAGACTATTTTGAAGGCACGGTAGTAATACGTGACTTCTTATCAGAACCTAAAGGCCGCGTGTTGGCCATTATACCTAGAGAAAACAGATGGGAGGCAGAGCAAGAAGCCCAATACATCTGTGACTTACTGAATCAATCGTTACCTAAACAATGAAATTCGAACTTTATGAGGTCTGGGCCGAAGACTCTCATGGGCATCAAGAACTAGTAGACACCACAAGCAGTATTGTGGAGGCTAGGAGAATAGCTAAACAAGCTCTTGACGATGACGCAGAATATGTTACAATATACAGAGAAACAGACGACGGCGACTTAGAAGTAGTAGAAGAAATGTAATGCCCGGGTGGTGGAATGGTAGACACAGGAGACTTAAAATCTCCCGCCGAATAGGCGTGCCGGTTCGAGTCCGGCTCCGGGTACCAATTATCTGACCATAGCTCAATCGGATAGAGCAACAGCCTTCTAAGCTGTAGGTTGGGGGTTCGATTCCCTCTGGTCAGGCCAAGTAGGGCCTCTAGCTCATGTTGGTTAGAGCAGCGGACTCATAATCCGTTGGTGCGCGGTTCGACTCCGCGGGGGCCCACCAATTCTCTTCAGGTCGGTAAGTAAGCACTTACACACTAAAATTTTGGTTGACTTTTTTGCGCAATACTGTATACTGCAAACACTTAAACAACAAGCAGGAGCGTAAAATGCGTGTAAAAAAAGCAACTAAAGCAGACGTAGCAACTATTGTACAAATTATGCAAGCAGATTTAGCAAAATATGTACAACTAACTAAAACAGCGTATGCAGACAAAATTGCAGACGACACTTACATAACAGAATTACACTACGACGATATTGTACACAATTACAATGCGCTGTTACAATTTACGCAAGACAAAAATGCTGTAAAATTGTGCGACGCAATAATGCGCCAAGATACTGCGCCACGCGAGCACTTTTATAAAGTTATACATTACGCAACAGACAATTATTTGTACTACTAATTTTTTGGTTGACAGGGTGTGTGTGCTATGCTATAGTACACACACTTAAACAGTAATTGTAAGGAGCGTAAACATGCAGACAACTATTAAACAGCAACTATTTAATAAATTAGCAGAAGTGCAAGACCTGCTGGAGCAAGCTACTTGCGACAGCGAAAGTTACGCACAAAGTTTACAAGATAACATTGGGTGGGCGGCTGAGCTAGGTATTGCACTGCGTACACTTACAGATAATGTAGATTATTACGTGGATTAAGTTTTTGGTTGACAAAGTGTGTGTACTGTGCTATAGTACACACACTAACACAACGGAGCGAGCAATGACAGAAGCTAAAATTGAGCGACTAGAGCGTACACTGTGGGAGCTGGAGCAACTGGCTAGTGAGCTGTTTGACATGGGCTATATTACACAGGGTAACGCGATTTATGGCGTGGTAGAAACTGTAGACGCTGAGCTTGCGGACATTGTAGAAGGGAGAGAGTAATGTTGCTTAAATCACACGTTGTAGAACTGCTGAACATGGATGCTGCTGGCCTTAGCAAAATTACAAGGCATACAGGCTACAAGGATGCTAATTTTGCAACTTGCGAGTTTGTGGGCATTACTAACGGCGGTGAGTTTGCGTACAGGGCCAGTTACTACGAAGATGGTAGAGAACAGTTTACAAAATTATATGTATGGCGCGACCCTGCTGGCCAGTTTGTAGCAGACTACTAAAAACGGTTGACATTTTGGCTAGTTCCTGTATAATGTACACATACGTTAACAAAACAGGAGCTAAAATGTTTAACACTGCTAAAAACACTACTGCTTACGCTAAACTGTCCTTTTGCAAAAAGCTAAAACTGTTTAAAATGCTAGTTGCTTTTAATGTAACACAGCGTAACGCTAAGGGCAAACTATTGTTTCCTGTACAACAAAAATGCAATTTTGTTAGCGGTCACTTTGACTTGCAAGATTTGCACAAGCAATTAGCAAATGCGCAAGACACACTGCGTACACAAAAAATTGTAATTGTAGACTAATTTGTAAGGAGCGTATATGTACACACTATATTTTTGGAACAGCGGCGGGGAACGTGAGGAGCATGGTACCCACCCTACGTTGGAACTAGCTCAAGCAGAACAAGCCCAAATGCAGGCAGATTGGGGGGACGATGACAGTCGTTTTGAGATCTTAGTATATCGGTTGACAGATTGAGCAAACTGTGCTATAATGCACACATACACTAACAAAACAGGAGTAGAAAATGTTTGTAGACAGCGTACCCACAGTCCAGTTCAAAGGCCAAACCTATCGTATGATACATGGCAGTCCCTTTGACCGTGGCAGTGCAGATTCATACTACGGCCGAGCACAGGACCCGCACTGGTATCCCGAAGGCACAGGCCATGGCACCCGTGTTGAAGCTAAGGACATGAGCCTAGCAGAGATGCGCGAATACTTCCGTGGCTACGAGTACAATGAAGCTTGTGGCGATAAGAAACATTGGGGTTGACATTTGGTTAGAGTGGTAGTATAATTACTACATACTAACAAAGCAGGAGCGCAACATGGGATACAAGGTACTGAACACTGTGGACAATATGCGTGACAACTATGGTCCACGCAAGGGTCTTGAAGGTCCGTACAATTTTAACGGTAGGGTTTTGTACTACGATCCAAAGGAAGGTCAGTACTACGACCCACGCACAGACTTCTACGTCAGCCACTCAGAGTACTTCGAGATGGTTGGCTTTATTGTAAAGTAAGGAGCCGCAATGACTATCACTTGGCCTTGGCGCATGTTCTTCTTTGTACTCTTGATATGGTGTACCAAGAACATCGCAGCCTATATGGAACGACCAGGTCCTGCCCAACTTAAAGACTATGGCCCTAGCATGACCTATAAAGATTGGGATCCTAACAAGGCACTACGATGAACTACGCACCCCGACCCTATTACCGTGTAACCATGAACCGTAAGCGTCAGATCATTGATGCCATGGTCAACGATCTACACGAACAGTATTTTGATATGATTGAGCAGGCCCTAGAGCACAGCGATCAGCAGCAGGCACGAGAAGTTATTGATTATATAAGACAACTATGACACCTAACACACCCAGATTCCCCGGCGACCCAGCAGACTACGATCTTCCTCCTCATACGGACTGATTATGAACCTTAGTACCGCAGACGTTATATCTCTAGCCCTGCTAATCGTTGTAGGAATGTTAACTTTAGTTTACCTCGGTTGGGAATTGGCCAATACAATTTTCGGTTGACAAGTCCACGCTCTGGTGCTATACTATAGACATAGTAAACAGTAAGGAGCGAAAATGGAACGAACACACACTTGTCCAGAATGTAACGGATCAACCCGTACACCCTATAGACTAGACCCTAGCTGGAAAAAGGTTATTGCTGGTTACGATGCAGCTACAGATACCTTGCCCTGCCATAACTGCGGTAGCCAATATATGTTTGGACGTAGCACAGGCCTAGTCAATCTAAACCGTGAGGGCCAACCCTGTACACACGTCTACAAGGGTCGTAACGCAGGCCGCTGCTTGACAGAGTACACCTGTATCCACTGCGATGATAGATATCAAATTGATTCTGGGGATTGACAAACTGAACTTTTGAGTGTATTATATACACATACTGTTAAACAAAGGAGAGCGAAATGGGTAAATTCTTTCTTGGCGTAGTGGTAACACTGGCTGTACTGTATCCTGCTGTGACCAAACACTATTTTGGTGCTGCTGTGGACACCACTAATGCTGTGGTCACTAACGTAATGGAGAAATAATATGCCTAAAGCTAAAACTAAAGAGATTGTTGACGATCTGCCAGAACTGCGCACCTTAGACGTCAATGAACTGTTCGAAGAGATGGACGAGCTGGACTGCCCTATCGACATGATTAACGAGCGATTAATCCTGGACGGTGCCTATGGCTATCAATATGCTGCTGAAGGCATCCTAACCAAGGCAGACTTCTACGACATCAGCGGCGACGAGTACGAAGCCTGTGATGCGGGTATTAGAGCTGCTCTAAAGGCAGTGAACGCTGTGTTCGCTAGAATGAATCTAGACTACGAAATCGTAGACGTGGATCTTGCTGATGCTATGGGTTGGATGCTGATTGCTAAAGACGCAACACCCAAGCAGATTGCTAAAAATATACGCAAAAATAAAGTCTAAAAACAGTTGACAAACTCTGCCAAAGACTGTATTATACACACACTAACACAAACAACTAGGAGCGATAAATGACTAACTTTATTATTCGTTTAATTGATGCGATTCCCACGCCCACTCCTGAGCAGGGCGACCGTTGGGTCACATACACCTGTATCTTTGGGTTTGGTTTTATTCTTGGTATGTTGGTAACTGGAGGCTAATCATGCGTACATATGAAAATGTTATTGAAATCGTAGCAAACACCTTGAGCCGTGCTAGTCTGGGCGGACCGTTTGGTTTTTATCTTAGCGACGCACAGATCGCATACATATACGGTAAGGACCGTGAAGTAGTAGAGATGGACATTCAAATGGCCAAAGATATTGCTAATAAGAGATTGACAGACAGCTTTATCTAAGTTATAATATACACTAGACATTAGCAATAGTGTCTAGCAATATTACACACTTACCAACAGAGCGGAGCTGACATGAAACACACAATGAACTTTGAAATCCCCAAGCTGAACAAGCCCAAAACAGAAACTGATGAACAGATCAAGGAACGCCTGCGTGAGCGTTTTGAGATACTGAACGACATGACTCGTGCTGTTAAGAAGGGTGATGTACGTGCTATGATTGTGACGGGTCCTCCAGGAGTGGGCAAGAGCTTTGGTGTAGAAGAAGTACTCAGCAAGCATGACTTGATGGCCACTGTGGCCAACAACAGCAAGCTGAAAAAGTATGAAGTGGTAAAAGGTGCTATGAGTGCCCTAGGCTTGTATTCAAAGTTATATGAGTACAAGGATGCCAAGTCTATTCTAGTGTTTGATGACTGCGACAGTGTGCTACAGGATGAGCTCAGCTTGAACATCTTGAAAGCAGCACTGGACAGCAGCAAGAAGCGTACCATACATTGGAACACAGACAGCAGACTGCTGCGTGATCAGGGCGCACCCAACAGCTTTGAGTTTAAGGGCGGTGCTATCTTTATCACCAACATCAAGTTTGAGAATGTACGCAGCAAGAAGCTACAGGATCACTTGGCAGCACTGGAGAGTCGTTGCCACTACTTGGATCTTACTATTGATACAGAGCGCGAGAAGATGCTGCGTATTGAACAGATCATAGAAGACGGCATGCTCATGGACTATGAGTTTACTACAGAAGAACAAGCTGAGCTAGTCAGCTTTATAGACAATAACAAGAAGAAGCTACGTGAGCTGTCACTGCGTACTGTGCTTAAGATAGCAGACCTGCGTAAGAGCTTTCCTAATAAGTGGCAGAGTGTAGCAGAGGTTACCTGTATGCGCCGCGGTTGATTCGCTCCCAACCAGCATACTAGTAAGGGCCATCGTGGCCCATCTTATCCCCAGTGTCCGATTCGCTCCCGGTGCTGGGGATTTTTTTTCTCTCGAGGTTGAGAAATTTTTTCGAGAATGGTCGGGGTGGGGAGGTATATATTTTTATTTTATATTGTTACTTTTACAAATGGTACCGGAGTAAAATCACCACCCCGAGAGGAAATAGTAGCTATTTTAAAATTTTCGCGCAGCAATTTTTTAATACCTGTAGGACCCATTTTCTGCTAGCACTCACTTTTTATGCCCCACTTGTTCGCACACAGTAAATAATCGTATGACTACATTACATACATTCGGCTGCAGTATAACACAGGGATTTGCGCTTCCAGATGTGGTTCGTCCCGCTGTGAACGCACAAGGGCAACCACTTTCCGATCAGGAAGTTCATGATCAAGGAATTCATTGGACCAGTATTCACATATACGAACCCAGTCTGTACGCTTGGCCCAATGTACTAGCCAATCAACTCAGTATTCCTGTTGAGAATCATGCTCGTCGCGGCGCCTGCTTCCAGCAGATAGCACGACAGTGTGTACTAGCTGCTCCCACAATACAACCCACAGACACAGTCATAGTCATGTGGACATATCTCAGTAGACTAAGCCTACAGTGGCCCGCTAGAACCACAGTACCGTTCTGCAGCATGATTGATACCAATTGGGGATGGCGCACAGTGACCAAAGGGTTTAATAAATTTTTTGGCCTCAGTCCTTCGGACAACAGCACGGATCATGCGGATCAACTAATTTATGATCACATACATCAAACAGCACAGTTGGCCTTGGATCCCATGGGCGTGTATAATCGTTTTTACAACAATCTAATCCTGCTTGCTGCCACTGATGGCCTGCTTAGAGCCACGGGTGCTCGTGTCATACATCTCAGTGTAGAACCCGAAGCATATGATCTGCAGCTTGAATCTGCTAGATCTGAACTCGCACCATCGCTACGTGATCCATATATCATACCCGATCCTAACACTTGGTATACCCTACCAGTGGATCATGACCTTTGTACTGTAATACACGATCCCAGTATTCCACCAGCAGAAAATGACATGCATCCCAGTGTGACTCATCATAGTAATTTTGCTCGACGTGTTTATACCAAGTACTTTCAAGAATCGTGAACTCGTCCCCACTTGATCTTTAACCAAGCACGTTCATGCACATAGTGTAGTACAGTGAGCACAATGTTAGCCATAATAGCTCCGCTCCATCCTGCCCAAATTGCTGTTACCAATGTGGCTATTATTCTCCAAACAACAGCTCGCACCATAGTTCTAGTGTGTGTTTCAGTCATCGTTATCCTTTATCAAACCAGAATATTTATGTTAAATATGCAAAAGGAGACTATTATGTCAACAGAATATACTGTACCAGAACCTGCAGTCGACGCAGCTCAAGAACCGGAATTACCTGTGTTTAACAACGGTATTACACCACCGAATGCGCCACCACCGCCAGTGGTAGAAGGCATTCCGCCACGTGATCCTTTACCTATGACTGACGCTGAACGTACAGCTGGTACGTTTCATATGAATATCGATCATGAGACTACCTATAAATCACCAGTGGAAGCTGTTGCAGGTGTTGGTGGTATAGCAGGTGTTCAAGCCGAAGAGTCTTGATCTTTTTGGTCCAACTTACGCTTTAGCAGTGTGCCTAGACCAGTCTGCTTCTTTGGTGTGTCCGGAGGCGGTGGAGGCATCATTTGGTTATTACGTGGACCAGATTTGATATCGTCATAGTCTGGTATACTGGCACCACCATCACTGATTGGATCCATGAGCACCAGCTGTGGACCTACACTACTGCCGCGTACACGGATATTGTTTACATGTAGGTCCACATTCCAATCTGGATTTTCCTGTACAATACGATCTATCAATACCAATGCTTCCATTAATTGATCATCGCGTATGTTAGTATAGTTACTGCGTTCCACAGCACGATTGACCTGATTAGCTATTTCTCTCCATACTGCATATGATCGATTACTAACGCCTTCTAGATTACGCTGATCAAACTCGTCGTTGAACAGGCGTTCATACAGGCCTATAAGTGTTCTAGCTGGAAAGCTATCGCCCTGCTGTAGTTTTTCTATACGATAACGTGGACGCTGATTACCCTTGGGATCTTGTGTAATGTCTATGTTATAGACCTGTGGAAAGAAAGGATTGTGATAGCCCTGCTGCTTGAGTTCACGTATTTCCATAACGTACTTGTAGTAAGCATCTTTATCCAGTTTAGCAGTAAGATGTGGCTTCTTAATGAACTCGTGCGGATCACGGGGATTAGTCTGCCCGCCACTGTACCAGCCTGGTTGTACACCCTTGTTCAAGGCCTGGTCGCTGTCACGTTCTCCTTTGTTCTGCAGTGTGTCGTAGTCAAAGTTAGGTTTGCGATAGCGTATCTGCTGATCTGTGGCATCGTATTCTTGTATGATTTCTTGGATCTTCATGGTAGTATTTATGGCTTACCGGGACTGCTGCGCTGTGCGCTGCGCGACTGCGGGCTATTCGAAAGGTCCCACATTGACCACATAATATAAAATCATACCCACTAAGGCTAACAGTATAAACAAATCTATAGTATCCATTATTTTAAACCTTTCTTTTTGTTTTCTTCTTCTATACCACTCTGTATCATCTTCTTGAACAGCAGAACCACACGCTGCTTTTCTTTTTCACTAAGGATCTTGACCAAGGTCAGCTTGTCATCATAGCTCTTGGCATTGTCTAGAAAGTCTGCGGGTACCGTAAGCTTGGCCTTTTTCTTAGCCATTTCTTTCTTCATTTTATCTAAGGCGTTCTTAGGATCTTCACTGTCAGTCGTCATAATTTTCCTCTAACAGCCATACAAATACGGCTACTACTATCAAGGCTAACACAATAACTAATAAATTCATCCACATACTAAATCCTCTGTCTATTTAATCTGCTCACAGTCTATCCACTTTAAATTATTATAGTGCTCGTAAGGCCACTGTCCTTTAGGTATAAGACAACGCCCTAGTTCAGGATTATTATCTATACGTATTTGTACCACGGCCCATATTAACCAAACCAGATAGATTACACCTATACTACTACTGGTCCAGCATAGAATTCTGTATTGAAGGCGTTTCCTACGACGTGCTCTGATCTTAGTCTGTTCTGCATGTCGTCGCATTTCTATACCAATTGCTACACTTTGTTCCTTGCCCACAGTTTTCATCATAGCTTCTACGTCAGTCCATAATGCTCCTAGTTCTGGAGGACTTTGATAGACCATGATTTCGCGCAGTTCTTGACTCATGTGTTCTAGCTGTTTTTTCAGTAACACACGTTGTAGAGCACGTTTGCCTAGACTATCTTCACCATGGTATACTTCTGTTTTACTACGTCGTTCTTCTTCTTCGAATACTGCTAGACATTTATAGTAATTGTCAAAATAAGCTCCTAACTGCTGACCAATTTCTGTATAGATATTAGTAGTTTCACCGCCCTTTTTGTTAAGCTCGATGATACGATTTTTTTCTTGGATGAACTGATTTTTTTCCGCAATGGTAGGAGCACGATCTTTGTATTTGTTGTGGAATTGGTCATCAAGATCTTTAAGGACGTCTTTGACATCCCCAGCAGCACTCTTGATTTCTTTGTAAAGTTCGCAACCCTTTTTGACAGCCTGTACGGCTCCGTTGGCTAAGGCAAAAAGTGTTAATGGATCCACGGTTTCGCTCCCGGACTCCAGCACCGTGCTGACATAATCGCTCCAAATTGTACGCTCTAAGTATTTACTGTTTGTGCCATTCTATCTGGGGGTTGTCTCGCACACATTGTTGTAGACAGTGCGCTAGATAGCTAAAATGCTGGCTCATGGTGCCAAACAGTTCAGCATTGATCTGCGTGGCGCGATTGTAACTGCTGCGCCCTATGCTGTGGAAGTACTGCTCTGAGATTCCTTTACGATTCAGCATGTTAGGAAATATAACAGCAGCAAACAAGGCTTGATCGCCTAGGATTTTTGCAGCCTGTGCTGATTGTAACTGTAACAGCGTCTCTGCCCAAGTAGACTCGGGTTGCCAATCAGGCTTGTCAGTGTAGTTGGCTAAGACAGCACTAAGGTACTGTTCTATATAGGAAGGGATCGGCCAACCGTATTTTTTCTTGCTATGGTCTATGACTTCGAACCACACGCGGTAGTACTCAGGTTCTATCATAATTTTATTTATTATGAAATAGAAAGATTCACTCAATTATAAATCGTCGGTATTAAAATTATTAAGTAGTTGTCTTAGTTTAGTACTTTCGACTTGTACGTTTTTAGGAGCACTCCGGCCTTCTGTAGGGTCATCACTGACTGTACTATTACGTTGTAGATTATTAAGGATACTGCTGCTGCGACTAGCTGTCTGTTCGTTTTCAGTTTGTCCTTCTTCGCCTGGGTCTGTGATACGTAGTGTATCAATATCAAAGTCTAAATCAATTTTCATACCTACGCCGCTACTGCTACGTGTTTTCATTAATTGGATTTGATATTTTCCTCGTTCACGCATAGCACGACTAGTAAAGATACCGAACACATTATCAGCTGTTTGTATTTTACTTAAACCGCCTGAGATATGGCTATGATCATATTCTACTTCTTCTACTGCGCCTCGATTTAACTGTGCTGCTGTGACCAGTACACATTGTTTTTCCATTGCTAGATTACGTAGTTCTTCTGACACATACTTGTCCTTAACGAACAAGTTTTCCGCACTGATCTTTCTACTATGAGGCATAAGTAAGTCTAAATAATCTACTAGCAGTATATCTATTTTACGTCCTAGTTTAATTTCATATTCCTTAAGATAGCTTCGGATGTCGTTAGTTGTTTTACCACTAGGCATATACTTGACTTGATATGTGCCTGCTTTCTTACCGATAACTTTAACTTTCATTTCTACTTCGTCTATCTGTTTAAAAATATCTCTAGTAGGAATTTCTGTAACCATGCTATCAATACGCATACTAACTAATTCTTCACTAAGTTCCAATGTTAGATATATTACATTAAGACCTTGTAACGCCCAATTAACGCCCAAATTAGCTAAGAATAAACTTTTACCCGCACCCGAGCCGCCAGCAAAGATATTGAGTTCCCCTCTATTCATCCCTCCAAACAGTCTCTTATCCATAGTAGGCCATCCTGTGGCCATCTGTCCATTTTTATCTTTGATGCGCAGTAATCGAGCACGAGGATCCTCAAAGTAGTCGGTGCCCATGTCCTTAGTCAATCCGATCTGTACTGCTTGTTTGACTAAATCTTCTACAGGACCATATTCGCCTTTTTCTAATAAGTCTGCACTTTTAAGAATAGCACGTTCTAGACCCTTATGTCTAATAAATGTTTCAAAGTCTCCAAGCAACCAATCAAAGTGTTCTTCTCTTAAACTATTATGTGGTTGTAAATTAATATGTGTAGCAGCATTAACCATTTCATATGTGGGTAACACACTGTGTTCAGTTACATAGTTAGCGATAAATCTAGCAGTGTCTTGAAGCTTTCTATCAAACAGTTCATAGTCGAAGATGCTTTGACAGCGTACAAATGTTTCTGCGTCGCTGAGCATCATTTCCAAATATAATTTTTGTATATCGTGTCCGTAATCTGCGTTTTGTCTTGTTGTCATAGTTTAATAGTTATATGATTGACTGGATAGTCATATGTTATTTTTTGTTTAGTATGTGCTAGTACAGTACCAATCGCACTGCCGGCATCTCCGGGGTATTTTATACTCCAAATCTTGTTCCATTTTTTAACTAGAAAATCGTTGTATAATGTATTATACGCACAACCTCCCATATACACAAGATTACGACTGCCTGTAATTGTCTGTGCTAGTATCATTATTTTATCTACTTGTTCTTCAAATACACGTTGAACAGCAGCAGCTATATCTGCTTTATCTTGTTCTTTCATTTCAAAATTGTAAGGCCAATTTGTCACACCTTTATGTAGATTATATTTTAGATTCAATGTATTATCAAAATAGTTTGACACATCATGATAATACATATCAGGGTCTCCTTTAATACTAAGTTTTTGAAGAAGATTTTCTTCTTTAACAGGAGTATATCCAATTAAGTCAGTAAAGGCACTGTAAAAAAGTCCTATGCTAGTTGGATAGTTTCTACTCCAAACTTTAGTTAAGTTGTCTCCTTTCCCATGCCATATAGTACAAGTTTCCCACTCTCCTATAGCATCTAATACAACCACAGCAGCATTTTCAAATGGACTGGTATAATACCCAGCAGCAGCATGACTGTGATGATGACTAGTGTATATAATAGATGCTGTAAGATTTTGTTTTTTAAGATACCTTTTAGGAACATCTTCTATGTCAAAAGCTGATTTATATTGCCCTGCCCATAGCTGTCGAGATTTTTTAAGCCATGGACGTTCGTACCAAAAAATCATACCTGGCTCGCCGTATTGTTTACAGTGTTCAATCAATCTTTTATCTAAATAAAAGTCGCCACGAATGCCACTAAATTCGGAACTTAGTTTATGATCGATTAAATCTAAGCTGTCGAACACTGCGATGCTGGCATCGTGATTAAGTGCATTTATTCCCCAATTGATCATTTGTATATAAATGGATCCTTTTTACGTTGTTGTTTAAGACGTTTTCTTAGTAACCACCAATTTTTTATTTGATAGTATAATTTTTTCATTGTTTAAACCAATTTCTCGATAACAATTCAATCTTTAGTGCGTTTGACTCTTTAGCTTTATAGATACTGTATAATGTAAACAGTCTACCATATCGTTTTACTGCGTCTGCTACGTCCTTTATATCGGAGTCCCATTCAGGAAAACTTACACTCCACCCATACTCAATTGCCTGTTTAACAATCTTTGGACCTTCGTGATCTCTATCTGGAACGACTATAATTTCTTTGTGTAATCTGCTGATTAATAAGTGTTGTTTGGCACTGAGTTCGCTGCCTAGCATAGCCATACCGTCAATACTAATAGCATCCAAAGGACCTTCGCATAGTACAGCAAATTTTCTATGCCAGTGCTGATTATCTAAGTTAAACACATAACCCGGAGTTTGATCGCTAATATACTTAGGCTTACCGTCGCGTATTAATCTAGCAGTGTATCCTACAATTCTTTTTTGATGATAGAATGGAATAATTAATCTGTTAGAAAATCCTTCCTCAGAAGTCCAATACCAATCATAACTATTAATATTTAGACCCCGACTATAAATGTATTCGAGAACAGGATGACATGCGGGATCATCTAGATTTTCTTTAAGTAATACAGAATTTAATGGCAATTCTTTAGTGTGAAGAATTGGTATAAGACTTTTTACTTCTGTAGTTTCTACAGATTCTTTTAGTCGTAATGCTTCAAAACTACATCTAGTTATTTGATCGTCTGGTACATTTAACAGTCTTAGTAATTTTTGAAACTTTATGCTTATTGATCTACCTGGTTGCCAGCTAGCTTTGAACTGACAATTGAAGCAATGATAGGTTACAGTATCGCCTTTGAATATTGCTCCACCTCTGCCTCTGTCATCGTTACAACAGACAGCATCAAAACTAATCCATCCGCTAGGCGTATGTTTACGTTTCGGAGGCAAAAAGGTATGTACTGTGTCTATGATTACACTCATAAACACATTTTACGAGAATACTAATACTTTGTCAATTTTTCCGGTGTTTCCTGTGTCAGGAATATATTTGATCCTTAGCCAACCAATATTGTTACTATAGTCGGTGATTTCATTGTAGGTTTTTGTTACCCTATCAGTAGAACTCGTAATATTGAACGTCTCTAAATCATTCCATTCTGTGGCAGCACTTACTACTACATCGTTGGTAATTTGTACAGTAACCGTAGCATTAAACGTATCAGGCCAAAATTCTAATTTAATACTATGCTGATCGTTAATGTCATTCCTTGGGTTAACTTCAACGGAGTCGCTAACATACGTATAAACATAATTGCCTGGAGTAGTATCATCTATTAGATATACAAAGTTGTCTACAATTTGAGGATCTGGAAGTTCAGGAACTACTCCAGATTTTAACTCAATGATGCCGCCGATTCCAAATTGTGTATCTCCGTATAATGGACTTTTATGTTCATTTTCTCCTAGAATATACAGTGTATATTTTAAAAATTGCGGACTGATATATCCTATGTCTTGAGCATAAATTGTCATTGTGGCCAATCCTACGGTATTAGGCACAGGATCAACGTCTACTGTTAACACTTCTTTGTTAAAGGTGTCCATAATAAGACACTTCAAGTTATAACTGTTTATATTGATACGTTTTTGATCGGCATTTCTAATATCGAATTCTACGGTATTTTTCATGCCCTTGTATATTTTAATGTTTCGTTGATACACAGATGTCCACTCCACAGGGTAAGATGCCAAATCAGCAACCACTGAAATTCTATTTGAATATAAATAAGATGAAATTTTTTGCATTTGATTTAAATCTCAACTGTATTTATGGCGAAATTAAGAGAAAACATACAAGAACAATTACCTTTTATTTCAGTACTTCATTATGGCGAAAATGAATACGTTGGGATAATAATCAATCAGGATCAGCATGTTACCAGCTTTTTTGATCTAGGAGTAATTAAAACTCCGGAAGATAAGTCAGGACTGCTAGAAATAGGCGAAATTTGGTGGTGGGAATCTAATAGACAGGTTCCTATCAGTATTTTCTGTCGAAAAGAAATCGAACCTTATAGATACGCAATTAAAACATTTAATAGTAAAGATGTTCGCATAATTCTAGGACCGGTAGTTAATCTGATGAATTTGACACTAAAACGTGTTAAACGTAAAAGTGTTCAACTAGTAAGAACACCTAAACGTTAACCAAATTCGTAACTTATACTTTCACAAATCAGATTCATCTGAACCACTACTGCTGTAGCATAAGCGATAGCATGACTTTTCTTAAAGTAGTATTCATCATTATCCGGTTTGACCCAAATATACTTCATAACTTTCTTCCAATCTTTTCCAATCAATTTCTTCTTAGCCGGGCGAATCATAGCTAGTACTGCAGCTAGTTCTTCTATACTTTTAGGTTTCATAGCTCTTAATATATTACCGTGACCATTTACATGGAAGAGTAAGTCTGTAAATTCATCTTCTTCTAATAATTCCCAAATAGGCTCTGTATTCATTAATCTTATTAAATGTTCTTCATTTTTTATATCTTTATAAATGTTAACATTTAAAAAATCAATTTTAAAGTACCCTCGTTCTTCTGCTTCTTTATAATCAATATTGCTTAATCCTGTTGCTGGGTTATGTGGAATATTAGTACAATAGATACCAGTGTTGTGTTTTTTTAAAGTGCCATCTGCTTCTTTGATTGAAGCAGCAACATGTTTAAAATGTTCGAGTACTTTGTCTCTGTCGGAAAAATCTATATCGATATCTGGCATTATTGTATGATTGTAGTTTCAAATAATAATAACGGTAAATTTTTGTTTAAATATTCTGCATACTGTTCTGCGTCATCTAAATCTTCGAATCCTTCTAATTTAACATATACTGAAGAATCTTTCTCACTTACAATAATCTGCATACTTAATTCTGCTGATGCTCCGATGATATTTTCGCTCATAATGTGGACTCCTTGACCACTTGTTTAACAAACTCTAAATCTGTTTTTTGTTGTTTAAACTTTTTCTTCCAGACCTGAGGGTCTATAATATTACTTATAGAATTCAGCTGTTCGTCAAGCAGCTCAGATAACAGTTTTTTACCACTGTCACAATTTAACACTAACCAAGGACTTACTTTACCGTCTTTTATATCATAAACCGCTCTGTTTGTACTGACGTATCTAAAATAATGATCCCACGAGCTATTATTTTTTATAGCCCAATCTGTCATATTTTTAATACTGCGTTCTAATGCTGTTTCTACACTTTCTGTATGAATGAGTTCTAACACATACTTTTCATAAAGTTCATCCCTACACCAGTGATCTAATTTTACTCCGCTTTTAACAGTCCAATCTATAAAATTATCTGGATATAAAGGATTGGTGTTGTTTACAAAACTGCCAAACTTTACAAACGCATTATAATAAGGACTACGAGCGAATTCATCATATGTCTTAACTGTATTACTTTTTTGTACAAATTGAAAAAAGTTATTAAAAGCATGATAACCAATTAGTACATGCTTTTCTTCTTTCATAATATATCTACGTTTTTGTTCGCACATATGAATCATCAAAGTTTTTTCTCTGGTAAACTTTGATTTACAATATTCGCAAATATAGATATTAGTTCTTTCCAAAATCATTTAAACAATTTTTCGATTTGTTTATCGTCGTAACCGTGTAATTTAGCTAACTCTTTACATTCTTTTTCTGTAGTTATAACTGACAATAATTCCAATTCATCCATTTTTCTATTAGGATAAATTTCGGATAAGAATTTAATCACTTTGTTGGACGACTTCTTTTGTTTGAAACCTATCCATTCATGATAAAATAATTTTTTACTTTCGTGGCTACAAAGACATAACAATTGCCAAAGCAATTTAGGATGTTTTTGTAAGTCTGCCCAGTTTTTATTGAAGTATTCGTTAACAGTAAGTAAAAAATGTTCTTGTAATTCCGAGTTTGATGTTTTTACATTACTGACATATCTGTTCAACAGAAAGAATTCATTTTTAAGACTTTTTTGTTGATTATCTGTTAATTCATCCCAAAGACCTTTAACATTCATATCTACAGCAGCTAATTTTTCTTTCAATTCAATTTTATCACTCATCGAATAATCCTTCACTGTTACACCAATTGTAAATTTCTTGGTATGAAATTTCATCTTTTGTCTGAGAAAATTGTACAGTAAAAAGATATCTATAGCTGCTAAAATTGATTACACTATGTTTAGTTTGTGTATTAAACAGATAAAAGTTTTTAAATTCATAATCTAATTCTGTAAACTTGTCATTCCAGTCGTCTACTTTTTCTCCAAACATAGTATGACTGACACTATCGCCCGATAATTTTAAATTAATACCGGCTGCTCTAGTGCCATCAATATGCCAATTGTAAATTGTATTCGGAGGTATTCTAATAATAAATCCTATCTCTATTGGGAATTTTTGATTAATAATTCTTAGTAACGGTTCATTATACCATATTTCATCTGACACGACCATGATATCTAACCCGTACTGCTTTGCCCATAAATTAGCAGTAACTAATGATGGGGCAATGGTTGCTATAGATGTTGATTGAATTTTAAATTTTTTATAATATTGATCTGTCACAAAGGATCGTCCTTACTAAGTCTATACAGTATTTTAACACGATCCAGAGCCTTTTGTAAAGACTTATTGGTTTTCGCTGCTCGGCGAATTTCGCCCCATAGTTTATCCTCCATTAAGTGATCGTGTAATGGTCTACCGTCGCTAGTACGAGGGTCTGGTTTATTTTCCATTTGATACTTGTAACCAATCAATTTACGTTCTGTTTTTCCGAATTCACGAGCATATACTTCGTCGCCATTACTCTCATAGATATAAGTTACTCCTGGTTTAAGTGATCCCATTATTTTATAACTATTTCTAAATGTGTTCCTTGTCGTTTTTTACGATAAGTGTGATAAACATTAGTGTATACAATTTTGTAACTAGGGTCAAGGACAGATTTGATCTTTTCTAACCACCAGTTAGGTTGTTCTACGATAAGATGGCAGTTTCTTCCGTCGGGCAAAGTTTTTTTAGCAGGATGACAGGCAATATTATGATAATGGATTGGAGCTATGGCGAATATTTTTCTTAATCCTTCATCAATAAATTCAGGCTCAAAGTGTTCAAGAACATCGGCACTATATACTAGATCAGTTTTTTCCGGAATTGAACTAAATCTTTTTACTCCCGGATCATATCCGTATATTTTTATATTCGGAAATAATTCTTGAATTTTATTCATCATATTTCCTTCACCGCAACCGTAGTCTAGTATACTTTGTATACTGTTCTGATTAATAACCTCTACTAATTTCGAAGGAGGTTCTACACCAAATCCGATACTGTGTTTTTGATGCATTTGTTGTAGTTGTTTAGCATATTCGTCAGTTACTATCATTATTAAATCCTTTATCTCTTTCTACATTCCATGCTATAGCTGTTTTTAATCCTAAAGGTTTAATGTCATTAACAACTATCCTTTCTCCTAAAGGTAGTTCAAATAAGGCATGATCATAACGCAAATTGTGTAAATTTAAAAATGCCAACGTACTACTCTTATATTCATTTGATCTTCCAGTAGTTATTACTATACAATCTTCTAGTGGAATTTTATTCCAAAATTCTTTAACACCAGGTAGTAATTCATCTTGCTCAGTTAGATGACTATTATGTCGGATAACAGTACCATCTAAATCAATAAACCAAGTATGAGCAAGTTCTGATAAGTTAAAAGGTATCACTTCATGCCTCTTTCTAAATAGTATAAACCTAAGTAAAAACTACCAATGACACTATCGATATCGTCTTTAGCATATCC
>Ga0315909_10003560_pt1 | contig 18897 bp, 17 predicted proteins | sample LakEriMetagenome_11_FD_203527 | JGI IMG/M metagenome (GOLD analysis project Ga0315909, IMG submission 203527) | Freshwater fungal communities from buoy surface, Lake Erie, Ohio, United States - Buoy 2 MA125 | ecosystem: Environmental > Aquatic > Freshwater > Lake | place: USA: Lake Erie, Ohio... | reverse complement strand
CCGGCTCCGCCGAAGATCAGGCCGATGCGCCACACGACGCGACCCGCGCGGGCGTGGCTGATGAGGCCGAAGATCGAGGTGACGCCGACGACGAAGAGGCTCGCGGCGATGGCCTGCTTGGCGTCGAAGCCGACCACGTAGATGAGGAGGGGAGTCGTGAGGATGGAGCCGCCCCCACCGAGGAGGCCGACGGCCATGCCGATGAAGACCGCGAGGACGGCGGCGACGGCGATCATGGCCGCGCGATGCCTTCGACAGCGGCGGTGAGGGTCGAGCCATGGCTCGTCCACTCTGCTTCGAGAGCGAATCGATCGGCCCGGACATGGGTCTCGCGCCACTCGACGGGAAGCCCCTGCGCCGTCGCTCGGCGCTCGAGGAGCAGGACGGGAGAGTCGGGAGACAGCCCCAGCGACTCGGCGATGTGGCGCGGTGCGCGCTCGGCAGTCACGCGCTCCGAGCCGCCGTCGATGGCAATGCCGAGACCTTGCAGCTCGGCGTACAGAGCTGCGTGGGAGAGATCGCGCTCGAGTAGCGGACGCGCGATATCCGCGGGCAGCCAGGACACGTCATGAGCGATGGGCTGGTCATCGGCATAGCGCAGTCGCTCGATGACCACGAGATCGGTGTCGCCGGGCAGACCGAGTTCTGCCGAGACCGACGCATTGACCGTCGTCGCGAGACGCAGGACATCACTACGCGGAGTCGCGCCCTGGGCGGCGACGGACTCGAAGAGTGATGAGAGGGTGCCCAGGCTCTGCCGGTAGATCGTGGGCTCAACGACGGTGGGCCGGCCGCGCTGACTGCGGAGCACGCCTTCGCTGCGAAGCACGCGCAGTGCCTCGCGGATCGTGTGACGGCTCACCTCGTACTCCTCAGTGAGGGTGAGTTCACCGGGGAATCCCGCCACGAAGGCGCCGGACTCGATGCGCCGTCGCAGGTCCGCGCGCACCTGGGCCCACAGCGGCAGGGGATCGCTGCGATCAGGCAGCAGAGGTCCCACGGCCGTGCCGGGCGGGGCGGGGGAAGTCACGGCCCAAATGTACGGACATCCGGACAGGAGGTCAAGCCAGCACGTCGGTTCACCCTAACTCGACGGCGGTGGCCAGCCAGCGGCCGCGGACAACCTCGAGGCGCAGGGCCACCGCACGTGCCCGCTCGGCTCCGATGACCACGGCGCTCGCCTCGACGATGCCCGGGGCCGGGGAGGTCACGCGCACGGAGCGAACCCGCCGGCACTGGGGAGCGCGCGCCTTGCCCGCCGGATGACGCAGCGCCGCTGCGCCGCGTCGGGCGAGGGTTTCGCGGATGTCGCGTGTGACCCATCGGGTCAACTGCCCCGCGGGGCGCTCGCCCGCGGCGACCTCGAGGATCGCGGGCGCAAGGCGGGCGACCCACGGCGCAGGTGCGGGAAGCCGCCCGCCTTCGACGGGCAGGGGCTCAGGCGGGGGTGCCACCAGGCGTAGGTGCCGGGCTGGCGGCGGGGTCGCGGGCAGGCCGCCTGGGATCTCCCACTCGAGGGGGAGTGGGTCTTCGGTCGCGAGTGACGTGACGGACATGGTTGCCTCCTACGGTGCGATAGCCCGACAGATGGAACTCGATGCGGGTTGATCTCATTTGATGTCGTTTGGTGCCGGATGTGCATTGCACGCCGCCCGCACCGGGGGAGTCAACGCGTACGCTCTCGCTGTGGATGAACCGATCAGCGGCTCTGCGCGATTCGACGATCTCCTTGCGGGAATCGCCGCCGAGGTCGCCGCCGCTGATGCTGCCGCGCTGGATGCGGATATCGCGGAGATGGAGCGCGCAGCGCGCGCGGAGGCGCGCCTGCTGGATCGGCTACGCGGCCAGAGTCGCGCGAGCATCGAGATCGTGGGCTCAGGCCAGGTCGTGGGCGACATCGCCGCCGTGGGGCGCGATGTCATCGTCCTCGCTGCCGACGAGGGGGACTGGGCCGTGGCGGCGTGGGGGATCGCCGCCGTCATCGAGCTCGGCGGCGGGGCACGCGAGCCAATGTCAGCGAGTGAGCGACTCGGAATGGCCAGCGTCGCCCGCGCCTGGGCACGCCAGCGCAGCGTGGTGCGCGTTGCCCGGATAGGTGCGGTGCCCCTCGACGGCACGATCGATGCTGTCGGTGCCGATCATCTGGATCTCGCTGAGCACGACCCGGGCGAGCCGCGGCGCCCCGAGGCAGTACGGCGTAGGGTCACGGTCCCCCTCGGCGCGATCGCCGCGATCAGGCGTCGCTGAATCGGGCGGCGGTCTCGGCGTACTTCGACGTGATGTAGTCCTCGAGGCGCTGCTCTTCGACGCGCCACTGGCCGCGCCCCCCCACCTGGATGGCGGGCACCTCACCTGAGCGGACCAGGGCGTAGGCCTGGGCGGCGGAGACGTTGAGGATCTCGGCAACATCAGCGAGGGTGAGGAATCGCGGCATGGCTTGATGGTCGCACCGGCAGGCGCGCGTTGCCAGGTGCGCGCGAAGCCTGTGGATGACGCCACTACCGCGCATGGCCGGTGATCGGTGCCCTTGTCACCGCGAGTCACGGTGCGCAGCCGCGGATAGTGGGTGGAGTCCGTCGTGAATTCCCACAGGAGCCACCATGACCCGTGTCCTTTCCGTGCTGACCCGGCACACCGCGTCCGATGACCGCGCGAGTGCCACCCCGCCGTCCTCCCCGCCTGCGCGGCGTGCGAGTCGATCCTGGTGGCGAGACACGCGCGTCATGGCGGGGATCGTGCTCATCGCCTTGTGCATGCTCATCGGCGCGCGCCTGCTCTCGGGCGGCGACGACACGGTGAGTGCCTGGCAGGCGACGCGTGACCTCGCACCGGGGGCGGTCGTGTCGCCCGACGATGTCGTGGCCGTGGCCATCCCGGCGGCGCTTGCCGGTGCCTACGCCGATGGCGCGGGCCTGCCCACCGCACCACTGGACAGGCCCCTCCTCGCGGGAGAGATCCTGCCCACGCCCGGAGATGCCGAGGTCGGTGACGCCCGATGGGTCACCGTGCCCGTGGAGCCGCTGCACGCTCCGGTCGATCTCGTGCCGGGTGAGCGGGTTGACGTCTGGGCCACCGAGGGCGCCGATCTCGGCGCTGTCCCCGTGCCCGAGCTGGTCCTCGAAGGGGTCCTTGTCTCCGAGGTCGCGATCGACGGCGTAGGCCTGGGCGGGGAGTACGGCGTCGTCCTCGAGATTGACCCGCGCGACGCTGCCGCGCTTCTCGCGGCCGTGCGCAGTGGCGGCATCGACCTCGTGCGCGTCCCGGCGGTGACGCGATGAGCGGCATTCCCGTCCTGCTTGCTGCCCCCGACCTGCCGTGCGAGCCCGAATTGGTGGATCGGCTCACCCGACCGGGAGCCCCCGTCGGCGTCGCACGGCGCTGCGTCGATGCCGTGGACCTCCTGGGGGCTGCGGCGAGCGGCAGTGCTCGTGTCGCCGTGGTCAGCGCGGGGCTTCCCCGCCTCACCCGGGATGTGGTGTCGCGACTGGCCGCTGCCCAGGTGCGTGTCATCGGTGTCGCGCTCGAGGGCGATGAGATCAGCGGACGCAAACTGCACGCACTCGACCTGGCGGTGGTCACGATCCCCGGCGATGACCTGGATGCCGCGGTGGCAGCGCTGGCGCGTGCCGCTGAGGATCCGCGTCCGTCCGCATGGGGGTACTCCGGTGAGGGCATCGACACCGCTGGCCACACCGATCACCTCGCGCCAGGCCGGCTCGTGGCGGTGTGGGGTCCGACGGGCGCACCGGGACGCACGAGCGTCGCCGTCGCACTTGCCGACGAGTCCGCGCGCGCCGGCGTGCCCGCGCTGCTCGTCGACGCCGACACGCATGGTGGCGCGGTGGCAGCCCACCTCGGTCTCCTCGACGACGTGAGCGGCATCGTCATCGCGTGTCGGCAGGCAGATGCGGGCACCCTCGATCCCACCAGCCTCGCGGCCGCTGCGCGGACGGTCGATGGACGCCTGCGCGTGCTCACCGGCATCACGAGCCCGCAGAGGTGGGCCGAACTCCGACCCGCGGCACTCGGTCGACTCTGGGATGCCTGTCGTGCGACTCCTGGGCTGGCCATCGTGGACGCGGGCTTCGGGCTCGAGTGCGACGAGGAGCTGCTCCATGACACCCGCAGCCCGCGACGCCATGCCGCCACCCTCACCGCACTTGCCGCTGCTGATGCGATCGTGGCCGTCGGATCAGCCGATCATGTGGGCATGCACCGGCTCATCCAGGGCCTCGAGGACCTGCGTCGCGTCGTGCCCGACTCCCCGGTGCACGTGATCGTGACGCGGCTGCGTCGCAGTGTGCTGGGCAGCGATCCGGAGGGCCAGGTGCGCGAGGCGCTGCGGCGCCACGCGGGCGTTTCCGACGTCACCTGCGTCCCTGACGATCGCGCGGCATACGACGCCTGCATGCGCGAGGGACGCACCCTGGCCGAGGTAGCTCCTCGATCCTCAGCACGCGGAGTTCTCCGCGAATTCGTCCGACGGTCGATGCCGAGTCCCCGGGAGCACGAGTCGCTGTCCGCCTAGGATCGGCGCGTGACCGACTCACCGCCATACTCCGGACTCATCATCGACTGGGGTGGTGTGCTCACCACGGACATCAACTCATCGGTACGCCGCTGGGCGGACCGGTATGCGGTGGACCTGTCGACCTACATCGACATCATGCGCACCTGGCTCGGCCCCGAGGGCGAGCTCGAGGCCATGCTCAATCCCATCCACGCCCTCGAGCGCGGCGAGATCGAGGTGCCGCACTTCGAGGAGGTGCTCGCGGGTGAGTTGAGTCGCCGCACGGGGACGCCCGTCGTGGCGGAAGGCCTCCTGGCGCGCATGTTCGATGAGTTCGAGCACGCACATGACATGAATGCCCTCGTACGCCGAGCCCGTGAGAGTGGCATTCGGACCGCGCTCCTCTCCAACTCCTGGGGGGACTTCTATCCACGCGACCTGTGGGACGGGATGTTTGATGTCGTCGTCATCTCAGGGGAGGTCGGCATGCGCAAGCCCGACCCCGAGATCTTCCACTTCACGTTGGAACGCATGCAGATGCAGGCGGCGGAGTGTGTCTTCGTTGACGATCTGCCGCACAACATCAGTGCGGCTGCGGATCTCGGAATCGTGGGTGTGCGCCACGTCACGTATGAGGAGACCCTCACCGAACTTGAGGCTCTCTTCGGCATCAATCTCGCCTGATCGCGTGATCACGCTCGGTGCCGTGGCACGATGGCATCGTGGCCGATCGCCTCTCTGCACTCGACGCGTCGTTTCTCTACCTTGAGGGTCCCGCCACGCCCATGCACGTCGGCAGCCTCACGCTCTTCCAGGAGCAGCCCGGCGTGCTCGACCATGAGCGGCTCGTCAAGCTCATCCGCGACCGGATCGCCTACGTACCCCGCTACCGCCAGCGTCTCAGGGAGGTGCCGGGGCGCCTCGCGTCGCCGGTCTGGGTGGATGACGAGCGCTTCGACGTCACCTTCCACGTCCGCCGGTCCGCGCTGCCCGCGCCCGGCACGCTGCGTCAGCTCAATGACCTCGTCGCCCGCATCATGAGCCGCCCACTCGACAGGCGGCACCCGCTCTGGGAGGTCTACCTTGTCGAGGGAGTCGAGGGCAATCGCTTCGCCCTGCTCAGCAAGACGCACCAGGCCATGGTGGATGGCATCACCGCTGTCGACCTGGGCGAGGTGATCCTCGAGGAGACCGATCAGGTGCGTGGTGCTCCAGTCACGACCTGGCGTCCCGCTCGCGGCCCGAGCTCAGTGGAGTTGGTGGCGGGCGCACTCGGCGATGTCGTCGGGCATCCCACCGCATTCGTCGACGTCGTGCGCGGCGGCCTCGGCGCTGCGCGCCAGGCGGTCGGGGACGCCGTGGCGACGGTCGTGGCGGCAGTGCGGCCACAGGAGCCCAATCCCCTGATCGTCGAGGTGGGCCAGCAGCGTCGTTTCACGACCGTGGACCTGCGACTCGAGGATCTACGCGAGGTGCGCAAGTCACGCGGGGGCACGGTCAATGACGTGGCGCTGGCGGTGGTCTCGGGTGCACTTCGGTCCTGGTTGCTCTCCCGCGGCGTCTCGGTGACGCACGAGACGATCGTGCGCACCCTCGTGCCCATGAGCGTCGCGGGTGATCCCGATGCGGCGAGCCTGGTCGATGCCTTCCTCCTCGATCTGCCGGTAGGGGAGCCCGACCCGATCATCCGCCTGCAACGCATCTGCTTTGACACGGCGCGATACGGCGAGGAGGCCCGGCCGGTGGGTGCCAAGGCGATGGTGAGTCTGGTCGGCTTCGCCCCGCCGACGCTGCACACCCTCGGCGCCCGGGTGGGAGCCTCGCTGTCGGAACGCGCCTACAGCCTCACGATCACGAATGTGCCAGGACCTCAGACTCCGCTCTACGCGGGCGGCGCGCGCATGCTCGCCGCGTATCCGATCGTGCCGCTCACGCCGCGGCATGCCCTGAGCATCGGCATGACGTCGTACGATGGAGGGGTGTTCCTCGGGTTGAATGCCGATCGGGATTCGCTCCCTGATCTCGATGTCCTCGCGCAGTCCCTGCGCGAGTCGCTCACCGAACTCCTCGAGGCCACACGCGGCCCACGCCACCTGACGGTGGCGGAGTGACGGCGAGCCGCATGCATGCCTGATCTCACGCGGTCGACTCCCCGCCGGGGCCTTGTCCTCGGCGGCGGTGGGGTGCTCGGAGGTGCCTGGGCCGTGGGAGCCCTCCAGGCCATCGAGGAAGTCCGCGGAATCGATCCCCGTGAATTCGATGTCATCGTCGGCACCTCGGCCGGCTCGGTCCTGGGCGCCCTCGTGGGGGCCGGCGTCAGCATCGAGTCGCTGCGCGATCATCAGCGCGGGGAGCCCATCACCGAAGGTCCTCTTGCCGGCTACCTGTGGGACTACGAGACCGCCACGGGAGGTCGGCGCCCGTCGATGCCGCGGCTGCGCGGACCCGGGTCCGTGCGGCTGATGGCCTCCTCGCTCCGTCACGGTCTCAAGATGCCGCCGACGGCGGTGCTGTCTGCCTTCATGCCCGTCGGCAACGGCTCGCTGGAGCGCGTGGGTCATCTCATCGACGCGATCACCCCCTTCGGTGAGTGGTCTCCTCATCCGGCTCTGTGGGTCGTCGCCATGGACTATGAGGCAGGGCATCGGGTGGTCTTCGGTCGTGAGGACGCGCCGAGTGCCTCTCTGGCAGACGCGGTCATGGCGTCCTGTGCGATTCCCGGATGGTTCGAGCCCGTGACGATCGATCAGCGCACGTATATCGACGGGGGTGCGTGGTCGGCGACATCCGCCGATGTGCTCGCGGGGGCAGACCTCGATGAGGTCTACGTCGTGGCGCCCATGGTCTCCTTCGAGACCGACAAGCCTGAGTCGATTCTCACCCGGCTCGAGCGTCGGTGGCGCGAGAGCGTCACCCGCCGCTGCGAGTCGGAGGTCGAGGAGCTCCGCGGGGCCGGCATCCGTGTCACGGTGCTCGGACCCGGCCGAGAGGACCTGGAGGCCATGGGCGGCAACATCATGGACGGGCGCCGTCGCCTCGAGGTCCTCGAGACATCCCTTCGGACGAGCCGGTCGGCCCTCGAGCAGGGCGGATCTGGCAGGCTGGCCGACACGGGCTGACGGCTGGAGGAGGCGACGGCCATGGTGCTGTCCCATGGGGACGACCCGGGTGCAGTCCTGCGCGAAGTAGAGGACATGGCGGCGGGCAGCCCCCTTCTCGAGGAGCTTGCCCCCCTCTACTACCGGCACGTGCCGGAGGAGGACCTCAAGGCGCGTCGACCGGCCGACCTCCTGGGTGCGATGGTCTCTCACGTCGATCTGGGCAGTGAGCGCCCCGCCGGCACGGCTCGTGTGCGCGTGCATACGCCGACCGATGACACGGATGGGTGGTCGTGCGGAGGCCCAGTCGTGGAGATCGTCACGGATGACATGCCCTTCCTCGTCGACTCGGTCGCCGCCGAACTGACGCGGCTCGGACGTTCGCTCCGCCTGGTGATCCATCCCGTCCTCACGGCTCAGCGCGACGTTGCGGGATCGCTTCAGGGCATCTCCGCGGATGGGTCAGGCATACGCGAGTCGTGGATTCACGCCGAGATCAGCAGGGGCGGGGTAGCCGCCCCCGAGATCGAAGCCGCGCTGCGACGCGTCCTCAGTGACGTACGCGAAGCGGTCGAGGACTGGCCGCGCATGCGCAGCATGGCTCTGGAGACTGCCGACGTCCTCGACGAGCATCCGCCCGCCGGCATAGCCGTGGACCAGTCCGCCGAGGCCGCGGCCATGCTCCGATGGGTCGCCGACGACAACTTCACCTTCCTCGGATACCGGGAGTACGACCTCGTCGGCGACGACGGAGGCGACCACTTGCGTGCCGTGCCCGGCACCGGCCTCGGCATCCTGCGGTCGGACCCGGATCTCACCGGAGCGACGACCTACCTCAGCGAACCGGTCGCAGCCCATGCTCGCGAACCCCGCATTCTCGTGCTCACGACCGCCAATAGCCGCTCGACCGTGCACCGTCCCTCCTACCTCGACTACATCGGCGTCAAGCGCTTCGACGATGCGGGACGAGTCATCGGAGAGCGGCGATTCCTCGGCATCTACGCGGCGTCGATGTACGCGCAGTCGGTGCGTGAGATTCCACTCCTGCGCAAGCGCGCCGAGGAGGTCATGGCCGAACTCGATGTGGATGCTCGCTCGCACACGGGCAAAGAGGTCATGCAGTTCCTCGAGACCTACCCCCGCGAGGAGCTCTTCCAGGTCGAATCCTCCGAACTCGCAGCGGTAGCGCTCGCTGTACATCAGATGGCCGAGCGACGGCAGACGCGGCTCTTCGTGCGGCGTGACCCCTACGGCCGCTTCATGTCGTGCTTCGTCTACCTGCCGCGTGATCGCTACAACACCGCCGTGCGTCTGCGTATCCAGGAGATCCTCCAAGAGGCATACGGCGGTGCCTCCGTCGACTACACCGCACGGGTGTCTGAATCCGTCCTTGCTCGGCTGCACGTCGTCGTGCGTGCGGCCCCGCGAGAGGTCATTCGCGATGCTGACGTCGTCGCAGTGCAAGCCCGCATCGTGGACGCTGTGCGGAGTTGGGACGACGAATTTGCGGCCGCTCTCATCGAACGCGTGGGTGAGGACCGGGCGTCAGAGATCCTCTCGACCTATTCCGATGGGTTCCCCGAGGCCTATAAGCACGAGGTCCCCGCTGACGCGGCCATCAAGGACATCCTCATCGCGGAGGGCGCACCCGAGCAGGAAGTCCGCCTGCGCCTCTACGCCCCGGACGGGCACGATGCGAGTCTGCGCCGACTCAAGATCATCCGCTCGGGCGACCCCATCTCGCTGTCTCGGGTCCTGCCGGTGCTGGGTTCCCTCGGTGTCATCGTCGAGGACGAGCATCCCTACGACATAGCGCGGGAGGGTCGGGCGCCCCTGCATGTCTACGACCTCGGCTTCCGCCTCCCCGAAGGCGACATTCCCGACCGTGGCGGGTTGCGCGAGCGATTCGAGGATGCCTTCCTCGCCATCTGGGATGGCAGGTGCGAGGCCGACGCGCTCAATGGCCTCGCAGTGCGCACTTCATTGACGTGGCAGCAGGTCGTCATCCTGCGGTGCTACGTCCGCTACCTCCAGCAGACCGGCGCGAGTCTGGGACAGGAATTCGCGGAGTCCGCCCTGCTCGGCAATCGAGCGATCGCGCAACTCATCGTGGAGATCTTCGAGGCGCGCTTCGACCCTCAGGTCGAGGCTGGTCGGCGCGATCGCCAGGACACGCTGGCAGCCCGCGCCCGCCAAGCCCTCGACGACGTCGCGAGCCTTGATGAGGATCGCATCCTGCGTTCACTGCTGGGCATGGTCGCGGCGACGCTGCGCACCAATGCCTTCCGGCGAGACGAGGCAGGACGTCCACTCGATCGACTGTCGATCAAGTTGGATCCGCAGCTCATCTCCGAGTTGCCGCTTCCCCGGCCGCGCTTCGAGATTTGGGTCTACTCCCCGCGAGTCGAGGGCGTGCATCTGAGGTTCGGGCGTATTGCCCGCGGTGGCCTTCGCTGGAGCGACCGGCGCGCGGACTTCCGCACCGAGGTCCTCGGCCTAGTCAAGGCACAGGAGGTGAAGAACGCCGTCATCGTGCCCGTCGGTGCCAAGGGCGGCTTCCTCCCCAAGGCCCTGCCGGACCCCCAGGTGGATCGAGATGCATGGATGACCGAGGGGCGTGCGGCATACGCGACCTTCATCCGCGGGATGCTCGATATCACCGACAACCTCGTCGAGGGGGTTGTCGTGCCCCCGCCTGATGTCGTGCGTCACGACGGAGATGATCCCTATCTCGTGGTCGCGGCTGACAAGGGCACCGCCACCTTCTCCGACCTCGCCAACTCCGTCGCTGAGGAGTACTCGTTCTGGCTTGGTGACGCCTTCGCATCCGGTGGTTCGGCCGGCTACGACCACAAGGCCATGGGCATCACCGCGAAGGGCGCGTGGATCTCTGTGCAGCGTCACTTCCGTGACCTCGGCATCGATGTGCAGCAACAGGACTTCACGGTGGCGGGTGTCGGCGACATGAGCGGCGATGTCTTCGGAAATGGGATGCTGCTGTCTCCTCACATCCGGCTCGTCGCGGCATTCGACCACCGGCATGTGTTCCTCGACCCCGATCCTGACCCCGCTTTGTCATTCGAGGAGCGACAGCGGCTCTTCGACCTTCCGCGATCGTCCTGGGATGACTACGACCGGGCCCTCATCTCCCCCGGGGGTGGGGTGTACCCACGCAGCGCCAAGTCCATCGACCTCACACCGCAGGTGCGTGCCCGCCTCGGCATCGCGGACGATGTGAAGGCGCTCACGCCTGCCGACCTCATCAAGCACATCCTCACCGCACCGGTCGATCTGCTCTGGAACGGCGGAATCGGCACCTATGTGAAGTCCCAGACGGAGACCAACTCCGACGTGGGCGACAAGGCGAACGATCCCGTCCGCGTCAACGGCAACGCGCTGTGCTGCCGAGTCGTCGGGGAGGGCGGCAATCTGGGCCTGACGCAGTTGGGACGTGTCGAGGCGAGTCGCCATGGGGTCCGCCTCAACACGGACGCGATCGACAACTCCGCGGGCGTGGACACCAGTGATCATGAGGTCAACATCAAGATCCTGCTCGACGGAGCGGTCCGGGACGGTGAGCTCTCGGAGAGCGATCGTGATGTACTCCTCGCGGAGATGACCGACGAGGTTGCGGCACTCGTGCTTCGTGACAACTACGACCAAAACGTCCTCCTTGGCAATGCGCGCTGGGGAGCGGCGGCCCTCGTCTCGGTCCACGCGCGCATGATCAGCGAGATGGAGGCCCGGGGGATTCTCAATCGCGCCATCGAGTACCTCCCCGACGACGAAGAGATCACCACCCGTGCGGCCGCACACCAGGGCCTTACCTCTCCCGAACTCGCCGTCCTGGCCGCCTACGCAAAGATCGCACTCACCAAGGACCTCGAGGACGCTGGACTGTCCGCGGAGCCGTGGTTCGCGAGATACGCGATCGATTACTTCCCCGTCCTGCTGCGCGATCGCTTCGCCGAGCGGATTGCCGCCCACCCACTCCGCGACGAGATCATCACGACCGTCGTCGTCAATGACCTCATCAACGACGGCGGGATCTCGGTGGTCTACCGGGCCTGCGAGGAGACAGGAGCTTCGCCGCTCGAAGTGGTGCGCGCAGCGACGGCAGCCACGGCGATCTTCGGGCTGCCCGCCTTCTGGGCCGCGGTCAATGATCTCGACAACCACGTGCCCACGTCAGCGCAGGACACCCTGCATCACGAGTCCCGTCGGCTGCTCGACCGAGCCATCCGCTGGTTCCTCCAGACTCGAGGCGGGGCCTTGGATGTGGCGGGCGAGGTGGCCCGGTTCGGTCCTGCGGTGGCGGAGCTGGCGCCGCTCGTCCCGGGTGCTCTCGTGGGCATCGAGCGGGCCCGCCTCGATGCGTCGACCGCCGCCCTGGTCGCAGGGGGTGCTCCCGTGGGCCTCGCCGAGCAGGCGAGCGCCATGCTGGACACCTTCGCGCTGCTTGACATCGTGCAGATTGCCGATGCCGTGGGGCAGCCGCCCGCGGAGATCATGCCCCTCTACTTCGCTCTGTCCGAGCGCTATGACGTCGATCGGCTCCTCTCGCGCATCACCGGCCTGCCGCGTGGCGATCGCTGGACGGCCCTGGCCCGTCAGGCCCTGCGCACGGATCTCTACGCCGCACTCGCGGGAGTCACGGCGGGGGTCGCGACGGCCACGCAACCGGGGGAGGCTCCCGAGCAGAGGATCGCCGCGTGGGAGGACAAGCATCGCGAGGGTCTCGCGCGTGCCCAGGCGACCCTGGATCAGATCGCGGCCCTCGAGACCGGTGATCTCGCGACCCTGTCGGTAGCGCTGCGCGTGCTCCGCAACCTCGTCGCTCAGGGTCAGGGTCAGTCATGGAGCAGCGACGGGTAGGTTCTGCTCATGGCAGCGTTGAGCGAAGCGACCATCCGGTCCCTGCCCAAGGTGTTGTTGCACGACCACCTAGATGGCGGCGTGCGCCCGGCCACCGTCGCCGAGCTCGCTGCCGAGACGGGCTACGGCGACCTTCCCGAGACTGACCCCGGAAGGCTGGCGGCGTGGTTCCGTGAGGCCGCTGACTCGGGCTCTCTCGACCGCTATCTCGAGACCTTCCAGCACACCGTGGGTGTGATGCAAACCCCGGAGGCCCTCGCCCGAGTCGCGCGCGAGTGCGCGGAGGATCTGGCTGCGGACGGCGTCGTCTATGCCGAGGTCCGCTTTGCGCCTGAGCTCCACACCCTCCGGGCGCTCTCGCTGCGCGATGTCATTGACGCCGTTCTCGATGGCTTCCGTGAGGGCGAGCGGGCGACGGGGATTCGCATCGGGACCCTGCTCACGGCCATGCGCACGGCCGCCAAGAGCCGCGAGATCGCCGACCTCGTCGTGGAGTATCGCGACCGGGGTGTTGTGGGCTTCGACATTGCGGGACGCGAGGCGGGCTACCCGCCCACTCGTCATCTCGACGCCTTTGAGTACCTCCGGCGCGAGAACGCGCACTTCACGATCCATGCGGGCGAGGCCTTCGGGTTGCCGAGCATCTGGGAGGCGATCCAATGGTGCGGTGCCGATCGGCTCGGACACGGCGTGCGCATCGTCGATGACATCGAGCTGCGCCCGGACGGCACCTACCACCTGGGGCCGTTGGCGGCCTACGTGCGCGACCGCCGTATCCCTCTCGAACTGTGCCCGACATCGAATGTCATGACGGGCGCCGCCCCGAGCATCGCCGAGCATCCCATCGGCATGCTGGCGGACCTGCGATTCCGCGTCACCATCAACACCGACAACCGGCTGATGTCGCGCACCACCATGACCCAGGAGATGCTCGCCGTGAGCGAGGCCTTCGGCTGGGGCGTCAAGGAAATGCGGTGGCTCACGGTCAATGCCATGAAGAGCGCTTTCATCCCCTTTGACGAGCGCCTTGCTCTCATTGATGACGTCATCAAGCCCGCCTACGCCGCGGCCGGGGCATAGGGTGAGGTCATGAGCGTTGTCGAGCAGCTTCAGTCCACCGCAGCCAATGTCGAGGGCGTCCGAGAGGGCCTGGGGCGCCTTCGCGGAGCACTTGAGCAGACCGAGTCGGTCCTCACGATCGCAGATGATGTGCTCGGCAGGACCGATGAGGTGCTCGAGTCCGCAGCGGAGGCCCTGGAGTCATCCAAGCGCTGGGCTCCTCGGGCGGGCATCGTGTTCGGTGTCGTGGCCGTGGCAGCCATCGGGGTCGTCATCGTGATGCGCCTGCGCAAGCGCCACGACGAAGGGTAAGTCCGCGCCGACTACGGCAGGCGCACGGTCCACGCGGTTGATTCGATCGCAAAACCCACGCGCTCGTAGGCGCGCAGGGCTGCGTCGTTGCCGACCGTGACGACAAGCCCGAGCGCGGCGAAGCCGGTCAGGCGCCCCGCTGCCCAGCGCAGCAGCTTCACGCCGGCGCCGGCGTAGGCGGGGTCCGGATCACGCCAGATGTCGCAGACCCAGGGACCCTCTCCGGGTCGATCCACGACGAGGATTCCGCCATAGACGCGGCCGTCACGCATCGCGAGGGCACTCGCATGGCAGATCAGTGAGCCCAGTTCGGCGCCTGCGGTGTAGGGGATGAGATACGAGTCGATGAGGGATGCGCCCCCGGGTACGTGGTCAGGATGTTCCGCTGGGTATGCCGCCTCGAACGAGGGAATCACCGCCTCCCACGGCACGGGTGGAGTCGCATCCGGTGCGAACGGCAGGAACTCGGTGTCGTCGTACCCCTCGAGAGGGAGCGCAAGGCTCATCTGATGGGCGTGGCGCTGCAGTGTGGCTCCCTCAGCAAGGAGGGCTTCGGCCTCGCCAGCGTCGTAGATGCTGACGGTCCCGACCAGGTGTGGTGGGACGAAAGGTGTTTCAGACACCCTGGGGATGCCACACGGTCGTGGTCTCGATGAAGGCGCTGATCCGACCCAGGCCGGGATCAGCGGACCAGTCCGGCGTGGATGCCGGCGGAGGAAGCACGCGCTTGATCGTGTCGGCGGCCGCGACTGCCATCTCGGTAGCGACCGCGTCCTCGACGACACCCGTGAGGTCCAGCGCGTCTACGTCGGCGTGGGATGCGAGCCAGGGGCCGATCTCTCCGGGTGCGCCCGTCAGGATGTTGACCACGCCTCCCGGAAGGTCGGAGGTCGCGAGCACCTCGGCCAGGGTGATCGCGGGCAGCGGACACTCCGGAGATGCGACGACGACGCACGCGTTGCCGCTCACGATGATCGGTGCCACAACGCTCACGAGACCCAGCAGCGACGGTCGCTGCGGCGCGATGGCGGCGACCACGCCCGTGGGCTCCGGGACGGAGAAGTTGAAGTAGGGGCCGGCGACGGGGTTGCTCGAGCCGAGGACCTGGGCGATCTTGTCGGACCAGCCGGCGTACCAGACCCACCGGTCGATGGTCGCATCGACCTGGGCTGTCGCGCGTCGAGAGGAGCAGCCCTCCGACTTCTCAATCTCGTCCTCGAACTGCGCCCGGCGCCCCTCGAGCATCTCGGCGATGCGATAGATCACCTGACCGCGGTTGTACGCCGTCGCCGACGACCAGCCGCGCTGCGCGGCACGTGCAGCAAGGACCGCGTCACGTGCGTCCTTGCGTGAGGCAAGCGAGGCATTGGCGAGGAAACGGCCCTTGGCGTCGGTGACGGGGTAGGTGCGACCGCTCTCGCTGCGCGGGAAGGCGCCGCCGATGAAGAGCTTGTAGGTCTTGCGGACGTCGAGACGGCCTTCCATCACACGACCTCCTGCTTGAGATAGGCGGCGAGGCCTTGGCGACCACCCTCGCGTCCGAAGCCTGATTCCTTGTAGCCGCCGAAGGGCGAGGCGGGGTCGAAGCGATTGAAGGTATTGGCCCAGACGACACCGGCACGCAGCCGTGATGCCATCCAGAGCGTGCGCGATCCCTTGTCGCTCCAGACGCCTGCCGAGAGACCGAAGGGGGTGTTGTTGGCCTTCTCCACCGCCTCTTCCGGAGTGCGGAAGGTGAGCACCGACAGCACCGGACCGAAGATCTCCTCGCGGGCGATGCGATGCGCCTGGGTCACGCCCGTGAAGACGGTCGGGGGATACCACCAGCCCCGCTCGGGTATCGAGCACGGTGCCGACCAGCGATCGGCACCCTCCGCCTCGCCGGACGCCACCAGCTCCTCGATGCGCGCGCGCTGCTCGGGGGAGTTGATCGCACCGATGTCGGTGTTCTTATCCATGGGGTCACCCAGCCGCAGGGTGGTGAGTCGGCGCTTGAGGGCGTCGAGGACCTCGTCCTGCACCGACTCCTGCACGAGCAGCCGCGAGCCGGCGCAGCACACGTGTCCCTGGTTGAAGAAGATCCCGTTGACGATTCCCTCGATCGCCTCGTCGAGGGGCGCGTCGTCGAACACGATGTTGGCCGCCTTGCCGCCGAGCTCGAGCGTGAGGCCCTTGCGGGTGCCTGCGACGGCGCGCTGAATCTGCTTGCCCACCTCGGTGGACCCGGTGAAGGCGATCTTGTCCACGCCAGGGGACTCCACGAGGAGCCGACCCGTTTGGCCTGCACCCGTGATGACGTTGACCACGCCCGGCGGCAAATCGGCCTGGCGGCAGATATCCGCGAACGCGAGTGCGGTGAGCGATGTCGTCTCGGCCGGCTTGAGGACGACGGTGTTGCCGCAAGCGAGTGCGGGAGCGACCTTCCACGCGAGCATGAGGAGGGGGAAGTTCCACGGGATGATCTGCCCCGCCACGCCGTAGGGCTTCTCGCCGTAGCCGGCGTAGGCGATCTTGTCGGCCCAGCCCGCGTGGTAGAAGAAGTGTGCAGCGACGAGCGGGATGTCGACATCGCGCGATTCACGGATCGGCTTGCCGTTGTCCAGGGTCTCGAGTACAGCCAGCTCGCGCGAACGCTCCTGGATGATCCTCGCGATGCGGTAGAGGTACTTCGCCCGCTCGCGCCCGGGCATCTTGGACCACGTCTGCTTGTACGCCGCGCGCGCAGCCTTGACGGCGCGTTCGACATCAGCAGGACCGGCGTCGGTGACCTCGGCGAGCACCTCCTCGGTCGCGGGATTGATCGTCTTAAAGGTCGTGCCGTCGATCGTCTCGACGAAGTCGCCGTCAATGAAGAGGCCGTAGTGGGCGGCAATATCGACGACAGCCCGGGACTCGGGCGCGGGTGCGTAGTCGAAGGTCATCGCAGCTCCTAGTCGATCGTGACGTAGTCGGGGCCGGAGTAGTGGCCGGTGCGCATGCGCTGGCGCTGCTGGAGCAGGTCATTGAGCAGGGCCGATGCCCCGAAGCGGAAGAGATCGGGGGTGAGCCACGCCTCGCCGCACACCTCGTTGATCATCACGAGGTAGCGGATGGCGTCCTTGGAGGTGCGGATGCCGCCGGCGGGCTTGACCCCGATGCGCTGCCCTGTCTGGCGGTACCAGTCGCGGACGGCCTCCAGCAGGATGAGAGTCACTGGAAGCGTGGCGGCAGGCGTCACCTTGCCGGTCGACGTCTTGATGAAGTCCGCGCCGGCGAGCATGGCGAGGTAGGAGGCGCGGCGAACGTTGTCGTAGGTGCGCAACTCGCCCGTCTCGAAGATCACCTTGAGATGTGCGGTGCCGCAGCTCTCCTTGACGGCGACGATCTCGTCGTAGACATCGAGATAGCGACCAGCCAGGAAGGCGCCGCGATCGATGACCATGTCGATCTCGTCGGCGCCGTTGGCCACGGCATCGCGGGTGTCGGCGAGCTTGACCGCAAGGCTGGCGCGACCCGAGGGGAAGGCAGTGGCCACGGCGGCCACGTGGAGTGCGTCGCCGACCGCATGGCGGGCGATGGCGGCCATGTCGCCGTAGACGCACACCGCTGCGACGTGCGGGGTCGACGGATCGGTGGGGTCGGGGCGCAGTGCCTTGGCGCACAGGGCCCGCACCTTGCCGGGGGTGTCCATGCCCTCGAGGGTGGTGAGGTCCACCATCGAGATCGCGAGATCGATGGCCCGCTCCTTGCTGGCGGCCTTGATGGACCGCGTCGACAGCATGGCGGCTCGGCCCTCGGCGCCCACCTGATCCACGCCGGGCAGGCCATGGAGGTAGCGCCGCAATGACGCATTGCTCACGGCCACGTCTGCGGCGAGATCGGCGGTCACCCCGCCAGCGTAGTCGGAGGTCAGGAGCGGACCCGCGCGTACATCACGAGATCGTGATGGAGCCCGTCCGCTCGCAACTGCGCCGCACGCAAGACGCCCTCGCGCACGAAGCCAGCCTTCTCCAGGCTGCGCTGCTCGGCGACGTTGTCGATATCTGTGCTCGCCTCGACCCGATGGGCCGTTTCCAGAAGGTGGTCGGAGAGGAGGCGCTGGGCGATCGTGCCCCAGCCCTGGCCTCGCCACTTCGGGGTGAGCGCGATGCCCATCGACCATGCGCGAGAGCCGACCGTGGGGCCGTAGTGGACCGCGTGCCACGACATCGTCCCGATGATCGCGCCGTCGACGACGATGACCGCTCGTTGGTGATCCCCGGGCACCCGCTCGCTGTCGTCCCAGGCGTCCCACTCGGAGGAGTCATCCGGGCAGGTGTCGTCGTCCGAGCGCGGACGGATGACGCAACGGTAGCCGTCGACCTCCGCCGTGGCGATCATGCGCCCAGGCGTGCGCGCAGGGCGGCGGCCAGGCGATCGAGCGTGGCATCCGCGTCCTCGCGCGCGATGGCGAGGCCGGCGCCATCGACGCGGCGTACGACCTCGAGGTAGCACTTGACCTTGGGCTCGGTACCGCTCGGTCGCACGATGACGCGCGCTCCGGGCAGGCGGAGCAGGATCCCCTCGGTAGGTGGCAGGTCGCCCAGGCCCTCCGCGAGGTCGACCACCTCTTCCACGGGCAGGCCGCCCAGGTCGCGCGGCGGATCGGCGCGCAGGCCGTCGACGGCGGCTGCGATGAGCGCGGGAGTCGGCATCCGCAGCGAGACCTGACGCGTGGCGTGCACGCCATGGCGCAGGGCGAGTTCATCGAGGACGTCAAAGACGGTGCGTCCCTCGGCATTGAGCGCGGCGACCAGCTCGAGGGCCAGCAGCGCGGCCGTGATGCCGTCCTTGTCGGCGACGTGATGCGGATCGACGCAGTAGCCGAGCGCCTCCTCGTAGCCGTAGCCGAGGTCGGGCACGCGCGAGATCCACTTGAAGCCCGTGAGCGTCGTGGCGTAGGGGATCCCGGCGTCCTGGGCGATCTGCTGAAGCATGGTGGACGACACCAGCGACGCCGCCATACTCCCGCTGAATCCGCCGCGGCGTACCAGCCACCAGCCGAGCAGCCAGCCGACCTCGTCG
>Ga0315909_10003559_pt1 | contig 18900 bp, 19 predicted proteins | sample LakEriMetagenome_11_FD_203527 | JGI IMG/M metagenome (GOLD analysis project Ga0315909, IMG submission 203527) | Freshwater fungal communities from buoy surface, Lake Erie, Ohio, United States - Buoy 2 MA125 | ecosystem: Environmental > Aquatic > Freshwater > Lake | place: USA: Lake Erie, Ohio... | reverse complement strand
TTCCTGTTGGTGTTGAAGTGGGTGACAACTATAAAGAAATGGTTACAACACATATTTGATATTTATACTTATGAAGAAACTCATTGAACGTATTTCCAAAAAATGGTGGAATGAAGTCGGATACGAACTTTACAACAATCCTTTAAGCGAAAGGTCTGTTGCAGGATTGTATTCAGTTCTATTAGAAGAGTTTGATGAGAAGAGAGCCAAAGAGTTAGTATTGGCTATTTTAGAGGGTGGAAGTCCAATCCCACCTAAAAAAGAAGAAGACCCTACTGAAAAGGAACTTGACCAATACGATATGTTAACTCAAGCCGAAAAAGATGAGTTAAAGAAAAAAGAAAAAGACCTTGATGAGGATAGTTGGGTAAAGAATAAAAAATCGGGTAATGTCTACACGGTTAAAAAACCAAATCCCGAAACTCACGTTACACCAAGTAAGGGTGAAATTGAAAAGGCCGAAAAAGAAAAGCAAGATAAGCCAGAAGGTGAAGTAAAACCATTCTCATCAGCTACCGCAAAATCGGAACAAGCTAAATTAGCTAAAATTGATGAACTATTGGCTGGTCAAGATGATAATACTTTACAAAGAGCTGAAGTTCTAAAACAAAATTGGGACCAATTTGTAAATGCAAAAACTCGTGAAGAACGAGTTCAAGCGGTTCGTGAATTAGCTGACAATAACTTGATTGAAGGTCACGCTGGTGGTAAGAAAATCTATCTATCACCAAACTCAGCCCTACCATACAAACACCTAACAGGTGCAAGTGGAACTTCGGTTAGTGAAGAAATGAACAAAATTATCCAAGAAGAGGGTATTGATGTTCCTATGAGGGGTGGTGCAAAAGACCGAGCGTTGGCTGATATGAGTGGTAAACACAATGAAGCTGGGGTGGTTGCATATCTATTCCCTTCAGATGAAAATAAAAAGGCATATCAATCTACTCAAAACACATTGAAAGAATTGGGTGGTGATGAAGCCAAGTTTGACGCAATCAATAAAAAGGCAGCCGAGGTAATGAAATCATCTTTACCGGAGGGCTCACAAATTACAGGCGCTCAACAAGTCGGTGGTGTTGGTAAAAACGCATTGGCTCAATTAGGTATTGACCCTAAAGTTGACCCAACGGATTTGATTATTCAGTATAAAGATAAAGATGGAAACGACCAAATTATGAAAGTTTCTGCAAAAACCTATACTGACCCCAAAAATATCACAATGAAGAATTCTGGTGTTAATAACGCAGGTGCTACTTATTTGGGTGATATTGGTAAAGACCTTGATGCAAAAGTTGGTGAGTTAAGAAAGAAATATGCTTGGAACGATTCTATGTCTGACCAAGAAAAAGCTGACCAAAAGAAAAATTTAAAGCAAGCATACCTTGGTGAGTTTTCTTCTAAAATGGAAGAATTGTCTAAAACCAAAGAAGGTCAACAAAAATTGACTGATATGTGGAAAGATGTTCACGGATGTGGTAAAAATGTTCACACCCAAGTAATCAACAAAAAAACTGGCGCTGTTGAAATGAAGTCGCCTGACCACTATTGTAATCCAACTCCACCATTTGGAGTAAAGTTTGATGGTGTTAAACTTGTAATTAATATGGGTGGTAAAGATGAGTCATTTTTACAAGTAGATATGAAAACTGAAGATAAGGGTTCGCCCAAGATACTATTTAGACATAGAACAAAATAATTACGGAGAGATGAGTGAGAACCCAATTGTTATGTACCTTCACAAACGAAGAATCATTTGAAAATATTGTAGACACTATTCTGAAAACCTATGAGTTATTCAGCAGAAAAATCTTTATCCTAAAATTAGAACCATCAAAAGAATTAGTAATTAGTTACAACATCATTCCAGCAAATGAAAACTCATTCCTTCCAAATACTATAATGGTTCACCGAAAAAAAGAGTCAAATACAATGTATACCATCAATGCGTTAAATAGACTAATTTCAGACCTAAACAAAGGTGTGGTAGATAAGTCTTTTCAAGTTGATTGGGATATTTATAGAAACAGTGTGATACTCACCAATGGTGATTCATACAAGGTTTTGAAAACAAGTTTGTTTCGCATCGTAGATGTAAAATAAAAAATAAAAAATATTGGAATACATTTGGAATTGTCAGCCAAATGTTGTATATTAGTGACAAGTTAATGTTTAACAATTAAAAAATGGTACAATTATGGCTATTGATTTAAACGCAATCCGCAACCGTCTGAATTCTCTTCAGACAAAAGTCCAAAAAACGGACAACCTTTGGAAGCCGACTCCCGGCAAACAACAAGTACGAATCCTTCCGTACATCCACAACCCCAACAACCCTTTTATTGAACTTTACTTCCACTTTGATTTGGGTGGTAAGAATGTCATCTCTCCGATGTCGTTTGGTGAGGCTGACCCTATTGTAGAGTTTGCTGAAAAGTTGAAGGCAACTGGCAATCGTGAGGATTGGAACCTTGCAAAACAACTCACCCCCAAGATGCGAACTTATGTTCCGGTATTGGTTCGTGGTGAAGAGTCTGAAGGTGTTAAGTTTTGGGGATTTGGTAAGCAAGTTTACCAAGAACTTCTTGGTTTCTTCGCTGACCCTGACTATGGTGATTTGACCGACCCTGTGAATGGTCGTGATGTTACGGTAGATTTCAAAACCGCAGCTGAAGTTGGTAAGTCTTACCCTGAAACTTCAATCCGTGTTAAACCAAACACAACCCCTATTTCGGAAGATAAGAACATCTTGGAATTGGCAAAAGACCAAATTGATTTGTCAACTATGTTCAAGCGTGTATCTTACGATGAAATGGAGTCTATGCTCCAACAATGGTTGGAAACTGGTAAAGTAGAAGATGGTCAAGCTGAAACTGCTGATGTTTCACAACCATCAACTCCGGCTCAAACAACCTCTAAAGCTTCTAATGTTAAAGAAGCGTTTGATGACCTTTTCAACGACTAATTTATGGCTAAAAAAGTAGAATCATCTCGTGATGAACTATCTTCAATTCTAGCTGCTAATCTCAACAAGAAGTTTAAGTCCGCCCACAAGGTGGCTTTCTTCTTGGATGGGTCAGAACAAACCCCTACCGATTTGGATGAGTGGGTTTCAACTGGCTCACCGATGTTAGACCTCGCCATTGCAAACCGCCCCCACGGCGGTTTGCCGGTGGGTCGCATTACCGAGATTACGGGCTTGGAAGGAAGTGGTAAATCACTACTCGCAGCTCACGCTATTGCAGATACTCAAAAGAAGGGTGGACTTGGTGTTTATATTGACACCGAGAACGCACTGAACCAAGAGTTTCTTGAGGCGATTGGAGTTGACATCAAAAAGATGTTGTATGTTCCATTGGAAACCGTGGAAGACATCTTTGAAGCAATTGATTCTATCATTGAATCAGTCCGTGCCGCCGATGGTGAAAAGAAGAAATTGGTAACTATTGTAGTTGACTCCGTTGCCGGGGCTTCTACAAAAGTTGAAATTTCTGCTGACTACGACCAAGCTGGATACGCAACTCAAAAAGCTATTATTATTTCTAAAGCGATGAGAAAGGTCACGAACTTGATTGGTCGTGAACGAATCTCTCTAATCTTTACAAACCAACTTCGTACTCGTTTGGGTGTATCTTTTGGTGACCCTTGGACAACAAGTGGTGGTAAGGCAATCGCATTCCACTCATCGTGTCGTATCCGACTCAAACAAATGGGTCAGTTGAAAGCAAAGGTTGGTGGTGTAGACCAAGTAGTAGGTATTAAGACTCGTGCTCAAGTGATTAAAAATCGTATGGGTCCACCTCTCCGTTCTATTGATTACGATATCTACTTTGATAGTGGTATTGACAATTATGGTTCGTGGTTGGAAATGATGAAGACCTACAAACTTGTAAATCAGACAGGCGCTTGGTATACCTATGTAGATACTGAAACTGGCGAAGAAATTAAGTTCCAAGCCAAGAACTTTGAAGAAATGATGGAGTCACGACCAGAACTGAAAGAGTCAATCTATCAGAAAATTTGTGATACTTACATTATGTCTTACAAAGAGTCAAGTGCTGAATCAAACATTGATAATATTGAAGTAACCGATTTTGATGATTAGTAAATACGCAGAACTCCTTAAAGAAGTTAAGAAAGAACATTTAGAGGTCAAAGATGAACACCTAAATGATAGAGTGCTTATTGTAGATGGGCTGAATCAGTTTATTCGTGTCTTTGGGGCAGTTCCTGCGTTAAATGACGATGGTGAACACTGTGGTGGTATAACAGGTTTCTTGTTATCCACCGCAGCCTCCATCCGAACTCTTAAACCAACTCGTGTAGTTGTTGTATTTGATGGTAAGGGTGGTTCCCAGCGTAGAAAATCAAAATATAGTGGTTATAAAGAGGGTCGTACTGGTCTTACCAAAATCAACCGATTGGCTGGTTATGAAGACTTGGAAGACCAACAACAATCAATGCGATATCAGTTCTCACGACTGATTGAATACCTACAAGTATTACCGGTATCATTAACATACATTGACCACGTTGAAGCGGATGATATCATTGCATATCTTGCAAATCATTATTTCCAAAAAGAAGTAGTAATTGTATCATCCGATAAGGATTTTCTTCAATTGGTAAATCCACGAATTAAAGTATGGTCTTCTAATAAAAAGAAAATGTATGATGAGTCATTGGTTAGACAAGAATATGGTGTAATACCACAAAATCTTGTATTTTATCGTGTTCTAACCGGAGACGCTTCTGATAATATCAAAGGTGTTAAAGGTGTTGGTGATAAAACCATAGAGTCTAAAATGTCATTCTTAAATAATGGTGAATTAGAGTTAGATGAGTTTATAAACGAATGTTCTAATGTAGATGAAAAGTTATCAAAAAAATTGATGGATAACATAGATGTTATACGAATGAACTTTGACCTTATGCAGCTACGAGACCCTGAAATTGCATCATCTATAAAATCTAATGTTAGAGCCATTATGGATAATGGGACCAATCAATTGGATATGATTGAGTTTAAGAAAATGTTTATGGGTGATAAATTATATACCGCTTTTGCTGATGTTGATTCTTGGTTAAGAAATTCTTTTCTAAATTTAGATACCCTCATTAAGAAGCATTTAAATGGTAAATGATTTTGATACACGAGTTTGGTATGGGTCAATACAATACGGACCATTCTCCGCTACTAATTGGTTTTCAATTGGTGGTGTAGAACACCCATTATTTAAAACTCTAATATCAAGGATAAAATCTGAAGTATCGGAAGTATATAACTTTGAGTTATACACTATGGGTGGTATTTTAGAAGATTGGATGAGCTGGGATGTTGACTTTGCTTTAATAGGTGAATACAAACCAGAACTAATTAAAAAGTGTTTTGAGGGTATTGTTGGTATAGCGTTTGATTTACATTTGTATGTGGATTTACAATATCAAGAAAAATTATGGCGAATTGATGAATTCTCAAAAACAGGTCAACTAAACGAAATACACGAAAACTACGAATTATCAAACTATTTTGTAAGAGATGGTCAGATTGAAGACCTCAGCCACTATCAATTGGTTGATGGAATCTACAAGCGTAATGTAATATATCCATTTCCAAAACACATTGAAAAATATGCAGAAGGTTATGTTTATAAATCACCACTTCGTTTGGTTTAAGATTTGGATAATTCAAAATAAAGTCGTATATTAGTGTCTATGGAAAAATTCGGAAGTAAATACGGAACCTCGTTCCAAAATAAAATTATATCGGCGCTGTTAGGTGATAGGAGTTTTTCTCGCCAAGTATTTGACATCCTAAAACCAGAATACTTTGATTCAGAATCATCGGAGTGGCTGGTTCGTGAGGTTATGTCTTATGTTGAAGAATACGAAAAACTACCAACGCTGGATGTGTTGAAAGTCCGAATCAATACCATAGATAGGGATGTTCTAAAAACAACTGTTGTAGACACACTTAAATTTGCGTGGAATCACCTTGAAAGTGATGACTTGGACTATGTTAAAGAACAAACTCTTGACTTTTGTAAAAATCAATGTATTAAGAACGCTATCCTTGATTCCGTAGAGTTATTAGAACAAGGTAAGTATGATGTGATTAAAAAGAAAGTTGATGATGCTATGAAAGCAGGTCAAGATTCTGATTTAGGTCACGAATACAAAACTATGATTACTGAACGATACGAAGATTCTATCAGAAATGTAGTATCAACAGGATGGCAGGTTATTGATGAAATTACGCAAGGTGGTTTTGGAAAAGGTGAGTTGGTTTTATTTGCCGCCCCTCCTGGCATCGGTAAGTCGTGGTCTTTAGTTAACATCGGCGTGGCGGCGATGAAATTAGGTAAGACTGTGGCTCACTACACCCTTGAATTAAATGAAGGGTATGTAGGACAACGATACGATGCTGTTTTGAGTAAGATTGCAGTTGCAAATCTGAAATACAATATGGAAGATGTTAAAAAATCAGTTACGAGTGTAAAAGGAGACCTGATTGTAAAACATTACCCAACCAAAACCGCCAGCGTGACTTCATTGAAAGCCCATATGGATAAGATGATTTTACAAGGTAAAAAACCTGATGTTGTAATAGTGGACTACGCTGACCTACTTCGTGGACCATCAAATAAGGAACGACACGAAGAATTAGAGACTATTTTTGAAGACTTGAGGGGTATGGCTGGTGAGTATGAAGTCCCTATCTATACAGCATCTCAAATCAATCGTAGTGGAGCAGAAGATGACATTATTACAGGCACAAAAATTGCAGGTTCATTCTCCAAAATGATGACTGCTGACTTTGTAGTATCCCTTTCTCGTAAGATTGAAGACAAACTTGCTGGGACAGGAAGATGGCACGTTATTAAGAATCGTTTTGGTCCTGATGGTATGACTTTCCCATCAAAAGCTAACTTCTCTACGGGCGAAATTTCCATCTATAATGAAGATTCCATTTCTGGTCAACAAACCAAAAAAGAGATGAAAGGTGGGGAGAGTTTAGTAAGAAAAGAACTTGCTCAAAAATATAAAGAAATGAAGGGTGAAATAGATTTTTAACTACTATGTATATTCACCCACACCAAAATATGTCTAACAATTTAACGGAGAAATCGCATGTCACTATTTGATGAACGAATCCCATACAAACCCTTTGAGTATCCTGTTTACTATACCGAAGGTTGGCTGAAACAAGCTCAAGCATTCTGGCTACACACCGAAATCCCAATGCAAGGGGATGTGAAAGATTGGAATGAAAATATGTCAGTTTCCGAAAAAAACTTGGTAGGAAACATTCTTTTAGGATTCGCTCAAACTGAATGTGCTGTCTCTGATTATTGGACTACAATGGTAACCAATTGGTTTCCAAAGCACGAAATCAAACAAATGGCTATGATGTTTGGTTCACAAGAAACTATTCACGCTACGGCTTACTCATATTTAAACGAAACTCTTGGTCTTGAAGACTTTGAAGCGTTCCTACACGAGCCCGCTACTGCTGAAAAGTTTGAATTGTTGATTCAGACCAAAGCAGAGTACAACCACGAAGATTTAAAGTGGAACAAAGACGCACGAGAGGATGTTGCTCGTTCACTTGCAATCTTCTCCGCTTTTGCAGAAGGTGTATCACTTTACTCATCATTTGCGGTTCTTTACTCATTCCAAATGAGAAATCTTTTGAAGGGTATTGGTCAACAAATGAAGTGGTCGGTTCGTGATGAATCACTACACTCAAAAATGGGATGCCAACTTTTCAGACATATGTGTGATGAGTTTCCTGGTCTGAAGGGTGATGTTAGAGATTCAGTTATTGAAGCAGCTGAGCTAATTGTAAAGTTGGAAGAAAACTTTATTGACAAAATGTTTGAAATGGGTGACCTTGAAAATCTTAACTCAAAAGATTTAAAAAACTTCATCCGTAAGCGTGCTAATGAAAAATTAGTGGAGTTGGGATACGAACCTCACTTCAACTACGAAAAGGAATCTGCTGATGAATTAGAGTGGTTCTATCACTTAACAGGTGGTTTGACTCATACCGACTTCTTTGCACTCCGACCAACCGATTACTCCAAGGCTAACGAGGGTGAAAATTGGGATGATATATTCTAAATAAATTATATGAAAACATTTGATGAACTAATTGAAAACATCACCCAATGGGCTGATGATAAGGGAATCCTATCCCAAGAAAATGCTCCAAAACAATCTATGAAGGTTGTAGAGGAGTTAGGAGAAACGATGGGAGCAATCCTAAAAAGTAAAGATGAAGAAATTAAAGATGGATTGGGTGATACTTTTGTCACTTTGATTATTCTGTCTAAACAATTAGGATACGAACCATCCGAGTGTTTAGAAGCTGCGTGGAATGAAATCAAAGACCGAAAAGGTAAAACTCAAAACGGAATTTTTGTAAAAGAGGAAAACTAATGGCTAAGAATTATGGTGAAGAGCTAGGGTGGGAACTTGGTGTAGATTTCCCAATTTGGGGTAATACTGAAATTTATGTTAAAACAATCTCAAAGGGATACTTACTCGCAGGAGAAACCCCAAAAGACGCATATTGGAGGGTATCAACCGCTGTTGCACGCAGGTTGGGTAAACCTCATCTTGCTAGCAAGTTTTTTGATTATATTTGGCGTGGCTGGCTTAACCTTGCTACTCCTGTACTTTCTAATACTGGCACCGATAGGGGTCTTCCGATATCTTGTTTTGGTATTGATGTCGGTGATTCAATCCAAGAAATTGGTACGAAAAACCTTGAAATGATGCTACTCGCCAAACACGGTGGTGGTGTTGGTATTGGCGTAAATCAGATTAGAGCGGCTGGTAGTAAAATCACCGGAAACGGAACATCTGATGGTGTAGTTCCATTTTGTAAAATCTACGACTCAACGATTCTCGCTACAAGCCAAGGGTCAGTTCGTAGGGGAGCTGCTTCAATCAACCTAAACATTGAACACGGTGATTTTGATGAGTGGATTGAAATTCGTGAACCAAAGGGTGATGTAAACCGCCAATCTTTGAACCTACACCAAGCGGTAATCATCGGTGATAAGTTTATGAGAAAACTTGAAGAGGGTGACGCTGAAGCAAGACGCAAGTGGGGTAAGGTTCTTCAAAAGAGAAAAGCTACGGGCGAACCTTATATTATGTTTAAGGGTAATGTAAACAAGAACAACCCTGAAGCATACAAACAAAATGGGTTGAAAGTCTTTATGACTAACATTTGTTCGGAGATTACACTTCACACGGATGAATCACATTCTTTTGTATGTTGTTTATCATCGGTCAATTTGGCTAAATACGATGAGTGGAAAGACACCGACCTTATCTACACCGCAATTTGGTTTTTGGATGGTGTATTGGAAGAATTCATTCAGAGAGCCAAGAATATGAGAGGATTTGAAAATTCTATCCGTTCTGCTGAAAAGGGTCGTGCTTTAGGACTTGGAGTTCTTGGATGGCATACTTACTTACAACAACGAGGTCTACCATTTGAAGGTCTACAAGGTCAGTTTGAAACTCGTAGAATTTTTTCTGGCATTCGTATTGAAGCTGAAAGAGCAAGTAGAGATATGGCTGAGGAATATGGTGAACCACTATGGTGTGTTGGTACAGGTATGAGAAATACTCACTTGATGGCTATCGCTCCGACTGTATCAAACTCAAAATTGAGTGGTAATGTATCTGCTGGTATTGAACCTTGGGCTGCAAATGTATTTACGGAACAAACCGCTAAAGGAACTTTTATTCGTAGAAACCCTGAATTGGAAAAGGTATTCCGTAAAATTGGTATCAACAATAAAGATACTTGGGATAAAATTTTACAAGATGGTGGTTCAGTTCAAGATATTGCTGAATTAGACAATTGGGGATACCTCAATGGTAAGTTAACCAATCGTTCAGATATGACCGAATCTAATTTTCAAAATAAAGAAATTGATTGGGTAAAGGATGTATTCAAAACATTCAAAGAAATTAACCAATTAGATTTGGTAAAACAAGCTGGAATTCGCCAACAATATGTGGACCAATCGGTTTCTCTAAATCTGGCGTTTCCATCTCAAGCAACTCCAAAGTGGATTAACCAAGTCCATATGGAAGCTTGGAAGCAGGGAATTAAAACCTTGTATTATATGAGAACGGAGTCGGTTCTTCGTGGTGATATCGCTATAAAAGCTACCGACCCTGATTGTTTAAGTTGTGATGGATAGAGATATAAAAATGAAACATAAAGTAGAATATGTTTGGTTAGATGGTTATAAGCCAGAACCAAACCTCCGCTCTAAAACAAAGATTGTAGATGGTGCTGGTGGGTTGAAATTAGAAGATTTGCCTGAATGGGGATTTGATGGTTCATCAACCCAACAGGCGGAAGGACACTTTTCGGATTGTCTTCTAAAACCTGTAAAGTTGGTGATAGACCCACAACGAACCAATGGTTGGATTGTATTGTGTGAAGTTCTGAATCCAGATGGAACACCACACCCATCAAATATGAGAGCACACTTGGAAGACCATCCAAATAATTGGTATGGGTTTGAGCAAGAATACACTTTTGTAGAAGATGGTAGACCGGTCGGATTCCCCAAAGATGGATACCCTGCACCACAAGGACAATACTATTGTGGAGTTGGTGGTGGATTGGTATCTGCAAGAAATGTAGTTGAAGAACACTTGGTTGTGTGTTTAGCTGCAGGATTAGATATTACCGGTATCAACGCTGAAGTGATGTTGGGGCAATGGGAGTTCCAAGTTATGGGTAAGGGTAATAAGGATGCTTGCGACCAATTGTGGATTGCAAGATACTTTCTACATAGAATTTCCGAAGACTATGATTTTAAAGTAGAGTTTCATCCAAAACCAATGGTTGGTGATTGGAATGGTTCAGGTCTACATACTAACTTCTCAACCAAAGAAATGAGAGAAGCAGGTGGTAAAGAACTATTTGATAATATCTTTTCAGCATTTGAAAGAAACCATATCAAGCACATTGCAAACTATGGTTCATCAAACGAAATGAGATTGACCGGTAGACACGAAACTCAATCAATTGATAAGTTCAGTTGGGGAGTTTCGGATAGAGGTTCTTCTATCCGAGTTCCACAAGCAACTGCTAAAGAGTGGATTGGTTACTTGGAAGATAGAAGACCGGCATCAAACGCTGACCCCTACCGAATCGTAAGGGTTATTGAACAATCTTTGAAAGAGGTAAATTTATGATTATTATTGATAATTTTATTAAAGACCAAGAGTTTCTAAACAAGATTAGAAACGACAAAACTTTTTTTGATACAAAAGGATATCATTGGTGGGATGGTTGGTGGAGTTCTCCAGCGGATACTATCAAAAAACAATTGATTGAGTATATTTGGAGAGATAATTGTCCACCGGACCACATCTATGAATTGTATGGGTTTGAGTATTGGATTGGAACGTATTCAGCATCCGAAGTTGGTGATGGTAATACTGACAATCTAAATATGCACTTTGATAAAGATGAGTTTTGGTTCAAAGAGACTGGTGAGTTACGAGTCCCTATTATGGGTACGGTTTTCTATCCGTGGGAACACGATATTGATGGTGGATACCTTGAAGTATTTTCAAAAGAAGGTGAAGAGCCAGAACGAATTGCTGCCGTTCCAAATAGGTTGATTATTTTTCCTGCTGGAAAGTATCCACATAAAGTTACTCAAGTGACTCGTGGAACCAGATACGCAATTGCAATTAATTTGTGGGATGTTCTACCGTCTGGAGTTTCCAACGGGCAAATGATGTATGAATGATAACATTTAGAATGTCGTTACGAGGAGAATCACACCCACAACATAAACTAACGGAAGACCAAGTAAAATCTATTCGTAAGTTGTGGGCTATTGGACACCGAAACATTCGTGTTCTTGCACGAAACAATGGTGTATCGCCTGCTAACATTCGTAAGATTGTTAAAGGAGAGACTTGGACCCATATTCTTTTTGGTGAATTCAATGACTACCAATGAAAGTAGAAGGTAAGATATATTTTGACCCATCCAAATTTTCAGTAAGACCCATTGCAAAATCAGTTGCAAAGGACATTATTGTAAACAACCATTATAGTGGTATTTGGACAAAAGTATCTTATGCTTTAGGGCTTTTTTACAAGTCGGAAACGGAACACCAATTTTTTAGTGGAGTCAACGAAGAGTTGGTCGGAGTTGCTACTTATGGAGACCCCATCGGTAGACATTCCGGCCAATCTATTTCGCCACTACTTGACCGAACTGAAGTCCTTGAACTTACACGACTATTTGTTTTTGATGGCTATGGGTGTAATGTAGAGAGTTGGTTTGTTAGTCAGACCTTTAAGTGGTTAAGGGAAAACGCCCCACACATTAGAGGGTTGATTTCATACTCTGACCCCAAGGTAGGTCATAAGGGGACGGTTTATATGTCTACCAATTGGATTTATCAAGGGAATAGAATCAGACCTAACGACTCGTGGTTATTCAAGTGGGAAGAGGGTGGTGAGTGGACACATTCACGAACATCATATGTAAAGTTTGGAACCAATAATCCAAAAAAAATCCAAGAGATGACCGCCGCTCCATTTTGGATAAAAAAGGAACTTCGCAAACATCGGTATGTTTATATTTTGGATAATTCAAAAAAAAGTCGTATATTGAAGAACCTAAAATATCCATCATTACCATATCCAACGGAAAACGAGGAGTTCATAGAAGAAATCTACAAATTAGACCCAATTGAAAGAGGACAATAAGACATATGTAGACACTTCACGGGTTACCATTCGTGAAATCAACAAAGCCATTGCAAAGGATATGATTGTGACCTATCATTATTCCCACGCTTGGACTATGTGTAGATACGCATTGGGTATCTTCTATAAAACCGATAAAAAGGACATTCTTGGAAATGATGAGCAATTGATTGGAGTTGCTGTGTATGGATTTCCCGTTGGTAGGTCGGCTGTGACCTCTATTATTGATGGATTGGGTAACGACCAATGTTTGGAGCTAACACGATTGTTCATCCACGATGGGTATGGGTCAAATATTGAATCATACGCGTTGGGGCAAACATTTAAGTGGATGAGAGAACACGCTCCCAACATCAAAATGTTATTATCCTATTCAGACCCGTTCCAAGGTCATTTGGGTGGTATCTATCGTGCTACAAATTGGTTATTCCAAGACACCAACAAAATCCAACTGATGCCGAACTATGGTATTTCATTAGAAGGTGAAGATGGGACTTATATACACTCACGAACTGTATTTTCAAAGTGGGGTTCGCATAATCTTGAGCATTTGAAAACTGAAATTGGTAAGGATGGGTATAAAGAGTTCTGGCGTAGAAAGGAAATGTCCAAACTACGATACATTCAGATTCTACCAACCAACAAAGGGGAGAAGAAGAAACTGATGAACTCACTCAAACATCCTTGTGAAACCCCACCCAAGGATATCAGCGATATCTTGCCAAAGGCAGAACGATATGAAACTTACGAGCCGGAAAATATGGTTAGTTTTTGGTAGACTTTGACCAAAAATTTTAAAAATAATTTGGCAGTTACCAAATTGTTTTGTATATTAGTATAAGAAATGAGGTCGGAGCGCCTCGCTAAGTAATAACTAAAAGGAAAAGTATGCTACAAATTAAAAAGAAAAAGGGGAAGATGATGGTTAACCCATCTCTTCTAACCGAAAATCCATTAAACTCCACTCTTTATACTAACAAAGAGGAAGAGAATCGTGTTAGACAAGATATTGCCGATTCTTACACGGAGCGAATCTCTAAAGGTAAAGTCCCAAACACACAACCAATTTTGATTTGGCCCGATGGGTTGGTTGATGCTGGTAACACCCGCAGAGCCGCCGGTATCATTGCTAATTGTGATGTTTGGGTAGCATATACCGATGCTGAGTACCCAAATATGGATGAAACCCCATATGATACTCTTGTTCAAATAGGTAGTACAAACATTTACCGAAAAATGACACCATCGGTAAAGTTGAATGAGTTTATTCAGATGAATAACGCGTATTTTACCCAATATGGCCAAGCTCGCACTCGTAAAGAAGAAGAAGCTCATTTAAAACAACTTGGCACTACTCGTGGAACTATGGATAAGTTGATGGAAATTAAAAAATCAGCACCACATTTGTTGGATTTAATTGATTCTACTGAAATGAGTATTCAAGCTGCTCACGATGAAGCTACTGGTAAAAACAAAACAAAGATAGTAACATCAAATAATCCAAATCGTGATTGGTCTGGAATCTACACATCGGAGTTTTTTAAAATTACTATGAGTCGTGTTTACAATGTGATGCAGAACCTTTTAAATCAGAGTGTGAAAGTAAATGGTGAGGACTACTTCCCATTTAAAGGATTCCCAAAAGGTGCTATTGCCGGTATTATCTCGCATAATATGGAGGGTATCGGAGCTGAAGTTCTACGAAGTGAAGGACATATGGTACGACACAATAGCGGTCACCCAACCGACCCAGATATCTACCATATTGATATTGATGATAAGGTTGAAATTAAAGTTACAAATTTTAATGGGCCATCTACTTCTTGGAAAGGTGGTCAAGGAATCAGAGAAGGTCAATACATTTTGATGTCTTATGATGAAAGTATTCAACGGTTTTTGTTGATTTTCACATACCTTACAGCGGAAGATTGGAAATCGGCCGGACAAGCGGGTCATACATTACCTATCAAAAATGTGTATCAAAATCACAAAGATGATATGGTGGTTGTGTATGGTGATGTTTATATGAATGGTGATTCTTTGGTAGCCCAATTAACTCAACTTGACTAATGAGTTTTTGGGAATCAGTAGATTACAAAAATGCCAGAAAGGTATTGGTAATCCCGAACATAACAAATTCATCTAATATTGAAAAAGATTCTTTCATTGATGTAATCCACAATCACATCAAAGCGTTAGAAAAGTATGGTGAATACTATTGGAATGTATTAGTTCCAAAGGGTAGTGTTACTAAAAAGTTGAACCTACCAAATGTAAAACAAGTTGAGATTCACATTCCTGGTGATATGATGAATCAGAGAGCATTTCCATCAAGTGACCTTATAAAGGTTCTGAAGGACATTGACTACGATGTAATCTACTCACATTTACCAGATTGGCCACAAGTTGGTAGATACAAAAAATCAATGGATACTAAAATCGTAGGATATTCTCATTGGTGGGAAATGAAATCTTGCAATGGTCCTGACAATCGTGAGGGTAAAGCAAAGTGGTTGTGGTTACCCATTGAATTGTTGGGAGTATCACAAATGGATACTTGTTATCTGAATACTCAAGACCAAAAGAATCGCGTATTAGCTGAAGCAAAGGAAATACTCAACGAAGAGTTTGCTCAAAAGTTGGATGATATTTTAAAGGTATGGAACTTGGGAGTACCTCAAGATAAAATTGTTGATAGTATTAAAGAATCAAAAGAAAATATCATTGTATTTAACCACCGACCAGCAGCATATAAAGGATATCCAAAGTTTATTGAACTGATGGAAGAGTATCACACTCAACGACAAGATTTCACTGTGTGGATTCCACAATTAAGTGGTAAAGTCCCATTTGGTTGGATTGATAATACAAAGTTAGCAAAGAACGAATACTACAAACAACTTCAAAATTGTAAAGTTGGAGTCCAAATGAGACAAACCAATTACGGATGGTCAGTAAGTGGTACTGATTGTATGATGAACGGAACTCCAATGATTTGGCAAGAATCCAATTGTTATCGCGAGATTGACCCAAATGGAATGTTCTTTAAAACCAAGAAAGAATTCTTTGGGTATTTAGATAAAATGTTGGATGATGATATATTCAGAAAAGAACAAGACAAGATGTCACTCCAACGAGCAATGGAACTATCTTTGAACGAAGATAAAATGATTCAAGAACTACATAAACAATTAAGCGCTTAATGTATCAAAATGTATACTATGAAAAAGAAAATGGTATCATCCATTGTTGGGATGACCAAAAAGGTTATTTTACAAGCAAGTACCGTAGATACGCATATGTTAGAGATGGGAATGGTGCTTTTACTTCTATTCACGGAGAGCGTCTTAAAAAGATAAACTTTTGGAAGCAAGAAGATAATCTCAAACTTTACGAAAGTGATGTAAACGAAATGACTCGTTTTCTGATTGACCAATATGGTGATTCAGATGAGGTATCTACCGGTCATACTATTCTAACCTTTGATATTGAGGTTGAGATGAATAGTGGTTTGCCGGACATTGATAAAGCAGGTAATGCTATCACTTCAATCGCAGGTCACGATTCAGTCACCAACGACTATTTCGTATATGTTGTATCAGACAATTATGTTGATAAAACCATCAAAGGAGCAGAAGTTCGTTCGTTCAAAACTGAAGCTGACCTACTTGAAGCGTTTCTAAACAAATGGCAAGAAATTAACCCAACAATCGTTACGGGTTGGAATATTGACTACTTTGATATTACTTACCTATACAACCGTTTAAAGAATGTATTGGGTGAAAGAATGGCTAGTAAACTTTCTCCTATTGGTAAGATTGGATACAACAAATATCGTAATCGTTATATTATCGCGGGTGTAAGTTGTTTGGATTACCTTGCTCTTTACAAGAACTTTACCTACCAAGAATTCCCTAACTACCGATTGGATACTATTGCTAATATCGTATTGGGTAGGGGTAAGATTGAATACAAAGGTAATCTTGACCAATTGTTCCGAGATGACTTGGAAAAGTTCATTGAGTATAACTTGGTGGATGTGGAGTTGGTCGTTGAAATGGATAGAAAACTTCAGTTCATTGAATTAGCTCAGGCGATTTGTCACGCAGGGCACGTATTCTACGAAGATTTCCTATTCTCATCAAAGTGGTTGGAGGGTGCTATTCTAACTTTCTTGCGTAGAAGTAATCGTGTAGCGCCAGACAAACCACGAAGAGCGGAAAAGAACGAAGATGGGTCTGATGGTGAGGGTAAGTTCACAGGTGCATATGTAAAAGAACCCAAACCCGGTCTTTACAAGTGGGTATATGACTTGGACTTAACTTCGCTGTATCCATCTATTATTATGACCTTGAATGTGTCGCCAGAAACAAAGATTGGTAAACTCAAATCATTCTCTTCGGAAGATTATATGAAGAACAAGATTGAGTCGTACTCAATAGTGGATGATAATGGTCGTGAGTTCCCACCACTAACTCGTGAGGAGTTTCAGAGTTTAATTACGGAGTCAAACTATTCAGTATCTTCAAATGGTGTATTGTATACGCAAGACAAAGTGGGTGTAATACCTGAAATCTTGAATGTTTGGTTTGATAAACGAGTGGAGTATAAGGATTTGATGAAGAAATATGGTAAGGAGGGTAATGATGAACTTTACAAGTTCTACTCTCAACGCCAGTTGGTTCAAAAGATTATGTTGAACTCCCTTTATGGTGTATTGGGTCTACCATCATTCCGATTCTATGATGTGGATAACGCAGAAGCTACCACGATTACGGGTCAGACGGTAATTAAGACCACGGAAATGATTGCTAACCAATACTACAAAAGTATCATTGGTAAAGAGGATGATTACAATGTGTATACCGATACCGACTCCGTATTCTATCAGGCAGCTCCACTTGTAAAAGCAAGAAACCCACAAATTGATGTGGAGTCTGATGAACAAATGGTTCCAGCGATTCTATCAGTTGCTCAAGAGGTTCAAGCCCACATCAATAAGGTCTACGACACGATGTCTAAAAAGTTATTCAATGTGGACTCTCACCGATTTGATATCAAACAAGAAACCATCGCAAAAGGTGGATTTTGGGTATCAAAGAAGAGATACGCACAATGGATTATCAACGACAATACTGTTCCGTGTGATAAGATGGATGTTAAGGGATTGGATGTTCGTAGGTCATCATTCCCAACCTACTTTAAGAAGGTGATGGAGACTGTTTTGTTGGATATTCTAAAAGGTGTTGATAAATCTATAATTGATGATAAACTTATCAAATTCAAAGAAGAGATGTCAGACCAAAACTTTACGGATATTGCAAAGAACTCTGCTGTGAAGGATATGTCCAAGTATGTAAAGAATCGTAAGGAGTACGCATTGGGTGAATTTGAGAAAGGAACCCCAGCGCACGTTAAAGCTGCTATAACCTATAATAGGTTGTTGAAACATTATAACGCTCCTTACAAATATGAACCTATGAAAGATGGTGATAAGATTAAGTGGGTTTACTTAAAAAAGAATCCACTTGGATTGGAAGCTACCGCATTCACAGGTCATAACGACCCCCCACAAATCAATCAGTTTATTCAACAATACATTGATGTGGACTTGATTTGGGAAAAGGAGTTGGAGAACAAAATCACCGACTTCTATGACGCAATGAATTGGGACAAACCAAATCCCAATCTTCTAAAAGCATCGCAATTTTTTGGATTTTGATTTGGATAATTAAAATTAATTTAGTATATTTGTATTATGACTATTGAACAAGCAAAACAAGTATTAAAGGAGAATGGTTACTATGTAGATAATCTCTGGCACACCGATGATGTCCATCAATTTGGTGATATTTCAGAGGATGACGCATATGATGTGTTAGATTCGGTTTTACAAAATGCGTATACCATTGAAAAAATCAATGAAATGCTGCACGATGAATTCTACGAGCGAACAAATTAATGAGTGTAACCAACTACATAGTAGAATTATGTCCACGAAGTGAGATTGTAAACTTTGTGGAAACTCATCACTATTCAAAAAATATGAATGGATTGCACATTTCATATTGCTTTAAGTTGATGGATGGTGATAGTATGATTGGTGCTATGGTTTATGGGTCTTTGGGT
>Ga0315909_10003558_pt1 | contig 18900 bp, 13 predicted proteins | sample LakEriMetagenome_11_FD_203527 | JGI IMG/M metagenome (GOLD analysis project Ga0315909, IMG submission 203527) | Freshwater fungal communities from buoy surface, Lake Erie, Ohio, United States - Buoy 2 MA125 | ecosystem: Environmental > Aquatic > Freshwater > Lake | place: USA: Lake Erie, Ohio... | reverse complement strand
GCGGCGATGAAGTCGACCGTCAGCTTCTTACGCTGGGCCTGCTCCATGAACTCACGCATCCATGCGCTGCCGAGGCCGTCGGACGACACCCCGGGCGAACCGAGCCGGAGCTTCTTCTCGCGGGCGACCGCCGCCATCGCCGGCCAGGCCGCGACGGCTTCTTCGACCGTGAGGTTGCCCTGGGTGTCTCGTTCGGGTTCGTTCAGGCCCAGGAGGTGCTTGGCCGTCGGGTCCCTCATCAGCGCGAGCTCGGTGTCCGGCACGGGGCGGCGATGGCCTTTCACCATCGGGACGAATTCATAGCCCGGGGTGCTTTCCCCTTGGCAGGTCCAGGTGTACCACCATGCGCAGCCGAACTGTTTTTCGGATTCCGGGCGGTTGCCCGCCCAGCCTTTTTTCGGCGACCGCTTCGCGGGACGGTCCGCCGCGAGGCTCGCGAAGGGTGCGAACGCGGCGCCGGTGGCGAGGAGGCGGAGGGCGTCGCGGCGGTTGAGGGGCATGGGGTTCAACCTAGGGTGGGCGTCAGTGATGCCAAAGGTAAAAAGCCGCAAGGGGACACGCTGACACGGGGATACGTGGGCATGAGGGCGATAGGACCAGAGGAAGAGGCAGTGCAAAGGTGCAACTGCGGCTAAGCCGCGTGCAAAAGTGCAAAGGTGGAGGCAGTCGTTTCAGGTGGCGGGTGGGGAAACTTGAAGTCGCAAATTGCGACTTCAAGGGGAGGGGTAGGGCCGCCGCAGGGCGGCCGAAGGTAGGGGCGTGGCTTCGCCGCGTCCTCCTGTTGCGGAGTGCACGATGAACCGTGCCCCTACCTGGGTTCGCCCTGCGGCGAACGAAGGCAGCTAGGTCGTGACGCGGTCCCGATCCTACCCAGATACAGCGGACGCGTCGCCGACGCGTCCCTACCTAGGGTTGACGAGAGCGCGGGAACTGGCTCCTTCGACGCATGAGCTCTTATCGCCATATCGTGATCTTTAAATTCAAGGCCGATGCGTCGGCGGAGAAGGTCCGCGGGGTGATCGAGGCCTTCAAGGCGCTGCCGGCCAAGCTGCCCGCGATCCAGGCCTTCGAGTGGGGCACGAACGTGAGCCCCGAAGGGTTGGACCAAGGCTTCACGCACGTCTTCACGCTGACGTTCGCTTCCAAGGAGGCGCTGGAGAAGCGGTATCTCCACGAGCCGGCTCACCAGGAGTTCGTCGCCATGCTGGACGGAGTGCTGGAGAAGGCGCTCGTGGTGGATTACGTCGCGGCGGCCTGAGGGTGATGAGACGAAGGGTTGATCTGTTGGCCGGTTGGCCAGAGAATGGCGGAGTAGCGTTAGCGCGAGGATTTGAGGTCAGGAGGGCTCGTGGGACCGAAGGCACGGCAAGGTCGTGGCGCGGTCCCGACCCTGCCTAGCAAATTGAATCATGCGGTCATCGGCGCTCCCAGGATGTGTTCCCAACCGCTAACCGCCAGTACCCGTTCTTGGGTTATGCCACTCTATGACATCCGGCCCCCTAGCCAGCCGGAAGGGTTTGGGTAGAGTAACCCTACCATGAGTTACGACATCGGCCCCAACGGCTTTCACGACGGAGAGTTCCCTGACTACGATCATTACGACGAGGACGCGGATCAGGACGCCCTCGGCAAACTCTGCGACAATCCGGCCTATCTGGTGGTGGGGGCGGACGACGACCTGGTGGACAATCTTCCTGGCTGGGTCGAGGATCTGATCACGGACCACGAGTACCTCGCCGGGCAAGCGGAGAAGATCGGCTTGGAGCCGTCCTTCTTTCTTACGGTTCCCGACCGAGGCAGCAACTCGGAGCTGCGTGATTTCCTTGGCGAATTAGGTTTCACGGTCGACTCCAGTTATGTCGAGCGCGGCCCAGGGTCTTCGATAGATGGCGTGGTCTTCGTCCGTAAGGCCAAGATTCCGTCTCTGGAGCGGAAGGCGGCTCGTAGGCTGCATCAGGCGAGGAAGGCCATAGTCAAAGCGGCCCGTAAGCATCTTAAGCCCGGCAGAATCAAGTCTGACCAAGTGCATGAGGAGCTGGCCCGCCTGGTGAGCGTCGCCCAGTTGGGCGACAAGGAGTTCCGCGACAAGCTGGACACTCTCCATGAGAAGGATGAGGAGATCGCCCACCTCAGGGAACTTTTGAGCGACAGCAACGCCGGCCGGGCGCGGGCAGAAGGCGAGGCCAAGGAGGCCAAGTCCAAGCTTGTCGGCGAAAATAGACGCATCCGCGACTGGGTCCAAAGCGCGCAGACGCTCTCGGATCGTTACGCGGCGTGGACCTTGGCCGTGGCCGCCGAGTTCGACATCACCATCCGGGGTCCGCTGCTCAAGCTGCCCGATGGTCGTGCCTTCGTTGTCGGCCATATCTTCGGGCAAGACCTCGAGAAATCTCTGCCTGACGCCGAGCCCGCCCTTAAGTCTTTAGAGCCCGCCGCCACTTGGCTGAGGATTGAGAATCGGGTGAGGCGGGGCATGAGCAGCATCGGCGCCCTGACTTGGAACGAGGCTACGGAGCATTTCGCTCATCGGCTGACTTGGGGTCAGGTCTGGTGGATCATCCTCGGCCGCGAGCATGCTCGCTTCCCGGTACGGCTATTCCGTTATGAGCAATTGAAGCAACCAGACGGCAGCTTCCGAGGCTTCGTCGAGAAGAGCATCTTTGAGGACGAAAATCTGGGGCTGGCCGCCGAACAGGTCGTCCGCTGGAAGCAGTTGCTCAAAGAGCACTGGGGTGCGGGCCTGGATCTACGTGAAAGACCGCCCGGGTTGTAGTGGCCAGAGGCGGACGCGTCGCCGACGCGTCCCTACCTAAGCGACAACTAGGGCAGCACGCGGTGCTGCCCCTACCAAGAGACCGGCGGAGGCGATGTCATCGCCTCCCTACCTCTTGATGCACAGGTCGGGGAAGTCGGTGAAGAGTCCGTCGACCTTGGCTTCGGTGAAGAGCGCGGCGAGGAGTTCGTCAACCGAGGCGACGCACTTGGGGAGTTCGTCGGCGCGCAGGGTGTAGGGGTGCGACTGGAGGCCGGCGCGGCGGGCGCGGGCGGCGAGGTCGGTGACCTGGCGTTCGGCCGGGGACTTGCCGGTGACGACACTGCCGATCGGCGGGCCGATGCCGTCGACGAGCTGCGCGAGTTCCCCCAGACCGGCGTCGGTCTGGAGATAGGTGAAGTCGGTCGCGCCGGGCCCCTTGCCCTTGCCGCCGAGGAGCATGATGAGCTTGCCCTTCCAGCCGAGTTCGCCGCGCAGGCGCCTGACCTCGTCGTATTCGAAGCACTGGACGAAGCACGCCGCATCTTTGGCATCGTAGCCGTATTTCCGCAGGATCGGCAGCACCGCCGCGGCCAGGTCACGGCCTTCTTTCCGATGCCAGGCAGGTGCCTTGAGTTCAGGGTAGATGCCGACGTTACGTCCGGTCGAACGGTTCAGGGATTGGATGAACAGGATCTCCTCTTCAAGCGTCACGACCTGGAACGAGCCGACGCCGACCGGGAAGCGGTTCGGAAACGCGGCCTTGCCCGTCTTCGGGTTGAAGCGCTCGGTGACGTGGAGCTGTTTCAGTTCGGCGACCGTGAAGTCGAGCGCGTAGAACCGTCCGTCCGCCCGCTGCCGTCCGGGGAACCTCTTCGCGACGTCGGTCGTGGTATCGATGTGGGTATCGTGGAAGACCACCGGCACGCCGTCTTTGCTCAGGACCACGTCCTGTTCGAGGAAGTCGGCGCCTTGCCCGTAGGCCAGGGCCTTGGCTGCGAGCGTGTGTTCCGGCAGGTAGCCGCTGGCGCCGCGATGCGCGATGATCAGCGGACGCGCCTCCGCGGCGAAGGCCGCAAGAGGCAAGAGCAGCAGGGGGAGCAGGAACCGGGGCACGGCGTAGTGCTTATGTGCAAAGGTGCTGAAGTGCAAAGGTGAGATTAGGGATAGGGGTAGGGATAGGGGTAGGGGTGGTCGAGGACACGAGAGCATGCGCGTTAGCGCAAGGGGACGCGCCGGCACGGTGACACGTGGGCGAAGGAAAATTGCGGGGTTAGGAGGGACGGAGGAGTAAGCGAGGCTCCGTCGAACGACTGATCGCTCGTCCCTCTGGCAAGGCAGGGCTTTGCGCACGGGCCACCGGCCGGCTTTTTTGGATACAAAAACGGCGGGTTTTTCGCCTTCCCCGTCAGGATATCACTTGAAGGCTTCAGGCCTCGGGCATCATCACTTTCACCATGAAATCCCTGCTCCCGCTCCTCCTCGTCGCCGCCGCCGCTCAAGCCCAGACCACCACGGGCAAGGCCCCCGCCGACCCATATTCCTTCTCCGTCGACAAGTACGAGATCGTCCGCGACGCCGATGATTTCGACGGCATGGCCTTCGGCGCCAAGGCCCGGGTCGCGGACAACCTCCGGATCGCCTTCTCCTATGCTGACGCGAGTTCGGACGCCTTCACCCTGGTCTCCGGCGTCAACCTGGAGCTCGATGCGAACCGTTTCTCCCTCGGCGCCGAATACGACATCCCTGCCGGGCCGGGCGCCGTCACGCTTTCCCTCGGTTACGCCCAGACTTCCGCGGAGGCCGAAGGCGGCGCGACGGGTGACGCCTTCAATAACCGACAGATCGTGCTCGGCGCACGTTATGGGATGTCGCTGGGCGCCGGTTTCACGGCGAGCCTCGCGGTCAATCATTTCATCAGCGATTTCGAGGCCGAAGCCGGCTTCTCCACCGCTCCCGCCCGGGCCGCCTTGGCTCAGCGGTATGATGGCTCGCCTACCTCGGTCGGCCTGACCCTGGCGTACGCTCCGACGGATTACCTGACCATCCATCTGACCTACGCCACGGAGGACTCGCTGCTGGGCCTGGCCGGCGCCGACAACACGATCAGCTTCGGCGTACGCGCGAATTTCTGAAGCGCCTACGCACAGAATCGAAGCGCGTAGGCTCGCCCGAACTCAAAGCCCGCCTGGTCTTCGCCCGGCGGGCTTTTTCTTTTCCAGATGGTAGGCGCGGCGCTGCCGCAAGGGGGCACGTCGACAAGATGACACGCGGGCATGCACGCTAGCGCGAGGGGGCACGCTGGCACGGTGACAAGTGGGCAAGAGGGAGACATAAGAGGCACAGAGGCTCGGAGCGCCGTCCCGGCCGAGAGGCCAAGGTACGAAGGCGCACGAAGCCACGATGGTGTCACGGGAGAATGGCGATCTGGTGACAACAGACCATGGATACAGGGAACGCTTAAGAATTTCTTGAAGGCTCTTGTCCGAGGGCAACATCCGTCTCGATATGAAATCCCTGCTCCCGCTCCTCCTCGTCGCTGCCGCCGCCCAAGCCCAGACCGCCTCGGTCAAGGCTCCGGCCGACAGCTTCTCGTTCACCGTCGACAACCACATGATCGCCCGCGACGTCGATGATTTCGACGCCATGTCCTATGGCATCAAGGCCAAGGTCGCCGATGGCGTGCGCGCCACTCTGGTCTACGCTGACGCCGAGTCCGACCCGTTCGACCTGGTCCCCGGACTCAACATGTCGGTCAAGGCTCGCCGCTGGGCGTTGGGCGCCGAGTATGACCTCCCGGCCGGCCCGGGTGGCGTCACGCTTTCCTTCGCCTACGCGCAGACCAGCGCGACGGCCCAGGGCGGCTTCAACGGAGATGCCTTCGGTAACGACCAGTTCGTCTTTGGCGCCCGTTACAAGATGGAGCTTGGCCAAGGTTTCACGGCCACGATCGCGGCGACCAAGTTCGTCAGCGATTTCGACTCCGACGCGGCCTTCTCGACGTCCGCCAATCGTATCGCCCTCGCTCAGCGTTATGACGGCTCGCCTTTCGCCGTCAGCCTGTCGCTCGGTTATGCTCCGACGGAACACGTGAACATCCATGTGACCTACGCCAAGGAAGACTCGGTGCTCGGCCTGGGTGGCGCCAAGAACACGCTCAGCTTCGGCGTGAGCGCGGTCTTCTAAGCCAAGTCCCGCCGCGACCATGTTCAGGGCCCGCCCGGCGAAAGCCGTGCGGGCTTTTTCTTTGAGCCGTGCGGCGGAGTGATGCTGCCTTGGGTTGCGGGGGAGCGGGAATTGGGCACGGTGCAGCCATGGCCAAGAAAAAAAGCACCGCGCAACGCATCGTCTATGCCGGCTTATTGATGCCGCTCAGGCACTTCACGCCGGCGGACAAGAACCGGGTCCTGCGTGCCAACGAAGGCGGCAAGAAATCGCCCAAGCAGGTCATCTACGTCGGCGAGACCGGCCTGCCGACCGAAGAGCGCTACCTGCAACACCTCCTGAAGTACAAGTCTCAGCGCGGCTGGATCCATAAGTATGGCATCCGCCCGATCGAGCTGGCCAGGCGTCTGGCGGACCTTGATGGACTTAGCCCCTCCGTGAAGAAGGAGATCTACATGCTTTCGCGCCCTTTACGTACCGACTCAAAGGAGCGCGAGGCGGCCGTGGCGGCGATCTTCCGCCGCGAAGGGTTTTACGCCGTTTCGGCGTAAGAGGGGCCGGCGATGACATCGCGCCCGATGAGGGGTGCGGGCGGACGCGTCGCCGCCGCGTCCCTACCCGGGGATTGCGGGCGGCGAATCGGCGGTTACGGTGAACCCATGAAGCAGCTCGCCCTCCTCGCCCTCATGCTCCTGGTCGGTAGGCTGTCGGCGCAGACCCTCGAGCAGGCCGACGTCTTCCCGTTCGGGATGGATGGCGTGAAGGTCTACCGCATCCCCGGGTTGCTGGTCACGCCGAAGGGCACGCTGCTCGCTTATTGCGAAGCCCGGCGCGACGGGAAGTCGGACTGGGGCGAGATCGAGGTGCGGATGCGCCGCTCGGTCGACGACGGCGCGACGTGGTCGGCGGCGACGCAGCTCGGGCACCATGGCCCGCGCCTCGAAGGCAACCCGCACAAGAAGACCGGCGGAGAGAAGGAACAGACCGTCAACAACCCCGTCATGGTCGCCGACCGCGAGACCGGCGTCATCACCTTGCTCTATTGCGTCAACTACGCGCGCGCGTTCCTGTGTCGTTCGACGGACGACGGCCTCACGTGGTCGGCCCCGACGGAGATCACCGCCGTCTTCGAGCCCTTCAGGAAGTATCAGGACTGGAAGGTCATCGCGACCGGCCCTGGCCACGGCATCCAGCTCAAGTCCGGCCGCCTGGTCGTCCCCGTGTGGCTCGCCTACGGCAAGGTCGGCGACCACGGCCCTTCGTTCGCTGGCACGATCGTCAGCGACGACCGCGGCCTGACGTGGCAGGCGGGCGAGGTGGCCATGCCCAATCAGCCTGAGCTCGGGGGCCCGAACGAATCCGTGGTCACGGAACTCTCGGACGGACGGGTCATGCTCGTCTCGCGCACGGTCGCCAAGCCCAACCGCAAGCTCGTGGCCTATGCCGCGGATGGTGCGACCGGCTGGACCAAGCCCGCCTTCCACGCCGACCTTTGGGAACCCGTCTGCATGGCGAGCCTCACCACGCTGGCCCGGCCTTCGCCGACGTTGCTCTTTTCCGCCCCGCGTCGTGTCGCCGTCGACAAGGCCGGCCAGGAGATCCCGGGTGGACGCGGCAAGCGTGAGAACCTCACCGTCATGCTGAGCACCGATGACGGTCGTACTTGGCCGGTCAGCCGCACCCTCGAGGCGGGACCTTCGGCCTATTCCGACCTCGGGTCGCACGGCGAAAAGATCTACTGCCTCTACGAAGGCTCGGCCGGGATCCGCTTCACGCGTTTCGACCTCGGGTGGTTGAAGGCCAAATAAGAGCTGCGAGGGGGCAAGTTGACACGACGGCGCGGGGTCAAGGGGTCGTTTGAGAGTATCGAGTATCGAGTATTGAGCATAGAGCGGCGCAGCGCTTCGGGTGGCGGAGCAGACAGGTGGTGCGTGAATTCCATGCCTCCGACCTCGGCATCTTCCCAGCCGCTAACCGCAAACACCTGTTGCCGCTATGTCGCGTCGCCGACGCATCCCTACCTAGGGATTGCGGGAGATGAACGCATGGCTAAGGTGGACGCATGAAGCGGCTACCCCTGCTCGTGCTCATGTTGCTGACCGCCGTCGGTCAGGCCGCCGAGGAAGCGCGGCGCGGCATGGTCGCCTCGGTGCACCATCTGGCGAGCGAAGCCGGCGTCGAGATCATGCGACAGGGCGGCAACGCGGTCGACGCCGCAGTCGTCACCGGACTCGTGCTCGGGGTGGTCGACAGCCATAACTCCGGCATCGGCGGCGGCTGTTTCTTCCTTCTTCGTCTGCCTTCCGGCGAGATCGTCGCGCTCGACGGTCGCGAGACCGCGCCGGCGGCGGCGACGGCGGGCATGTTCGTGCGCGACGGCCACGCGGTGCCGGAACTCAGCCGTACCGGCGCGCTCGCCGTGGCGGTGCCCGGGCAGGTCGCGGTCTTCCACGAGGCCGTGACGCGTTACGGCAAGCTGCCGTGGAAGGTCCATTGCGAGATGGCCGCCCGGATCGCCGAGGATGGCTTCCCTGTGCCGCGCGCCTACGCCGCGCGCAATGCCGCCGTCGCCAAGGACCTCGCCCGATTCCCTTCGTCGCGCGCCATCTTCCTGCATGCCGACGGCACGCCGCTGAAGGAAGGCGAACTGCATAAGCAGCCGGAGCTGGCGAAGACCTTGCGGGCGCTCGGCGCCGGCGGGCCGGATTGGTTCTACCGCGGCCCTTTCGCCCAGGCCACGGCGAAGTGGATGCGCGAGAACGGCGGCCTGATCACGGAGGCGGATTTCGCCGCTTACGCCTTCAAGCGACGCACGCCCCTCGAGACCACTTATCACGGCCGCCGGATCGTCGGCATGCCTCCGCCCAGCTCCGGAGGCGTGCACGTCGCGCAGATCCTGAACATCCTCGAGGCCAAGGGGCCGGTCCGCGCGGAGGATTCCGTCCACGTCGTCGCCGAGGCCATGAAGCTCGCCTTCGCGGACCGGGCTTTCTGGTTGGGCGATCCCGCGTTCACCAAGGTGCCCCGCGGGCTGGCGGACAAGGACTACGGCCGGGCGCTCGCGTCGAAGATCGACGTCGCCAAGGTCACGCCGGTCATGCGCCATGGTACGCCGCCGCGCGCGGACGAGCACGTGTTCGAGAAACACACCACGCATTTCTCGGCCGCGGACGCCGCGGGCAACTGGGTCGCCTGCACCGCGACCATCAACACCTCCTACGGCTCCAAGGTCGTCGTCCCCGGCACGGGTGTCGTGCTGAACAACGAGATGGACGATTTCGCCGCTGAGCCGGGTGCGCCGAACGCGTTCGGACTGGTCGGCGCGGAGGCGAATCTCCCGGCGCCCGGCAAGCGCCCGCTGTCCAGCATGTCGCCCACGCTCGTCTTCGAGGGCGAGCGACCCGTCCTCGCCGTCGGCGCCGCGGGCGGGCCGACGATCATCTCGCAGACCCTCCTCGCGCTGTTGCGCATCCTCGACGAAGGGGACACGCCGACGCAGGCGTTGGCGCGACCGCGCTTCCATCAGCAGTGGAGCCCGGACGAACTGCGGGTCGAGAGGTCGCTGCCTGCCGCGATCAAAGAAGACCTCCGGCGGCGCGGCCATGTCCTGAACGAAGTCGAAGCCATCGGTTCGACCCAGGCCGTCGGCCAGCCGGTCAAGGACGGGCCGTTCGTCGGCGCGCATGATCCGCGCTCGCGCGAAGGCCGGGCCGCGGGTTGGTGACTTGGCGCTGAGCGCCAAGAGGGGGCACGTTGACACGGTGACGCGTGGGCAAGGGGTGTGTGCGAGTATCGAATATAGAGTATTGAGTATGGGGTGGTGTATCATTTTGGGTGGCAGCCCCGGGTGGCAGGTGGCGGGAAGGGGTGCGACGGTATCGCGACCGCGGACGGGTCGCCGACCTGTCCTACCCTGAGGATTGCGGGATGGGGCGGGAGGGGTATAACCGAGGAATGAGATACCCCTTGTTCGCGTGGTTCGTCATGGCCGCGTGCGCTGTCGCGGCGAAACCCCTGCAGGTCTACATCCTGGTCGGGCAGTCGAACATGGAAGGGCATGCGAGGGTCGAGACGATCGACTACATCGGGGAAGACCCGGCGACCGCCCCGTTGCTGAAGCGCATGCTCGGGCCGGACGGCAAGCCGGCGGCCGCGAAGAACGTGTGGATCTCCTATCACACCGGCATCGGCGACAAGAACGGCGAGGGCTTCGGTCCGTTGACGACCGGTTATGGCTCGCGCCAGGATCCGGCCAAGGACGGCGGCAAGATCGGGCCCGAATATACTTTCGGCCTGGCGATGGAGCGCGCGGGCGCCGGACCCGTGCTGCTCATCAAGGCCGCCTGGGGCGGCAAGTCCTTGAACTATGATTTCCGTTCGCCGGGCGCGGGCTCGTATCCGCGGACCAAGACCGATCTCGAGAAGGACAAGCACCCGCTCGCCGACGCAGGTCATTATTATCGTCTGATGATGGCGCACGCCAAGCAGGTCCTTGCGAACCCGGGCCGCGTCTGTCCGGCCTACGATCCCAAGGAAGGCTACGAGCTGGCGGGCTTCGTGTGGTTCCAAGGATTCAATGACATGGTGGACGGCAACTTCTATCCCAAGCAGCCCAAGGGTCAGGCCGGCAAACGCTTCACGGCTTACTCGGACCTGCTCGCCGCCCTGATCCGCGACGTGCGCAAGGACCTCGGCGCGCCCAAGCTGCCGTTCGTCATCGGCGTCATGGGCGTCGGCGGCAAGGATCCCGGCAGCGAGGATAACCTCGCCTTCCGCGAGGCCATGGCGGCACCGGCGGATTTGCCCGAGTTCAAGGGCAATGTGACCGCCGTCCGGACCGCGCCCTTCTGGGACGAGAAACTCGGCGCCATCCAGGACAAGAAAGAGAAGGTCCGGCAGATGGCCTTCGAGCTCAAGAACAAGGGCAAGCGCTCGGCCAACGCCGACGGCAAGATGACCGACGCGCAGCAGAAGGCTTACCTCAAGGATTACGAAGCCAAGCTGATCACGCCCGAGGAGGCCGCCACGCTGAAGCGAGGGGCCTCCAACGCCGGCTATCATTACCTTGGTTGCGCCAAGACCTTCGCGCTCATGGGTGAGGCGTTCGCCGAAGCCAGCCTCCGGATGCGGGCTGCGCAGAAGTAGGGAGCGAGACGAGGTCGCGGCGGCTTACTTCGGCGCTTTGCCGTAGTAAGGAAACCGGTCCCACGCATCGTAGGCCTCATCGAGACGAGGGTCGTGCGTATCACGCATCCAGGCGTCGACCCGGGCGCGCTGAGCGGCGAGGTCCGCTCCGTAAGCGGGATCGGCGGCGACGTTCGTCAGCTGATCCGGGTCCTTGCGCAGGTCGTAGAGTTCCTCGCGGGGGCGCTTCCCGAAGATGCGCGCGAAGAACGGCCGGCCGAGGGCGTCATGCTGATGGGCGAGCAGGAAGTCCTTGGTCGCGGTCGTATCGACGTCGCCGAAAGGGCGGCCGTGCAGGAAGAGATTATCCGGATCGCCGGCCGGCCAGCGGTCGGGGCGGAGATTGCGGACGTAGAGGAAATCACGGGTCCGGACCGCGCGCATCGGGTAGCTGAGGTGACCCGCGCGCACGTCGGCGTGACGTTCGCGTTCGATGAAGACCGCCTCGCGGCCGGCGGCGGGTTCGCCGCGGAGCAGGTCGGTCAGGCTACGCATCGTCATCGTCGAGGGCGGTCGCAACCCGGCGGCTTCAAGGAAGGTCGGGGCGAGGTCGCCGAGATTCACGAACGCGTCGATTTTCGCCGCCGGTCGGACCGCCTTGCCCCAGCGGATCGCCAGCGGGATCCGGGAGCCTTGGTCATAGCAATTTCCGAGACCGCGGGGCATCTGCCAACCGTTGTCGGAGCAATAGACGATCAGCGTCCGGTCGAGTTCGCCCGCGGCTGCGAGCGTCGCCAGCACGGCGGCGGCTTCGCGGTCCAGGCGGACGATGCCGCCATAATAATTAAACAGGTCGAGGCGCACCTCTTCGCAGTCGGGCAGCTCGGGCGGAATCGTCAGCCGGGCCGGATCGAGTCCGGCCTGCCGCGCGTCATCCAGATAGGGACGTCGGCCGGCTTTCGTCGCCGTATCGGTGTTGCCCACCCAGAAGAAGAACGGCTGATCGGGCCGGCGGGCTTTAAGGAAAGCTTCCAGGCCCGCGAACTTCGGGCCGACCGGGTTTTCTTTCCAGCCGGAGATCTCGGCGTTACCGGGCGCCCACGGTTTGCCCTGGTAGCCGATCGCATAGCCGGCCTCGCGGAGCAGCTGCGTGACCACCGGCGTATCCTGCGGGAAGTCGCTCCAGAGCGAGGCGCGTTCGCCGAGTTCATGGACGGCGCGGCCGGTGAGCAGGCTCGAGCGGCACGGCGAGCAGGACGGCGCCGGATTGAACGCATGCGTGAACAGCACGCCTTCCTGGGCGATCCGATCGAAGGTCGGCGTGCGCGCGTGAGGATCGCCGAGGACGCCCGCATGGGGAAAGCGCCAGTTGTCCCCGAGGATGAGAAGGATGTTCGGACGGTCCGCCGCGCCGGCGTTGAGCGCGGACAAGAGGAGCAGACACAAGAGGGCGGCGAAGCGCATGGCGGCAGGGCCCTAGGGGCGAAGGCTTGAAGATGAGAAGCTAGGGGCGAGGGCATGGAGTGTCGAGTGCGGGGGATGGGGCGTAAGCGAAAGCACCGGAGAGGGCACGCGACTCGTCGGGACTTTGTCAGGTTCCAAAGGGGCGGTCGTCGGTTCGCGGACGGACGTGATCGTGATCACGTCCCTACCTCAGGATTGCAGGCGGGCGGTGGCAGGGTAAGTTGAGGGCATGCTGATTCCCGTCGAAGAACTGAAGATCTTGTACCAAGGAGCCATCGCCAATGTCACGGACTCGCCGCCGCGGCCGATTTTGCCGGCCGAGCGCTATCAGGGCGGTTTCGGCTTCCTCCGCAACGGCGTAGAGTATCGGCTGGTGTTCGACGCCGCCGAGTCCCCGGAGTGCATGACGTTGCAGACGAGCCTCGAGTTCATCAGCGGCCGCGCCGGCCTCGACGCCATGCGTAGGCTCGTCGCCCAGCTTAACGCGGAGAAGAAGGGCGTGAAGTTCGTCCTGGTCGAAGCCCCGTCGCCGTTCATCGTCTGTTCGGTCGAGGCGATCCTCGCGGGTTACCGCCGCATCCCCAACACCGAGGTGGCGGAGACCATCCTGCAGAGCGCCATGCGGCGGCTGGAGGACGTGACGGAAGAGATCCGGCATGATTTGATGGGGCGCCGCTAACCTCCGGGTAGCGGCGAGGGGACACGTTGACACGGGGACACGTGGACAAGAGGACCACCTGGGACTGGGGGTGTTCGCCCTGCGGGCTCACCGAACCCCCGGGGTTCTCACCCCTTCGGTCGGCTTGTCCGCCTATACTCCATACTCGAGACTCTATACTCTCGTATGTTAAAGTTAACCTGGCGGAGGGGAAGGGATTCGAACCCCCGGTACCTTGCGGTACATCTGATTTCGAATCAGACGCAATCGACCACTCTGCCACCCCTCCTAACCAGGACAGTTGAGGAAGTCCGCGGATGGCGGGCGGGCAAGACGTAAATGAGCGGCAAAGGGCCGTTCGCGTGGGCTTTACGCCTTTCGGGACGCTTGCCAGCGTGAGTTTGCCCCCTATCCCTGATTTCAACCCCGCATCACCCCATGCTCACTCGTCTGCTCTGTCTGCTCGCCCTCTGCCTCGTTTCGGCCGTCGCTTCGGCCGAGACGTTCTGGATCTGGGGCTCGAAGAACAACGTCGCGAAACAACAGGTCTGGTTCCGCGCCTCCTTCGAGCTGAAGGAAGTGCCGTCCAAGGCCCAGCTGCAGGCCGTCGCCGACAACCACTGCGTCGTCTGGCTCAACGGCAAGCAGCTCGGCGGTTCCGATGACTGGGCCGACGCCTTCAGCGCGGAAGTCGGCGGCGACCTCAAGGCCGGCGTGAACACCATCGCGATCCTCGGCCGCAACGACGGCGGCATCGCCGCGATGGCGTTCCGCCTCGCCGCGGGCAAGGCCGTGCTCCTCGAATCCGGCGCGAACTGGAAGGCTTCCCTCGCCGACCCGGGCAAGGGCTGGGACGCCGTCGCATTCGATGACGCGAAGTGGACGCCCGCGGCGGTCGTGAAGAAGATGGGCGAGGCCCCGTGGGGCAATCCCTTCGGCGGCGCCAAGAAGGCCGCCAATGCCAAACGCGCTCCGAGCACGACGGTGGCGCCGGCCGAAGAACTCATCCTGCAGCCCGGCTTCAAGGCCGAGCTCCTGTACAACGTCCCGAAGCCGGAGCAGGGCTCCTGGGTCTCGCTCGCGGTCTCGCCGGAAGGCGACCTCGTCGCCGGCGACCAGGGCGGCGTGCTCTGGCGCGTCTCGTTGAAGGACCCCAGCAAGCCTGTCGTCACCAAGATCGACACGCAGTTCTTCGGCTGCCACGGCCTGCTCTTCGCCCACGGCGCCCTCTACGCCTGCACGAGCGAGAAGGGCAAGGGCGACATCTGGCGCCTGCGCGACGTCAAGGGCGACGGCACGTACGCTGAGCAGACGCTGATCCGGCCGCTCAAGGGCTCGGGCGAGCACGGCCCGCACCAGCTCGTCCTCGACCGCGACGGCTCGATCCTGGTGGTCGGCGGCAACCACACCAAGCTGCCCGACGACGAGATGGCCGGCGCGCCGGCGAAGCGTTACGACGAGGACGACCTCCTCAAGAAGTTCGAGGACGCCAACGGCCACGCCTCCGGCATCAAGGCCGTCGGCGGCTGGATCGCGCGCATGGACAAGGACGGCAAGGACTGGGTCCGCGTGACCACCAGCTTCCGTAATCCGTATGACTGTTCCGTGGCCCCCGACGGCGATATCTTCACCTACGACTCCGACATGGAGTGGGACATGGGCGCCCCGTGGTATCGTCCGACCCGCATCTACCTCTGCACCCCGGGCGGCGAGCTCGGCTGGCGCTCCGGCGCGAGCAACAACACCTTCCCGACGCTCGACATGCAGCCGGCCCTCGTCGACATCGGTCCGGGCAGCCCGACCGGTACCGCCATGGGTACCGGCGCGAAGTTCCCGGCCGCCTACCAGCGCGCCTTCTATGCGTGCGATTGGACCTACGCCACGCTCTACGCCGTCCACCTCACGCCGGAAGGCGGCGGCTGGAAGGCCCGCAAGGAAGTCTTCGCCGCCGGCAAGCCCTTCTCCGTCACCGACGTTGTGATCCGTCCGCAGGACGGCCACATGTACGTCACCATCGGCGGCCGCGGCGGCCAGTCCGCGCTCTACCGCATCACTTACCAAGGACAGGAGTCGACGGCGCCTGCCGGTTGGTTCGAAGCCACGCCGGAGCAGAAGCTCCGTCGTGAGCTCGAGGCCCTGCGCGACGTCGCCCCGTCCGCCGCCGCGCTCGCCAAGGCCTGGCCGCTGATGGGTCACCCCGACCGCTGGGTGCGTTACGCCGCCCGCGTCGCCGTCGAGCACCAGCCGGTCGAAAGCTGGCGCGGCAAATTCTTCCATGTCAGCTGGCCGGGGCAGAATCATGACCTCGCGCTCAACGCCGCCTTGGCGCTTGCCCGTTGCGGGGAAGTGAAAGACCTGGAGCCCATCGTACGGACCATGGACGCCGTCGCAAAGACCAAGGACCTCCGCCAGCAGCAGGACCGTCAGCGCGTCTTCCAGGTCGCCTTCTCGCGTCACGGCAAGCCGGACGCCGCCACCGCCGCGCGCCTCGGCCAGGAAGCCGCCGCGCGCCTGCCGTCCGGCGACAACGTCTTCGACCGCCAGCTGGCGCAGCTCGCGATCTATCTCGGCGAGCCGACCGCCCCGGCCCGCGTGCTCAAGGCCATGAAGGTCGCGCAGCCCAGCCCGGCCGTCGTCGCCGATCCCGAAATCCTCGCGCGTCACCCGGGTTACGCCCGGGCGGCCGCCAACGCGATGGCCGTCACGCCGTCCTCCACGCGCATCGGCCTCGCCGTCTATCTCTGCCGCGCCACCGTCGGTTGGACCCCTGATCTCCGGAAGGAGTTCTTTGGTTATCTCGACGTGCTCGCGCAGTCCGAAGGCGGCAACTCGCTGAAGGGCTTCGTGCGTAACATCCGCAAGGAGGCGCTCGCCGCCGCTCCCGAAGCCGAGCGCCCTGAGCTCGAGCAGATCGCCCCGGTCGCCGCCCGCAAGCCCGCCGCGCCGATCCCGGCCGCCGCCGGTCCGGGTCGTCTCTGGACGCACGCCGAGGCCCTCAAGGCCTGGGAAGACGCGAAGGCCAGGAAGACCTTCGACTTCGCCAACGGCCAGAAGATGTTCGCCGCCGCGCTCTGCTCGCAGTGCCACCGCATGGGCAATGACGGCGGCGCGCAGGGCCCGGACCTCAGCGGCCTCGGCGCGCGCACCGCGCCGGCCGATGTCCTGATGAGCATCATCCAGCCCAGCGCCGTGCTCTCCGACCAATACGCCAACTCAGTCATCGGACGCGTCGACGGCGGCAAGACCATCGGCCGTATCCTGAACGAAGAAGGCGACAAGTTGCAGCTCGCCGTGAATCCCTTCGACCCCTCGGTGCAGATCTCGGTCAACCGCTCCGACATCCTGAGCATCGACCGTTCGCCGGACAGCCCGATGCCCGTCGGCTTGCTCAATTCCCTCAACGCCCAGGAAGTCGCCGACCTGCTCGCCTACCTCGTCTCGGGCGCGAATCCGAAGGATGGGATGTATGCGCAGTGAGCGCCAGGCGCTCACTGCGAGGGGGCAAGTTGACACGGTGACACGTGGGCAAGGGGATTAAATGATGAGGGCGGCTTCGGCCGCCCTTTTTTGTTTTTGAGGATTTAGGCAGGGCGTGGCTCTCCGAGCCCGCCGATGGGTTTGCGGACGGCTCGGAGAGCCGTCCCTGCCAAGTCGAGGAGGGTGCGGCCAACGGGTAGGGCTGACCGGCTCGGTCAGCCGAGGGTAGGGGCGCGACGGTGTCGCGACCATTGTCGAGGGTCGAGGGCGGACGCATCGCCGACGCGTCCCTACCCAGGGCAGAGTCACGCTGGCAGTAAGCAGTACTGAGCCTGCCTTGAGGCGGGCTCAGTAGTTGAGCGCGGCCTGGACGCCGAGCCCGTGGTAATTCCGCCAGCCTTGGCCGCCGCGGGTCGAGCGCCAGAGATAGAACAGGCGCAGGTCGAGGTGGTCGTTCGGACGGAGGAGCACGCCGAGCGGCGTCAGGCGGTTCTCGGTGACGCGGTCCTGGGTGAAATCATAAAAGACCTCGTTGTTGGCGTAGAGGCCGCGGAAGAGGCCTTCCTTGCGGAGGGTCCAGTCGAGCTGGGGGCGGATGCGGATGCGGGTCGAGTAGTCGCCGCCGTGGCGCCAGCGCCATTCGAAGCGGTCGCGGAAAGAAAGCGTGAGCGAGTCGCTCAGGCGGAAGGTCGGGTTCACTTCGAACTCGAAGCGGGTCCAGTCCAGGATCGCGGTCTCGTCGGCGTTGTAGGCCTCGAGCACCGAGACGTTGGCCTGCAGCTGCCAGGTCGGGCTCAGGTCATAGCGCACGCGCGGGCTGGCGATCCACGTGTGGATGCGGCCCACGCCGTCGTCGGCGCGCAGGTGCAGGTCGTTGCCGACGCTCCACTTCTCGTCGAGGCGGAGCCAGATGGTGTTCTGGTACCAAGCCTGGGTGCCTTCGGCGCAGAGCAGGGCGGGGAAGAGGAGGAGGGCGAGGAGCAGGCGCATGGGAGCGATTCCTTAGCTTAGGTGAAGCAGGAGCGCAAGGCGGGCTTGGTGATCTTGCCCATCGCGTTGCGGGGAAGTTCCGGCACCACGGCGAGCCGTTGCGGCACCTTGTAGACCGAGAGGCGAGATTTGCACCATTCGCGCAGGGCGGGCAGGGTCAGCGTGGCGCCGGGCTTGGTCACGACCGCGGCGCTGACCGCCTCGCCCCAGGTGTCGTCGGGCATCCCGAGGACCGCGCATTCGGCGACCGCGGGGTGTTCGAGGAGCGCGGCTTCGATCTCGAGCGCCGACAGCTTGTAGCCGCCGCTCTTGATGATATCCACCGAGAGCCGGCCCATGATCCGGTAGTAGCCGGTCTCGAGCACGGCCATGTCGCCGGTCCGATACCAGCCGCCGGGCTCGAAGGACTCCGCCGTCGCGGCGGGCTTGCCCCAGTATTCCGTGAAGACGTTCGGCCCGCGGACCTGGATCTCGCCGGGAGTATCTTCGGCGGTGATGACGTCGCCGTTCTCCGCCTTGAGGCGGACCTCGACGCCGGGCAGCGCCTGGCCGACCGCCCCGGGACGGCGTTCGCCGCGGAGGGGATTGGAGATGGCCATGCCGATCTCGGTCATGCCGTAGCGCTCGAGGAGCTTCTGTCCCGTGAGGGCGGTCCACTGCTCGTGCACGCTGGCGGGTAGGGCCGCGGAACCGGAGACCATCAGGCGCAGGCGCCGGAAGCCGCCGACGAGCGCGGCGCGTTCGGCGGGCGCGGCGGCCTCGAGGGCTTGGATGAGCTTCACGTAGATCGTGGGTACCGCCATGAAGAGCGTGTAGGCGTCGGCCTGCACGCGCGCGAGGATCGCCGGCTGATCGAACTTCGCGAACGGCTCGATCGACGCGCCGGCCCAGAGGGCGCAGCCCGTCACGTTGATGATGCCGTGGATATGGTGCATCGGCAGGAACAGCGGGATGCGGTCCGAGGCCTGCCATTCCCAGGCCCGGACGAGGCTTTCGACCTGCGCGGCGATGTGCGCGTGGGTCGTCACGACGCCCTTGGGTTTGCTGGTCGTGCCGCTGGTGTAGAGGATCATCGCCCGGCGGGCGGGCGTGAGGTCGGGCAGCCTGCCTGCCGGCCCCGCCGGGGCGTCGATATCGATGAGCCGCAGCCCGAGGCGGGCGCAGAGCGGGGCGATCTTCTTGGCGCTGGCGGCATCGGCCAGGACGGCGGAGGCGCCGCTATCGGTCAGCGCGTACTCCCACTCCGGCTCGGTGGCCGTCAGGCAGATCG
>Ga0315909_10003556_pt1 | contig 18908 bp, 12 predicted proteins | sample LakEriMetagenome_11_FD_203527 | JGI IMG/M metagenome (GOLD analysis project Ga0315909, IMG submission 203527) | Freshwater fungal communities from buoy surface, Lake Erie, Ohio, United States - Buoy 2 MA125 | ecosystem: Environmental > Aquatic > Freshwater > Lake | place: USA: Lake Erie, Ohio... | reverse complement strand
CCCGCGGCAACTCGCGGCGTGGACGGAGCGGTTCTTCACGCTCTGGAGCCGCAACCAGTGGAAGCGCGAGCGGTACGCACCGTCATTCCATCTCGACGACGAGAACCTCGACCCCAAGACGTGGTGCCGCTTTCCGATCCTCTCGGGAGGCTTCGCCCGCGAATTGCTCGAACTGCGGGCGGCGGCCGGCGCGTGAACCGCGGCCGCCGGGCGGACTCACGCCCGCACGACGGCCTCGAGCGGCTCCCCGCGGTGGAGATGCATCAGATTGCGGATGGTCTGCGCCGCGATGGCGTCGAGCGCGTTGCGGGTGAAGAACGCCTGATGCGCGGTGATGACGACGTTGGGGAACGTCAGCAGGCGGGTGAACACATCGTCGTCGATGACGGAGTCGCTGCGATCGTCGAAGAACAGGTTCGCCTCCTCCTCGTAGACGTCGAGACCGAGGTGGCCGATCGTCCCGGACTTGAGCGCGGCGATGACGGCGCGGGTGTCGACGAGCCCGCCGCGGCTGGTGTTGATCAGCATCACGCCGCGCCTGACGAGCGCCAGCGCCCGGGCGTCGATCATGTGCCGCGTGCCCGACGTGAGCGGGCAGTGGAGCGTGATGATGTCGGAGCCGGCGAGCAGTTCGTCGAGCGGCACGTAGGCGACGCCTCGCGCCATGAGGTCGGTCTCCGGCGTCGGGTCGTGGGCCAGCACGCGACAGCCGAACCCGAGGCAGATCTCCGCGACGCGGCGGCCGATTCGTCCCGTGCCCACGACCCCGACCGTGCGGCCGTGGAGGTCGAAGCCGAGCAGCCCCTCGAGGGAGAAGTTGCCGTCGCGGACGCGGTTGTAGGCCTTGTGCAGCCGCCGGTCGAGCGTGAGCACCAGGCCGATCGTGTGCTCCGCGACGGCGTGCGGCGAGTATTCCGGAACGCGGACGACCGGCAACGACAGCCGCGCCGCGGCGTCGAGGTCGACGTGGTTGAACCCCGCACAGCGGAGCGTCACGAGCCGAACGCCGAGCCCCGACAGCGCCTCGAGGGCCGGTGCATCGAGCCGGTCGTTGACGAAGCAGTTGACGGCCGCGGCCCCTTCGGCCAGGCGCGCCGTCTCGTGCGTCAGGTGCGGGGTGAACCAGGACCACTCGAGCGGCAGACCCGCCGAGGCCGCCGCGAGCGAGTCGCGGTCGTAGGGTTTGACCGAAAAGGCTGCGACGCGCATGGGAGACTCCGAAGACGAGGTCGAGCGATCCGGCGACGCCCGCCGGGCGGCGCGGGGATGTCGCCGCATCGTGACGGCGGAAGTCTACGCGGCCATCCGCCGGCCGTGCTCGCGGTGGCCGGAAACCGCGGCAAGCGTCGGGGAAACAAGGGCTGAAACGCTCTCGCCCGCCGACCTCGGCCTTGCTATCGTCCGCCGGCTTTCCACGTCCCGCCCGGAGCCTGCGCCGTGAGAGTGTCGAAGCTGCTGGTGGCCGTTTCCGTCCGCCTCCTGGCGGTCGCGGTGGTGGTGCGCGGAGCCGTGCCGGCCGCCGCGCAGCAGGCGGCCGCGGCCCCGCGCGCAGCCCGCCCGCCCGCCGCGGCCGGGGCCGCCCCGGCGCCGCAGCGGGTGGCCGCCGTGCCCGGTCCCGGAGTCCCGCAGGCACCGCCGCTCTCGCCCGAGCAGCAGGCCGCGCTCGAACGGCTCCTCGCCGCATGGGAGGCCCGCAACGCCGCCGTCAACACCTGGTCCTGCACGTTTCACAAGTGGGAGTACAACGCCTGGAGTCCCGCCGACGGCGCCGGCGAGAGGCTGGCCTTTTCCGAGAGCACGGGCGAGATCAAGTACGCCTCGCCCGACAAGGGCCTGTTTCGCGTGAAGGATTCGACCCAGTGGAATCCCGAGACGCGGCGGTACGAGAAGCGGACGGGAGACACGGGCGAGCACTGGGTCTGCAACGGGACGAGCATCTACGAGTTTCGTCACTCGGAGCGGCAGCTGCGGGAGACGCGGCTTCCGCCGGAGATGCGCGGCAAGGCCATCAGCGACGGCCCGCTGCCGTTCGTCTTCGGCGCCAAGGCCGACACGCTGAAGAAGCGCTACGTGATGCGGATCATCACGCCGCCGGGCGTCACTGACCAGATCTGGCTCGAGTCGCTGCCGCGGTACCAGGCCGACGCCGCCAACTTCTCCAAGGTCGAGCTGATCCTCCAGGCCCGGGACCTGATGCCGTTCGCGATCCAGATCTACAAGCCCGGCGGACAGGATCGCGATGTCTACCAGTTCGATCCGCGGACCAGCCTGATCGACAAGGGACTCGACCTGCTCCGCGATTTCTCCCGGCCCGTCACGCCGCTGGGCTACAAGTTCATCCTCGACGACGCCGGGGCGGCGCCGCCGCCGGGGCCCGCCGCCGGCGGACTGCCGCAGCCGCGGCCGGCCGGCTGACGCCATCGGGCAGCCGCGGGGCCTGCGGCTGCTATACTCGATCCCCGGAAACGTGTCGCGCGGTCGAGTCGCGCGGCCGGTGAGTCCCGTGAGGATCCGATGCCGCTCGTCGACCCCGCCCATCCGCTCGCGCAACTGCTGCAGAAGGACCGCCGCTACAAACTGGACGCCTACCTCTTCGTGCTGGAGGCGCTGTCGTTCGGTCAGGAGAGCCTCGGCATGGGCGCCGAGCCGCCCGCCGAGGACCTCGAGCCGTCCGGCGGTTCGGCCGAGGGCGGCCGCTCCGCCCGCGGCCGCGGCCGCCGCCGGCAGCCGGAGCGGCACGTCAGCGGCCGGGAATTGTGCGAAGCCGCCCGGCAGTACGCGCTGCAGCAATACGGCTACCTGTCGCCGACGGTGCTGGGCTCCTGGGGCGTCCATGCGACCGCCGACTTCGGCGAGATCGTGTTCAACATGATCGAGATCGGTCAGATGCGCAAGACCAAGCGCGACCGGCGGGAGGATTTCCACGATGTCTACGACTTCGGCGACGCGTTTTCCCGCGATCTCGCCTTCGTCGTCCCCGATGCCGTCTGATCGACGAGCCGCGGTGAGGCTGTTCATTGCCGCCGCGGCGGCGGAGGCGGTCTGGCTGCTGCTGCTGGCATGGATGGTGGTGAGGTAGCGACGCTTCCGAAGCGGCAGTCGGGCAGCATGACAACATCGATCGGCACCATCGCGCCCTGGATCGCCCTCGTGCCGTTGGCCGGCTATCTGGCCGCGGTCGCATGGGCCCACCTGCGGCGGAGGCCCTGCGTGGTGGCGGGGATCCTGGATGCCGCCCTGCTGGCCGCGGGGGTTTCCGGCCTCGCCGCCGTCGGGCCGCTCTCGCTGCTCGTGCCGGTGACCGGAGGGTCGCCCTGGAGCTGGACCGTCCTGGTGCTGCTGTTCGCGTTGTGCGTCGCGGTCTGCGTGCTCGTCTCGAGGCCGCGGTTGGTGGTCTACAACATCACCATGGAACAGTTCCGGCCGATCGTGGCCGAGGTGGTCGCCGCCCTCGATGCGGACGCCCGCTGGGCCGGCGAGAGCGCGGCGCTGCCGGGCCGCGGATTCCAGCTGCACATCGAGGGCAACGGGCCCCTGCGGGTGCTGAGCGTCGTGAACGTCGGCGAGCGGTCGAGCCCCGAGGGCTGGGGAGAGTTCGTCCGCCGCCTGCGGCGGGCCGTCCGGCGGGTCCGGGTGCGACGCAGCCCCTGGGGCGGCGTGTTCGCGGCGGGGGCGGCGGTGGCGATCCTGCTGGCGGCGTGGCTGTCGTTCGGCCCGCCGTGGCGGCCCGTCGCGGCGCCCGTCCCGGCCGTCGCGCCCGTGCCCCGGCGACAGGCCGCACCCCCTCCGCTCCCGGGAGAGACCGATGCCCGTGCACGTCGACTTATCGGCGCATGAGATCTCCGTGCCGGTGGTGGTGCGCAACGCCCCGCCGGCCCGGCTCTACGAGGACGCCGTCACCCGGGAGCATGCCGGCATCGTCGCCAGCGGTGCGATCGCCATCCGCTCCGGCGCGAAGACCGGCCGCAGCCCCCAGGACAAGCACGTCGTCCGCGCGGTCGAGTCTGAAGCGGACGTCTGGTGGGGCCCGGTCAACCATCCGATCGACGACCGCACCTTCCTGCTCAACCGCCAGCGGGCCATCGACTACCTCAATACACGCGACCAGATCTACGTCTGCGACGGCTTCGCGGGCTGGGACCCCGCCTGTCGGCTGAAGGTGCGGGTGCTGTGCAGCCGCGCCTACCACGCGCTCTACATGCACAACATGCTGATCCGCCCCACGCTCGACGAACTGGAGCGGTTCGGCGTCCCCGACTACGTGATCTACAACGCGGGACAGTTCCCCGCCAACCCGCTCACCGCCCAGATGACCAGCCGCACGAGCGTCGACCTGTCGCTCGAGCGTAGGGAGCAGGTGATCCTCGGCACCGAGTATGCCGGCGAGATGAAGAAGGGCGTGTTCACGATGATGCACTGGACGCTCCCCGGCAGGGGCGTGCTCTCGATGCACTGCTCGGCCAACGAGGGCGGGCCGGGCGACGTCACGCTCTTCTTCGGCCTCTCCGGCACCGGCAAGACCACGCTCTCCGCGGATCCCGCCCGGCGGCTGATCGGGGACGACGAGCACGGCTGGAGCGACACCGGCATCTTCAACGTGGAGGGGGGCTGCTACGCGAAGTGCATCCACCTCTCGGCGGCACAGGAGCCCGAGATCCATGCCGCCATCCGGTTCGGCACCGTCCTCGAGAACGTGGTGTACGACCCGGTGACGCGGACCGTGGACTTCGAGTCGAGCGCGATCACGGAGAACACCCGCGCCGCGTATCCGATCGAATACATCGCCAACGCGAAGGTGCCCTGCGTCGCCGGCCATCCCCGCAACGTGATCTTCCTGACGTGCGACGCCTCGGGCGTGCTGCCGCCGGTGAGCCGGCTCTCGCGGGAGCAGGCGATGTACCACTTCCTCTCGGGCTACACGGCCCGCGTCGCGGGCACGGAGATGGGCGTGTTCGAGCCGCAGATCGCGTTCTCCGCCTGCTTCAGCGCGGCGTTCCTGGTCCGCCACCCCGCGGTCTACGCCCGGCTGCTCGCGGAGCGGCTCGCCAGGCACGGCGCCCAGGCGTGGCTGGTGAACACGGGCTGGACCGGTGGCGGCTACGGCCAGGGCCGGCGGATCGACCTGGCCGCGACGAGGCGGATCATCGACGGCATCCATTCCGGCGGCCTGCATGCGGCGGCCACCGTCCGCGATCCCGTGTTCGGCCTCGATGCGGTGATGGCGGTGCCGGGCGTGCCCGAGCGGATGCTCGCCCCCTGGCGGGCGTGGAGCGACGAGGACGCATGGACGCGGGCGGCCCGCGGACTCGCCGGCCGCTTTCGGGCCAATTTCGCGGCCTATGCCGAGCAGGCCGGCCCCGACGTGCTGGCCGCCGGCCCGATCGCCTGCTAGAGGGGCGGGCGAACGCTCCGCCGGGCGTGCTGATAACGCGGCCGCGGGAGGGAGACTTTGGCCGCCCCCGTGCCGGTGCTCCACGAAACTCGAAAGCGGTTTAGACTAGGGGCTCCGACAGGGATCGAGTCCCTGCCGTCCTTCCCGCCCCAGGAGTCCCCCCATGCCGTCCAAGAATCTGCTGACGATGATCGTGGCGCTCGCCTGCGGAACGCTCGTTTCCACCGCTCGCGCCGACCAGGCGTCGCCGCTCAGCGGCTCCGTCAAGAAGATCGACGGCACGCCGGTCGATCTGTCCGCCTACAAGGGGAAGGTGGTCCTGATCGTCAACGTGGCCAGCAAGTGCGGCTACACCGGCCAGTACGCCGGCCTGCAGAAGCTCTACGACACCTACAAGGACAAGGGCTTCGTGATCCTCGGATTCCCGGCCAACGAATTCGGCGGCCAGGAGCCGGGAAGCGATCCGGAAATCGCGCAGTTCTGCTCGTCGAAGTATGGCGTGACGTTCGACATGTTCTCGAAGGTCGTGGTCAAGGGACCGGGCAAGGCGCCGCTCTACAAGGCCCTCACCGAGGGCGCGACGCCGCCGGGCGAGGTCGGCTGGAACTTCGAGAAGTTCCTCATCGGCCGCGACGGCCGGATCGTGGGCCGCTACAAGTCGGGCGTCGCTCCCGACGACGGCAAGCTCACGGGCACCATCGAGGCCGAACTCGCCAAGGCTGGCTGATTCGATCGCGGCCCGACGGTCACGCGGCCCGGGCGCGTTCGGGTGGCGAGGCGGCGGCTGACTTCGCGTTGATCGTGCGGCGCACCACCCACGTGGGACGGCCCTGCGCCTCGCGGTAGGTCCGCACCACGTACTCGCCGACGATCGCGACGGCGGCGGTCTGCACGGCACCGACGAGGGTGGCCACGGCGACGATCGCCGCGAGCGACACGCCCCCGGTGCCGGGCCGCGGCCAGGCCGCGACGCCCGCCGCGACGACGCCCGCGACCGCCAACGCCAGGCTCCCCAGCCAGCAGAGCCGCATCGGGGCGTCCGACGACATCACGAGCGCGTCCGCCGCCAGCATCACCAGCTTGCGGGCGGAATATTTGGTCTCGCCCGCCGCCCGCGGGTGGCGGTCGTACCAGACCGGCTCGTGCCTGAAGCCCGCCCACGGGACGAGGCTGCGGAGATACCGCCGCTTTTCCGGCAGCCGGCAGACGGCGTCGACGACGGCCCGGTCGATGAGCTTGAAGTCGCCGGTGTCGACGGGGATCGGATGGGGCACGAGCCGGGCGAACAGCCTGTGGAAGAGGCTCGCCGTCAGCAGCTTGAACGCCGTTTCCCCATCCCGCGACCTGCGGCGGCCGTAGGCCACGTCGGCGCCCGACCGCCAGGCGCGCAGCATGTCCGGGATCACCTCCGGGGGATCCTGGAGATCGGCGTCGATCACCACCACGGCGTCGCCGCGGGTCTGGACGAGTCCCGCCGACATGGCCGCCTGCTGCCCGAAGTTGCGGGAGAACTCGACGACGACGGCCCGCGGATCCCGGGCCGCGATCGCCTCGAGGCGGGCCAGGGTGGCGTCGCGACTGCCGTCGTCGACGTACACGATCTCGATGTCCATGCCGACGTCCGCCAGCGCCGCCACGAGCCGCGCGTGCGTGGCGTCGACGACGGCCTCCTCGTTGTGGCATGGCACCACCACCGAGAGGAGTCCCCCGGCCGGCCGGTGCGGCTGGCGGCGCGGCTGCCGCGGGCAGGAGAGGACGTCGGGCCGAGGATCGTCGAGGTGGCTCATCGCGAGGTGCTCCCGAGTCCCGCGGTGCGCTGGGACGTGTGCGATCGTGTGCCGACGAGCAGGAAGTCCTGCTCCCGAAACAGCGGCCGGCCGCGGCCGATCACGCCGATCTGCGCGGGCAGCCCGGCCGCCAGTTCCGCCAGCCTGTCCTCGGGGACGAGGACGACCGCGTCAGGACCCGAGGTCAGGAAGCGGACGGCCTCCTCCCGCTCGTGCTCCCGCCACGCCGCCACGCGGCCGCCGGCGTAGTAGACGACGTTCGGCGTGATCTGGGGGAAGGCGCCCAGGCGGGCCCGTCCGCCGGCGTGGCGGTGCGCCTCCTGCACCAGCGCCGGCAGGGCGTTGGCGCGGGCGGCGCAGGCGCCGGCCGGCCCGACCATGAGGCCGGTGTACGCGAGGCCGGTGACGGCCAGTGCCGCGATCGCCCGCAACGGCTCCCGTCGCCAGTGCCAGAGGCACGCGGCGGCCACCAGCGGCACGAGCCCCACGACGGCGGCGGGCGCAGCGCCGTGCGCTCCGAGGCGGTCCGCCAGCAGGATCACGCCCGCAGTGATCAGGCCGCCGAGGGCCAGCGATGCCACGCCGGCCGCCATCCAGCGCGGATGCGGCCAGCGGCCCGCCGTCGCGGCGCCGACGCCGATCGCGGCCACCAGGAGCGCTGCGGCGGGATAGGCGGGCAGTACGTAGTTGGGAAGCTTCGTGGCGGACAGGGAGAACCCCCCGACCCACACGGCGATCCAGAGGAGCACGAGGCCGAGCGGATCGCGGGAGGCGGACGGTTCGGAGCGCCGCCCGACCCGCCAGACGGCGACCGCGGCGGCCAGCGGCAGGAAGCACGACCACGGATAGAAGCCGACGAGCATCGCGAGCGGATGGAGCAGCACGCTGCCGCCGTGCTTCTCCATCGGGGCGACGAAGCGGCCGACGTTGTGGATGAAGAAGAAGCCGTGCAGCCAGGCGCCGTCGGTCCGCAGCGACACGGCGACGTACCAGGGCGCTGCGACCGCCACGAGCGCGGCGACCATGACGAGCGGACGGCACGTGCGGACCGTGTCCCACGCCGCCGGCAGGGTGGTCGCGGCCAGCCTGCGGATCCGCGTCGCCATGTCGCCGGCGGCGTCGTCGGCCGCCAGCCTGCCTCGCACCGCCAGCCACCATGTCCACGGCAGCACCACGGCCAGCGGCCCCACGACGCCGATCGGGCCCTTGCAGAGCACGGCGAGACCCATGAGCCCGCCCACGACCGCGGCCCGTCGCCACGAGAGCCGCGGGAGGGATCCCCGGTGGGCGACGAGCGGTTCGGCGAAGAGCACCGTCGCCCAGGCCGTCAGGCAGGTGAGGATGGCGTCCGGCGTCGCGGCGTGCGCCTCGACGCCCACCAGCAGCGAGCCGACGAACGCCAGCGCCGCGACGGTGCCGGTGGTCGCGTCGAACCAGCGGGCGCCCGCCCACAGGAGCGCCAGCGCCGTCAGGAGCGTCGCCAACGCCGCGGGCAGCCGGGCCGCGACCTCCGACTCTCCGCAGAGCGTGCGGGCGGCGGCCATCGCCCAGTGCATCAGCACCGGCTTGTCGACGGCGAGCTCGCCGTTGTACATCGGCACGATCCAGTCGCCGGTCGACACCATCCCGCCGGCGATCGCGGCGAAGCGGGGCTCGTCCTCGTCCCAGAAGGGCGTCGGGGAGGTGCCCAGCGCGAGGCTCGCGATCGAGGCGACGAGGACGACGGCGAGGTGTCGACGGTCCAGCATGGGCGGCTCCGGGCTTGTGTGGCTCGATCGGTGAGGGAAGGGACGGGCGGACCGGCGTGGTGGAAGGCGTCGTCGAGACGCGGCGGATCAGTCGGTGCAGGCCAGCGGATCGGCGGCGTCGCCCGCCGGCAGCGTGCCGAGCAGGAGGTATTCGGCCGCCGAGAGCGTCGGGATGCGGCAGAGCACGCCGCAGCCGGGAGGCAGCTCCGGGGCCACGAGCTGTTCCTGGCGGCTGTCGATGACGACCAGCGACAGCGGGTGACCGGCGAGGTGCGCGGCCACGTCCGCCGGCGCGTCGAGTTTCTGCATCCGGCCGCCAGCGTAGAACACGAGGCTGGGGGGGACGTTCCACAGGTAGGCCCAGCGGGCGTCGGCCGCGCGGGATCCCAGTCCGGCGACGACCGCCCGCGGGCCGCGGGCGCTGCCGAACCACTCCGCGCCCACCGAGGCCAGCGCGGCGACGAGCAGGCAGGCGCCGACGGCGAGTGCCGCCAGCGCGCGATCGGGATCGCGGTTCGACTGGCACCGCCAGGCCACCGCCGCGGCCGCGCACGGGATCGCGCCGCAGAGGCCCAGCCACCAGCCGCCGGGGGCGACCTGGGCCGCGGCCAGCGGCAGGCCGACTGCGAAGGCCAAGCCGCTCGCGGCCAGGATGGACCACGCGACCCGCATCACCCGGTCGGCGAACAGTTCGGGAGATCGGCACCATGCGGGGAGCGTCAGCCGGCGGCGCGACCAGTCGTGCAGGAAGAGTCCGGTGGCGATCGCGAGAGCCGGATACGCGGGCCAGACGTAGCCGGGCAGCTTCGTGCCCGAGCAGGAGAACGCGCCGACCCAGACGACGGCCCAGCAGGCGAGCAGGGCGAGCGGCAGCCGGCGTGGGTCGGCGGGCGAACGCAGGACCGCCGCCGCATGCCACACCGCCGCCGCCAGGACGATCGACCACGGATAGAGTCCGCAGGCGATCACGGTCGGGTAGTAGAGGATCGTTCCGGCGTGACCTTCCATGGTCGCCGTGAATCGCCCCAGGTTGTGCACCAGGAGAAAGCCGCGGAGCCACTCGCCCTCGGTGCGGAGCGTCACCCACGCGTACCAGGGCGCCGCCACCACCACCGCCGCTGCGAGGATCGACACGGGCCGGATGGCCGCCAGGCGGCTCGCGAGCGACGGTCGGTCGTGAGGCCGCCCCATCCAGTCCGCGAGGGTCGCGAACGCCGTGAACGCGACCAGCGGCAGCACGAGGCCGACCGGCCCCTTGGCCAGCACCGCGGCACCGCAGGCGGCGCCGATGCCCACGGCCGACGCGACCGGCAGCCGGCGGAGGGAGTCCGGGGCCGCAGATGCGGCCGCGTCCGGCCGGATCCCGCGCGTGAAGAGGAACAGCGCGAGGGTCGTGAAGAAGAGGAGCGGCGCGTCGGGCGTCGAGCCGCGTCCGCCGACGGCCGTCCAGACGCAGGTGGCCATGGCCAGTCCTCCGAGCAGGCCGGTCCCCGGGCCCAGCAGCCGGCAGCCGATCCGCCACGTGAGCAGGCAGGTGCCGATGGTGAGCAGCGCCGAACCGATCCTGGCGCCGGTCTCGTTGCGGCCGCAGGCCGCGAAGCCCGCGATCTGCAGCCAGTTCACGAGCGGCGGCTTCTCGATGCGGAGCCGGCCGTTGAAAGTGGGCACCACCCAGTCACCGGCGTCGAGCATTGCCAGCGAACAGGCGGCGTTCTTCGGCTCGTCGTCGTCCCACAGCGCCGGCCCGCCCAGCCGCACCAGCAGCACGAGCGCGGCTGCGGACGCGACGATCCAGCCGTGAAAGCGAGATGGTGGCACCGGTGCTCGACCCCTGGGGTGGTACGCGGAAAACGGGGCGGGAGAGTAGGGGGGACAGACAAGCAGGTCAAGGCATCGCAGGGACCGCTCGCCGGGGCGTTTTTCGGCGGTTTCAGGCCGGTTGACCAACACCGGCGGCCGGGTATGTTCAAGCGTTCCTGCCGGCGAAAACGGCCGCGGAATCCCGGGAGAACACCCCCTTGGCAGACGATGCAGGCAACGGCGGCACATCCGGCGGGTCGGCGGGCGGTCCCGAGGGCGGGACGGGGCCCGGAAGCGGCCCGCCGCCGCAGCCGGACGGGGTGCTCCGCGACAACTCGGGCGGGCGGCTGATCGAGCAGCCGATCGAGCAGGAGCTGAAGGACAGCTACCTGACCTACGCCATGAGCGTGATCGTGTCCCGGGCGCTGCCGGACGTGCGCGACGGGCTCAAGCCGTCGCAGCGGCGGATCCTCGTCGCGATGAACGACCTCAACCTCTCGCCCGGCGCGTCCAGGGTGAAGTGCGCCAAGATCTCGGGCGACACCAGCGGCAACTACCACCCGCACGGCGAGAGCGTGATCTACCCCACCCTGGTCCGCATGGCCCAGGAGTGGAACATGCGGCACGTCCTCATCGACAAGCAGGGCAACTTCGGGTCGATCGCCGGGCTGCCCGCCGCGGCGATGCGGTACACCGAGGCGAGGCTTTCGTCCATCGCCGCGATGATGCTCGACGACATCGAACTCGACACCGTCGACTTCGTGCCGACGTACGACGAGCGCAACAGCGAGCCGGTCGTGCTGCCGAGCCGCTTTCCGAACCTGCTCGTGAACGGCGCCGGCGGCATCGCGGTCGGCATGGCCACGAGCATCCCCCCGCACAACCTCGGCGAGGTGTGCCGGGCGCTCGTCACGCTGATCGACAATCCCGGCGCGTCGATGGCCGAGCTGCTCCAGATCATCCCCGGCCCCGACTTTCCCACCGGCGGCATCGTGATGGGCCGCGAGGCCCTCGTCCGCGGCTACCTCACGGGCAGGAGCACGATCACGCTCCGCGCTCGGGCACACGTCGAGGAATTCGCCAAGAACCGCAGCCGCATCGTCGTCACCGAGATCCCCTACCAGCAGACCCGCGATGCGATCGAGGAGAAGATCGCCGAACTGGTCAACGAGGACCGCATCAAGGGCATCTCCGCGATCCGCAACGAGAGCGACCTGAAGGAGCCGGTGCGGCTCATCCTGGAGCTGAAGCGCGATGCCGACCCCGAGGTCGTGCTCAACCAGCTCTACCAGTTCTCGCCGCTGCAGACGTCCTTCTCGCTGATCTTCCTGGCGCTGGTCGACGGCAAGCCGCGGATTCTGTCGTTGAAGATGATGTTGGAGGAGTTCCTCCGGCATCGCACGGCGGTGCTCCGCCGACGGACACAGCACCTGCTGGCCCGCGCCCGCAGCCGCAAGCACACCGTCGAGGGGCTGCTCGTCGCCTTGGCGAACATCGACGAGGTGATCAGGATCATCCGCAGCTCCAAGTCGCAGGCCGAAGCGAAGGAGCGACTCGTCCAGATCCAGGCGCCGGCGGCCCTCTTGGAACGGGCGCTCGGGGCCGAGGGGTTCTCGGTCATGAAGGAGGAGCGGGGCGAGGCGGAGACGTACGGCCTCTCGCCCGTGCAGGCGGACGCGATCCTCCGGCTCACGCTCGGCCAGCTCGTGAACCTCGAGCAGGAGAAGCTCGGCGGGGAGCATCGGGAGCTCCTCGCGAAGATCGGCGAGTTCAGGCGGATCCTCTCCAGCGAGGCCAACATCCGGGCGCTGATTCGCGAGGAGCTCGTGGAACTCGAGAGCAAGCACGCCGACGAGCGGCGGACCGAGATCAGCGGCGAGGCCGGCGACATCCGCGACATGGCCGAGCTGATCACGGAAGCCACGATGGTGGTCACCATCAGCCGGGCCGGGTACGTCAAACGGACGCCGGCCGACGTGTATCGGGCGCAGCGGCGCGGCGGCAAGGGGCTCACGGGTGCGCGGACGGACGAGGAGGATCCGATCGAGCACCTGTTCGTCGCGAGCACGCACGACTGGCTGCTCGTGTTCACCACCCTCGGCAAGGTCTTCTCGATGCGGGTGTTCGAGCTGCCCGAGCTGGCCCGCGACGCCAAGGGGCGGGCGCTCGTGAACCTGCTGGAATTCGAGCAGGGCGAGAGGGTGGCCGACTGTCGGGCCGTCTCGGGATTCGAGGACCCCGACCAATACCTCCTGCTCGCCACCAGGGCGGGCGTGGTGAAGAAGACGGCCCTCGAGCAGTACCGCCGCCGTCGGACCAAGGGCCTCATCGCCGTGAAGCTGCGGGAAGGGGACGAGCTCGTCGACGCCGTCGTCACGAAGCCCGGGGACGAACTCGTGCTCGCGACGGCCAAAGGCATGGCGATCCGGTTTCCCGAGTCGGACGCCCGGCCGATGGGCCGCGACACCAGCGGCGTGCGCGGCATCAAGCTGGGCGCCGGGGACAGGCTCGTCGGCATGGTGGTCGCCGAGCCGGACGCGACGCTGTTGACGGTCTGCGAGAACGGCTACGGCAAGCGGACGCCGTTCGGGGCCGGCACGCCGTTGGCCGGTCCGGCGCCCGGGGAGGAGGGGGATGCCGCCGATGCGGAACCCGCCGAGGCCGCCGCCGAGGAGGCCGACGGGGAGGGGGATTCCAGCGGCATGCGGTACCGCACCCAGCATCGCGGCGGCAAGGGCATCCGCGACATCAAGACGACCGCGAGGAACGGGCAGGTCGTCGCCGTCGTGGCGGTGCGGGACGACGACCAGGTGCTGATGATGACGGCCCGCGGCAAGATCCAGCGGGTGAACGTCCGGGAGATCAAGCCGATCGGCAGGAACACCCAGGGCGTCCGGATCATGCGGGTCGACGACGGCGACGTCCTGGCGGCCGTCGTGCCCGTGCCGGCCGGCGAGGCCGAGGAGGCGACCGACGTCGTCGATGCCGCCGACGGCGATCCGGCCGCCGGCGCCGGCTGAGCGTCGGCTGTCCTGTCCCGGCTGCCGAACGCGGCTCGGCGCGGGCGAGAGCCGCCGTTTTCATGGTTCGAAGCGGGGTGTTTTTCTGCAATTACACTGATTCCACCCCGTTCCTCGAATCGTTTTCGTCCAGGATCGAATCCCATGAGAATCGCAGTCGTCGGCACCGGCTACGTCGGACTCGTTACGGGCACCTGCTTCGCCGACAGCGGCAATACTGTGACCTGCCTCGACATCAACGCCGACAAGATCGCGCGGCTGGGCCGCGGCGAGATTCCCATCTACGAGCCCGGGCTCGAGGAACTGGTGATCCGCAACTCGAAGGCCGGCCGGCTGAGGTTCTCGACCGACACGGCCGCGGGCGTCCGCGCGGCGCAGGTCGTCTTCCTCGCCGTGGGCACGCCGCCATCGGCCGACGGGTCCGCCGACCTCACCGCCCTCTGGAAGGTGGTCGACGCGATCGCGCCCCATCTCGATCCGCAGGCCGTGGTCGTGACCAAGAGCACCGTGCCGGTGGGCACCTGCGCGGGCATCGAGCGGCGGCTGAAGGAGCGCACCGGCAGGGACTGCCACGTCGCCAGCAACCCGGAATTCCTGAAGGAGGGCGCCGCCATCGAGGACTTTCAGAAGCCCGATCGCGTGGTCGTGGGCGTCCGGTCGGCCGCGGTGGGCGAGACCCTGCGCAGCCTCTATCTGCCGTTCCTGCGGACCGAGCATCCCTTCCTCGTGATGTCTCCCGAAAGTTCCGAGATGACGAAGTACGTCGCCAACGCCCTGTTGGCGACCAAGATCAGCTTCATCAACGAGGTGGCGAACCTCTGCGAACGCATGGAGGCCGACATCGACGACGTGCGCCGCGGCATCGGGCACGACAGCCGGATCGGATTCGCCTTCCTGTTTCCGGGCGTCGGCTACGGCGGCAGCTGCTTTCCGAAGGACGTGCAGGCGTTGGCCGCGATGGCCCGCGACAAGGGGATCGAGCCGAGGATCCTTTCCGCCGTGCACGAGACCAACCTCGCCCAAAAGCAGGTGCTGGGGGCGAAGATCTCGACGCATTTCGGGGGCACGCTCGCCGGTCGCCGCATCGCGGTCTGGGGGCTCGCCTTCAAGCCGCGCACCGACGACGTCCGGGACGCCCCGGCGATCGACCTCCTCGACCATCTGCTGGCGGGCGGCGCGGACGTGACCGTCTACGACCCGGAGGCGATGGAGAACGTGCGGGCCATCTACGGAGACAAGGTCACCTTCGCTGCCGGCCCCCTCGACGCGCTCGACGCCGCCGACTGCCTGGCGATCGTCACGGAATGGGGCGATTTTCGCCGGCCGGACTTCGACGAGATGGCCGGCCGCATGCGGGCGCGGGTGATCTTCGACGGCCGCAATCTCTTCTCGCCCTCCGAAATGCGCAGCAGGGGCTTCGTCTATCACTCGATCGGCCGGGCAACCGTGACGTGAGGCACCGTCTCCGCCGGCCGCCCCCGGCGGGCGGCCGCCGCGCTGATGGAATTCCGTCAGCATGGCGGAGGAATCCCCGTCGGCGGCCCACAGGCCCGCGGCTGTTTGACCCATCATCTGACGAGGGTTAGAGTCCTCACTCCCGGCACGGTGGTGCCTGCCACAGCCCGGGTGCTCACGGCGGTTCCGCCGTGGATGTGAGCCTTGCAGGCCGCGCCGTCCCCACCCGTTTTTCGCGGAGCTGCTTCCAGCCATGAAACGTTTCCAACGCCCGCTCGTCGCCGCCGCCGTCCTCATCGCAGTCCTGGTCGTCGATGCCACGATGGTCGCGGCCGCCGATGCGGGAACGCATGCCGAGCAACGCAAATGGCTCTTCGGCCCCTACGGCTTCTGGTGGCTCGTCAGCGTGGCCGGTTCGGCGCTGGCGCTCCTGCAGGCGTGGCAGTTCTTCAACTGGATGGCGGACCAGCCGGCCGGCACGCAGAAGATGATCGACATCGCCGGCTACGTCCGGACCGGCGCCGACGCCTACCTGAAGCAGCAATACAAGGTGGTGGGGTGGGTGTTCCTCGCGATCTGCGGGCTGCTGCTGTGGATGGCCTTCGGTCTCGGCGTGCAGAGCGCGTGGGTGCCCTTCGCCTTCCTCTCGGGCGGACTGTTCTCGGGTCTGGCAGGCTGGTTCGGCATGAAGACGGCGACGCTGGCGAGCAATCGTACGGCGGCGGGCGCCGAACGATCGCTCAACGAGGGACTCCAGATCGCCTTCCGCTCCGGTGCCGTGATGGGGCTCACCGTCGTGGGGCTCGGTCTGCTCGACATCGCCCTGTGGTTCTTGGTCCTCTACTGGCTCGTGCCCGGACTCGGGTTCAAGCCCTTGTCGCTCGAGGAGATCACGGTGACCATGCTCTGCTTCGGCATGGGCGCCAGCACGCAGGCCCTGTTCGCCCGGGTCGGCGGCGGCATCTTCACGAAGGCGGCCGACGTCGGCGCCGACCTCGTCGGCAAGGTGGAGCACGGCATCCCCGAGGACGACGCCCGCAACCCCGCCACGATCGCCGACAACGTGGGCGACAACGTGGGTGACGTGGCCGGCATGGGCGCGGATCTCTACGAGAGCTACTGCGGCAGCATCCTCGCGACGGCGGCCCTCGGCGTGGCCGCCTTCCCCGGCAATTATTCGATGCAGATGGCCGCGCTCTTCCTGCCGATGGCGATCGCCGCGGTGGGCACGCTGCTGTCGATCTGGGGCATCTACCAGGTGCGTACCCAGGAGGATTCCTCGCAGAAGTCGCTGCTGGCGGCGCTCGCCAAGGGGATCAACTTCGCGACGGCCGCGATCGTGGTGGCGACCTTCGTGATCACCTTCCTGCTGATGCGGGAGCCGAACGGCACCTGGCTGGGCCGGCCTTACTGGGGCGTCGCCGTGTCGGTCATCATCGGTCTGATCGCCGGCTGGCTGATCGGCAAGTGGACCGAATACTCGACGAGCAACGAATACACACCGACCAAGGAACTCGCCGACCAGGCCCTCACCGGGCCCGCGACCATCATCATCGGCGGCGTTGCCGAAGGGATGCTGAGCACCTGGGCGCCGGTGCTGATCACGGGCGGCGCGACGCTCTTGTCGTTTGGCTTCGCGAACGGCTTCGACTTCAAGGATCCCAACGCGTTCGCGCTCGGGCTGTATGGGGTGGGTATCGCCGCGGTCGGCATGCTCTCGACCCTGGGCATCACGCTGGCCACGGACGCGTACGGCCCGATCGCCGACAACGCGGGCGGCAACGCCCAGATGGCGGGCCTGCCGGAATTCGTCCGGGAACGAACGGACGCGCTCGACGCCTTGGGCAACACCACCGCCGCAACGGGCAAAGGCTTCGCGATCGGCTCGGCGGCGCTGACGGCGCTCGCCTTGCTGGCGGCCTACGTGGAGGAGGTGCGGATCGGGTTCGACCGTTGGGGCCACGCGGCCGTCGTCTCCGACGGCGGCGACGGCGCGCAGCGGATCGCCGGCGGCGGCGGGGCCGCGCTCAAGGCTGGCGACTGGGTGAAACTCGCGGACGGGCTCGCCGTGCGCGTCGGTGACGGACCCGAATCCAACGCCACCATGATGGTGCTCGACCAGAAGGCGATACCGGGCTTCACCAAGCAGCGATCCCGGACGCCGTTCGAGATCGTGCCGTCCATCGAAGCCGCTACCGCCTGGGAGCACGAGAGGCGGATCGTCGACGTGAAGAAGGCCACCATGGCCGACTACATGCGGTTCTACGACGTGACGCTCATGAATCCGAAGGTGCTCGTCGGGCTGTTCATCGGCGCCATGAGCACGTTCGTCTTCTGCGCCCTGACGATGAAGGCCGTGGGCCGCGCGGCCAAGGGAATGGTGGAGGAGGTCCGCCGCCAGTTCCGCGAGAAACCGGGCATCATGGCGGGCACCGACACGCCCGACTACGCGGCGCCCGTGGCGATCAGCACGAAGGCGGCCCAGAAGGAGATGATCCTGCCGTCGGTGCTGGCCCTCGCCGTACCGGTCGTCACGGGGCTGCTCCTGGGCGTCGGAGGCGTCATGGGCCTGCTCGTCGGCGGCCTCACGACGGGCTTCTGCGTCGCCGTGTTCATGGCTAACGCCGGTGGTGCCTGGGACAACGCCAAGAAGCACATCGAAGGCGGCGTGCACGGCGGCAAGGGGAGCGACGCGCACAAGGCGGCGGTCGTGGGCGACACCGTCGGCGACCCGTTCAAGGACACGAGCGGCCCGAGCCTCAACATCCTCGTGAAGCTCATGAGCATGGTGAGCGTGGTGGTGGCCGGCCTCGTCGTGCGGTACTCGCTCGAGGCTCTGGGAATCTTCTGATTCGACGTCCCGACGCTTGCGGTTCGAGGTGACGCGGTGTCGGCGGTTGCAGCCTCGTTCTCTGCGGTTCTGGTACGACCCGCAATCGGAGCGGGCGGGGACATGCTCGGAGCCGGCGGATTTTGCGAGTCCAGGGCTCGTGCGTGATAGCGGAGCACATGGTCCGCAAAATTCACCGTCTCCTGCGCGTGCCCCCGACCCGCTCCGCCGAAAGCGTCCAGGGGGCTCTGGGAATCCGGTAATCTGCCCGCATGCAGCCGGGATTCTCGTTCACCGTCGACGCCACCGAGGGGGCCGCACGCGCGGGCACGCTCGTCACGCCCCGCGGCAGTGTGCCCACGCCGCTGTTCATGCCGGTGGCGACCGCGGCCACGGTGAAGGGGGTCGACATCGGCCGGGTCCGCGAGACCGGGGCCGGGATGCTCCTCGCCAACGCGTACCACCTCCACCTCCGTCCCGGCGAGGAGACCGTCGAGCAGGCCGGCGGGCTCGCGCGGTTCATGGGGTGGGACGGCCCCACGCTCACCGACTCCGGCGGCTTTCAGGTGTTCAGCCTGGCCAGGCAGGTGCGGGTGGACGAGGACGGGGCGTTCTTCCGCTCCCACCTCGACGGCAGCCCCGTGGCGTTCACTCCCGAGAACTCGATGCGGATCCAGGAGCGGATCGGGGCCGACATCGCGATGCAGATGGATCACGTCGTGCCCCTTCCCAACGACCGCGCGGTCGTGGCCGACGCCATGCGGCGGTCGCTCCGCTGGGCCGCCCGGTGCCGATCGGCCCACGCGCGTCCGGACCAGGCGCTCTTCGGCATCGTGCAGGGCGGCCTCGACCCCGAGCTGCGGCGCGAGAGCGCCG
>Ga0315909_10003555_pt1 | contig 18908 bp, 23 predicted proteins | sample LakEriMetagenome_11_FD_203527 | JGI IMG/M metagenome (GOLD analysis project Ga0315909, IMG submission 203527) | Freshwater fungal communities from buoy surface, Lake Erie, Ohio, United States - Buoy 2 MA125 | ecosystem: Environmental > Aquatic > Freshwater > Lake | place: USA: Lake Erie, Ohio... | reverse complement strand
GGTTCGGTTTGCGGTTCGCTTTCATCAGCGGCCCAACCATAGAAGGCGGCAATTTGGCATTTGTTTAAAAACTCAAGCGCTTCACCATCAAACGCATCATGTACGTCTGCGATATTTGCGAACAGCGTATTACCAAGCCCACGCTCACAGGTAAATTTTTCCATATTCCATGTTGCACCGATTGCTGGATTTTTGTGTCCGATGTGTTCGATATGCCAAGGAATAAAAATTTCGTCTTTTGCAATATTGTGCTTGTTGTACAGGTCCATCGTATATTGATGATTTTCTTCATACGACCAAACTTGATTCATATTGCTTGTGGAGTTTGGAAACCAACCGATTCTGTCGCCAAAGATTCGCATTATGAGCAATTGTTGGTCTCTTGATATTTGAACACCTCGAAACACCACAACTGCATCGGTGGAAAATCGTTCTACGTATTCGTCGATGTTTTCAAGTATGTATTCAAAAGACTCAATTTGTACAGGTTCGATGGCTTTTTGAAACATGTCATTCGTCCGTTTTTAGTGCTTCCATTTCAAAATTTCTGAACGCGCTCTTCCATGAGTCGGGGACTTCAAAAGAAATTTCATCAGGGTATTCATTTGTTTGGTCCTGATAGGCGCGCTCTTCAAAATAGTAATCATGGATAATGTGTTTTAAACGGTCTATTTCATAGGCCTGTTCTGCAATAATTTCCATAAGCTCATCGCGTGTAAAGTCATCCATACCTGAAATACTACAAGTCAGGGAATGACCACCCCACCTATTGCAGAGCAAATGACCTAGGGGTCGTTGTCAGTGGGGTGGAACGTTTGTATAGATTGTACAGTGCGAGCCTGGGTAGCCCAATGGCAGAGGCACAGCACTTAGGATGCTGTCAGTGAGAGTTCGAGTCTCTCCCCAGGCACTAGTATTGCTATGCGCCCCTTTAGCTCAGTGGTAGAGCACATCACTTGTAATGATGCGGTCCTCGGTTCAATCCCGAGAGGGGGCTCCAATCAGCCGTAAAGATATGTACCAATAGATAGGATGAAACCCATCATTGGCCCGAATCCAAGCCAGAAAAATAATGCGACAGGCGTCGGTTTTTCCGGTTTGTTCTCAGAGAATGCCATTACATTCTCCAGTTCGACAAACCACCCTCTGAATGCTCCATAAGCCAACGAGCAAACTTTAGGTTGCAATCAAGAGTTTTAAGTCCCTGCATTCGGTTCTCAATTGCCCAATCACCGCATACTTCGGCCACTCTTGAGCGCCATGAAGAATTTATTTGGAGGAGGCCAGTATCGTATGACTTATCCTTGTTTAGGTGGTAGGTCATGTTCCCATTTGCATCCCATGTTGCATTCTGGGCTTTAAGGCGACACCCGCTCTCGCGCCAGGCAATATAGGACCACGTTTCAATTGGGAATAGGCCGTAATCGGCAAGTGCCGCCTCCCACTTGGGACAACGTTTTTCAGGGTCCTGTGGGACTTGTTTACGTTTGCCCGGATGGTCGGTTCTAACTGGTGGGTATTTGGGTGATTGCTTGACAGCATCCTGGTTTGCTGCCAGCAGCGATTCAACACCACCTTCTTTGGCGGCCCAACCCTCGTATACGACGGCTGGATTCTTGCCTAGTGGAATTTCGTTCACAGTCGCCGGACTGGGGATTGCTAATCCAAAAATAAAAATCAATATGGATATGGCGTAACCCTGTAATGTGTTCAATTCCTGTTCCTTTGTTTGGTGGATAGGACGCAGCGATAGGTGGCTCGCTGATGGTTAGTTAATAGTTAACTCCATCTATAAATTATACCCCCTATTGCAACCAAATCGTCATTTTTCGAGCCATTTTGGATGATTGTATCTTTGTGAAACCCGCATGGATATTGGGTTTTATGAGCAAGTATAAAAAATTTGTCGCAAAATGCAAAAACCCACCCCTTTCGGGGTGGGCATTGCAGAGCTAGGTTCGTTAGAACGGTTCTTCTTCGAACTGCTCTTGAGTGTTGGTGCGGACAGGAAGCTTTGGCTTCGCTGCGGCTGGACGAGTTGCCGTCTTTGTTGCAGTTGACGCAACAGCGGTTTCCCCATTCGCCTGTCCCTTGCGACGCTCGAATGAATCGACCGAGATGAGCCCAAGCCCGATTTGAGAGGCCGTGACAATGAAGATTGAGCGCTTATCGCCAGTCTCTTTGTCATCCCAGGTCTTCTGTTCAATCGTGCCCTTGACCGTGACGCGAACGCCCTTGGTCAAAACGCGAGCTACGTCTTCGGCAAGATACTTCCAGGCCTCAACCTTGAAGTAGCTGGTCTGTTCCTTCTTTTCACCGTTTGCGTCATTCCAGACTCGGTTGACTGCGACTGAAAACTCAGCCTTTGCGGTGCCAGAGTCGAAATATCGAATCTCTGGGTCTGCGGTCAGATTACCCGTGAGGGTGATTTCTGCTGACATTTATTGCTCCTATTCCTCGTTGTTTGTGCCCGTAGGCCTGATGGGCTTCAACTATACACCCGTCTATCCGACGGCGCAACCTCGCTGATAATCTTTTTGGTATGACGACAGATGCCAAAAACGCTCGGTATGAAGTATTGGTCCATATCCAGGAAAACTTAATGGATATGGTCGATGACGGCAAGGTTACTGGTCAGGAACTTGTCGAATTAAACAATTCAATGGGCTCGATAGCCGGCGCCGTACTGGACTGCTTAAGCTTTGAAATCGAATCCCTAAGCGATGACAAGACCGCCACGGTAAAGATAAAGCTCAAAGACCTACTCGATTAGCTATTGGGCCAGTGCCCAGGCCGAGAAGAACTCGTCAGTGGTTGGTATTACCCAAACCTGACACATGTCAAAACCCAACTGTGGCTCACCCGTGACAGCCCACGCAACAGTTATTTGCGAAGTCGGCTCACACATGCCAACGTTGCATTCGAGTCCAAATCTATATATAAACCATTCGACAATACATTCGTCGGAGTGTTTTCTACATTCTGAGCCAGCGTCTTGGTTGGGGCAATTAAATCCTGTTATGACTAGGTCGCTCTTTTCGATGCGCAAGCTAATCGAATGACCATCATTGTTCCAAACTAATTCTGATTCGTTCTGCACAATATCTCCGTGGATAAATTTAGAATTAGTTGCCCATCTCTTGACGCAGTCGCCCTAACACAATTTTATACTACTTGGCTTTGAACTCCGCCCAGGTCTTGTCGCCAACGCCATAATATTCTCGAGCGAAACCAGCCTGAATTATGTCAGTGTTGAGGCAAGCCGTTGTTGCCTCATCAACCTTTTCTGAAGAATAAATCTTGGCAAGAATCCGTCCGTACTTATCATTTTTGTCTGGAATGGTATTGACGAATACCCACTGATGGCGAGTAAGCCAGTCCTTCGTAAAAGACTTTGCCTTCAAGCCCATTTCCTTTTCGGCTAGGTCCTTGGTCCTCGATTCTGGAGTGTTGACGCCATACAGGCGAACTCGAATCTTGTGGTGAATATTAAAACCCAGGTCAATCATCAAATCGACAGTATCCCCATCGATTACATCTATAACTTTTGCCCCATACCAAAACCTATTCATCATCTTCCTGGCTTTCTTGAACTATTTGCAAATTTTCATTGTCTTCTTGGCGTTGCATAAACAATAGCCACCTTTGAGCGCGCCGTTCAGCAAGATTTTCTCCACCAGAATTGGGGAGATTAATTGGTTTCGGACAACAGCCCATTTTGCTCAGCGCAATACTGCTTGGCTTTGTCCAAAACATCAAGCCACCTATGGTCGATGGTTCCACCAAATATGGTCAACTCCATACACAGTTTGTCGAACAGACCCTTGTCGCTAAATTCCTTGAACGTCTCAAAGAATTTTCGACTCTTTGTGCTGGTATGGATATCCGATGCAGCATATGGGTGCTTAAATCGTATAAATTCTGCGTCAGCCATTGGTATGCAGATATTGTAAACCGAATTCGCTGCAGCACTAAATGCAATTTCTTCTGAGTTCTTTTCTTCTCGAACTTGTTTTTTCTTCGGTGGGCCAGCCATGTTTTACTCCTCGGAATCCGGTATTCCGTTGCCGTTTTTATCTTCGGCGTTTCTTCCAGTAGAAATCATTAGTCCGGCAAGGGTCCCAGTGATAAATGTTGCAACGCTTGATAGAACTCCAAAGAACATTTTGTCGTTTTCGGCCTGCGCGCCAATTGGTTGGGTAACGAATACCAGAGCCCACAAAACGCCGATTGTTGTGATTGTCAGGACAAACCCAAGAACGCAGCCAATTACGAACTTTAGCCTTGCATCCAATTCTGCTGGGGTCAAACGTGTTTTCATGGCGCTATTGTCTCCTCCGTTGGAACGGTTTCTTCTACAACACTTACGGTTGTTTGAGTTGGGTCCCAACCAAGCAGTGTCTTTGTGCAGTTTCCATCTACTTCGCATATTGGCGGCTCGCATTCCTTTGTACCCCAGTTCTCGGGGTCTTGACATGAATATCTATAAGAACCGTCATAGCCGCAGGCCGAAATCGCAATCAGCATGATTGGAAGCAGTTTTATTAATCGTGTTGGCTTGTGCATGCACTGGCACCCATCAATTCGGCGCAAGGACAATCATTTGCGCACCAAGTTTCACAACTGCAATGTGCACATTGGCACTCAGACTTTTCGTGGCTACCGGGAGGCATCATTTTCCTTTGCTGGAGCCTTCTTGTCAACCTTGTTGAATACTTCGTTTATTTCCGAAGTTGATAATTTCCCGTCTTCAAGGAATGCGCGTGAGAGTCCTTCGATTACTACTGCAACCCCTGCAATTCCAGCCATAAAGACGGCCTTAAGCACTGGAACACCAGCAATCGTTCCTGCGCCGATAACACCAAGACCAGATGCTGCAAAAGTAGCAAGAATTCTAAGAAGGACATTTACAAATAGTTCTTTCTTCATGTAATTACGCTTTCTTTTTGCGAGGTACTTTCACAGAATGCTCATCTGCGTGAGCAAAAGTTGCAGCCTCGGCATGACTGGAAAGATGGTCAAACAACACTTCGTCGTGGCGCTCAACTTTATTCTCAAGTCGGCTGAGATGTTCAGAAAGGTTTGACTCAACCCTGTCCAAAGAGCGGCCAAGATTGGAGCCAATCATGTCCATTCTTCCAACCAGTGCATTGTGCTCATCGGTATTTTGCTGCCATTTTTCTTCGTCCCTGCGCGTCCTACGTTCAATAACCGCGACAACAACTGCAGTAAGTGCAGAAACTATGGCAACTGCGATTTCCATCAGAGACCAATGCCTAGGTCATCTAGAACACGCTTCCCCGCCTTGGCTCCGGGTCCAAAACCCTTTGATGCCTTGTAGGCGACGACGGCATCTTCGGTTTTCTTTCCGAATTGACCATCTGGCGCACCTTTATAGAAGCCGCGCTCAGCGAGCTCTTCTTGAAGTTTTGTTACGCGGGGACCGCTGTCGCCCGGGTCCAGGTCTCCGCCGTCGTCTTTTCCCGCTGGAGCAGCTGTGGCGGCTGCTGGTGCCGGTGCTCCAGCAGTAGGTTTCTGAATATTATTCTTCGCCATGTACTCAGCTACTGCGGCGGGAGGATTGTCGCCCTCTGTATACCGAAGGTGCCATGGTTCTTCTGGAACAACTTCCCAGCTAAATCCAAACTTTCGGACATTTGCAATAAGCCAATTAAGGCGCTTTGGCTCTGCTGCTGTATGAACATCAACGGCCAACCCGGTATTATGCTGCGAGGTCCCCGGCGCCGCAAGGCTCGCCAGCTTCGGGTCTTTCTTGTACCACTTCTTTCCTTCGAAAGTCCTCGTCTGGTTGCCATTGGGCTCCGTCGTATAGCGCTGCTTGAAAACTGTCAACTGTGATTCATATGTGCGATATGTGTCGCCCGACGAAACGGGTTTGAGTTCGACGCCATCAGCCTTTGCTGCCTCGACCATTGCGGCCCATGCTGCAGCGCAAAGCCAATGAAGTTTCCCGCCACCAACAGCCGGGCGCAAAAGCGATTCCGGGAGCTTTCCGGGAACAACACCCTTTAGGTCGGCCGGCTGTTTGACAGCTACAACGATGTCCCACGCAACTTTTGACATTTATTGACCTCCGAATACGTCGTGGCCAATATTTTACATCAAAACAGTTAGCTACGATTCGTAGCTAACTAAAATAACTAGTTGTCTTCAGGTTCTTTCATATGTAGATACATTGACGCTGCAAATGCAATCAGAGACGCCGTTCCAGCAATCATCTGGAGGGTCCCAGAGAGCGTTAGGTAAACAATCAGAGCGCCAGATAGGGTCCAGCCGCTATTCATAATCCCATAGAGGAATTTCTTCAAAAAGGCTTTCCAGTCCATTACTTTTTCTCCATTTACTATTTTGTAAATACTTATTTGTTTTATCCAGTCAGTTCCGTCGCCGGCCAACTCTCCAGCTGGTTCTTCCTCTTCTTCCTTGCGTGCGACCTGCTCGGTTTGTGGCCGATTTGGACTACTTGGTGAAGATGCCGGTCCTCCAGTTGTTGATATAGCTACTGCAGTAGTAGCTATGGTTATCAAGTTTACAGCAACGACGGTTCTGCGCTGACCAACGTCAATCGTTTGACCAAGCATCTTGTAGTTATCAAACGCTCCCTGAAAGAGGTCGACAGTCTCTTCAAATACATCGCGAATTTCAGAAGGGGCTTCCTGTACGGCATTAACAATTTGTTCTGCAATTTCCTCCGTGAGGGTTTCCGCATTTACCTCTTGGAACACTTCAGATGCCTGTTCGGTGTTTACCGATTCCAATACTGCGGCACTTGCAGCGAGCGTTGCAGCGATATCTTCGGTAACTCCTTCAGAAATAACTGCATCAACAACTGCAGCTATTTGCTCTTTCGCCTCTTCCGTCAATTCATCAACATTATCGGTTGCTGAAATGTCCTCGATTAGATTTTCAACAAATTCTAATACTTCCCCTTCTGGTAGTTCTTCGATTATTGCCGATACAAATTCTTCAGTCGCATCACTAGGGAGCTCATCAATGACGCCGAAAACGACAGCAGCAGCCTCCTCTGATGAAAGTTCGGCAACAATTTCAGAAACAACATCTGCCGCCTCTTCTGGAGTAAGTTCAGAAACAATATCCTGGACGGCATCAACTAGCTCCTCGGAGGATATCTCATCTATGTTCTCCAGTATTTCTCCGGCCGTCTCTTGTGCTTCTTCAAATTCAGGGCTAGGCTCATCCTGTGGATTTAATTCTGTTTCCGTTTCTGTTTCTGACGGCCATGCTTCAACTGGCTCTTCTGGCAGTGTCGTTTCTGTTTCTGTTTCTTCAGGCAGCGTCGGTTCCGTGGTTGGTGTGGACTCTTCTGGGATGGTGGTCTCTGGCTCAGGCTCTACGGGGACAACTATTACCTCTGGCTCTGTGGTCGTTGTCCCTGGTTCTGGTGCCTGTTCTGTTGGGCTAGGAATTGTCGTAGTCGTAGTCGTGGTGGTGGTCGTAGTGGTTACTACGGTATTCGATTCCGCAACATATCCCTGGCCTTGATATATGATTGCATTGTCGTCAAATGTATTGTTTCGTGAAGTAGACCAAGCATTAGAGCTAGTACCGTTGAATACGGTCGCTCCGTTGTTGAAAGTATTTCCAAAGTTTATTGCTGTGTCATTTCCGGTAAAAGTATTTGCTTGCACTAATTGGTTATCTACTCCTGGTGTCCATGTCGTTGGAATCCATGACGAGAAGCTAAGCGCGGTGCCATTATTTACGAACTGAGAGCTATAGACCTGCTGTCTGTTTAAACCACGCAAAAATCCACCGACAACGTTGTCCGTGAATGTGCTGTTTTCTATTTTTATGAAGCGTTCAACAAATGCACCATACGTATTATTTGAGAACTGACTGTTATTTACATAGATACGGTTTGTGTAATCGGCATCAGTAAGACTCTTTGATGATGGGGTGGAGCCATGGTCTGATGTGATTCCAGCATTGTTGAATGTAAAGAGACAATTATTAAACGTAGTTACGCCGCCACCGTGTTGATAAAAAGCCCAACCAGGAGATTCGGTTATGTGGACATTTGTAATTGTAAATGTTCCTTGACTGTTGTAAATTGTTCCGCCATTCCATGAAACGTTTTTGCCCTGCTTTAGAGTGAGGTTCTGAATCGTTATGTTTCTTGAGCCAGAGTTATAAATTTGGCGATAAAGATTATTTCCATCGATAATTGTCGTGCTGCGACCAGTTCCCGTAATTGATACGCCTGCAGTGATTGCTGGCAGGTCAGAAGTCAAGGTAATTGTTCCTTGCTGTGTAATTGTGATTGCATCGTATATTCCACCGGCCTGAGCATTTGCTTGGGTAATCGCCCAACGGAGAGTTCCGTTTGAGCCATCATCTGACAGGCTTGTAACTTCTAGCGAAGTGGGGGCAGGAAGCGTTGTAGTCGTAGTGCTGCTAGTAGTTGAAGTACTTGTAGTTGGAACAACGGTTGGGGCTGTTTCGTTATTCGGAGCAACACCGCCAAAGCTGGTGCAATTACTACCTGCTGGAACACACCTATCCGTATTGCCAATTGTATTGTCAATCATCAAGACGGGTGAAAGTGATGTATCTCCAAGATTAAATACCGCAAATCCAAGCTTGTATGTACCAGTTACAGAAACTTCATATGTAGACATCTGCCAGCCAGTGGCGCCGAACGAGTTTGTTGAATAGTCTCCAGTACCTGGGTTTGTAAATCCAAGCAGCGCATACGATTGATTAAAGTTGTTTACCGTGATTGTTGGGCTCGAAGGAACGTTTACCGCAACAAGCGAGGTGATTGAACCATCGTTAAACGGAACATAATCTGTTCCCAGATAGTTCCAGGACATTGTGTAGGTATTGCCAGCGACCATTTGTACTTCTCTGGTTATCCACGCTGCATCGGTTGGGGTAGGGCTTCCTCCATTTGCTGCCGCCTGCGCATCTGCTGTCAGTGAGGCGCGGATTGCGGTCTCGGATGTTCCAGACAGCCCGAGAGCGGTCATTGCCTGCGCAAAAGTCTGCTCGTTCTTTGGCTGCAGCAAAGCGGCATATGAATTGCTGTTTGGCGAAAACGTCCAGCTCCCCGCAGAAACCGCAGGTGCATAGTATGGGTTTGGTTGACCGTTACGAGTTGGGCTTCCTACAGCGTTTCTGGAACCATGGCTAAATGTACGCGAGCCGCTAAAGACTGAAACACCAGTTCCGTTTGCGGATATCGTCCCACCAAGCGTCCCACTCTGTGAACCCCTATCCCATCCATCAAAGTTATTTGACTCAAAACCAGCATTTGGGAATGCCATTGTTTCTGGCTCCGGCAAAGTGGTCGTAGTTGTCGTATTTTCGGTGGTCGTTGTCGTTGGGGTGTTTATCTCTACTGCGGTTACTCCTATGCACGGCTGTTCACCAGAATTGCCAGAACATGTCTGCCAACCAAGCGATGATGTCCATCCGGCATTGGATGTGAATTCGGTATTGCTCAAAAGCTCTGTGCCATCAAGCTTTAGCGATGCGGTTTCGACCTGGGCACCATAGTTTCCAGCCCAGAGTTCTCCGTCTTTTCCAATAATTGATAGTCGAACACTGCTTACACTTGCCCATCCAGCGCCAACCCCGTCTGCAGTTACTGTCAATGTGTAGTCGTTGAACGCTCCGCCATCAGTAAGCGTTATGTATCCAGTGCTATGAGAATAGATTCCACCACCACCTTCTCCATAAAGATTTATGGCAACGGCAACCGTGTCGGACGAGACTTTCCAATCCTGTGCCTCAGCTGCTGAAATGGTGGCAGTTAGAGATGACGAACTTGACCAGTTATTAGGAACACTAACTTCTTGATAGACAACAGCTTCTTGCCAAGAAAAAACCAACTTATTTCCATCGGCTGCATTCGCCGTAAACGGCACAAACGCGACAGCAACAACCGCAATAATTGTCAATAGACTGCGTATAAATTTAAATTTGCGAAAACCGTGCAGCATTGTCCTCCCGCCGGATACCAAGTTTAGCAGTAGCTAATTTAAATTGTGGCTACGGAGCTGTTCTCCGAATTTGTATTCGAACGCATTGACATCGTATGTGGTGTAAAATATGCAAATGCCATATAACGAATTTGAAAAAATTCTGCCGATTTCAATTTATGACGTTCAACTGAAGTCCGCCGATGGCAGCAACAGCGACTTGCTGTCTAAACAAAAAGGCAAAGTCACTTTGATTTTCAATGTTGCCGCAGGCTGTGGGAACATCCCACAACACTCGATTCTTGAGGAGTTGAGCCAAAGATACAAGAACGAGCAGGATTTTAAAATCCTTGCCGTCGTCGTTGATGATTTCACTTGTCACGGATATCCAGAATTTCAAGACGGCATTCAGTCGTATATAGAAGCTAACGAATTGAATAGCACCCCAGGGCAAATTGCCAAAGAATATGCAGTTAAGCATTTCGGGGTTTCATATGAATTTTCTGAATTAACAAACGGCAGATATGATAAGCACCGTTATGACCCCAGTTTTGTTCCGGGCCTAGTTAAAGAACAAGAGCAGCATGCTCTTTGGCATTACCTTACTGGGGCTTATGCGGCAGACCTGAATGACAATGGGCTTCCATTTCACGACGAAGAGGTCCCATGGTCCGACCATAAGCTCATTAATCCAGACGATAAAAAATCATTCCCTCCACTACGCGGGAATTTTGAAAAATTCCTTATTGATAGAACCGGAACAAGAGTTAAGAGATATGCAAATGGATTCTTGCTTGGTGAAAGAGATTACATTGGGGCAACCTTTCCTTGGGTAAGCGAGAAATATCAGCCAAACAACAAGCGAGACTGGAACCCGGTAAACACACCACAAGAAAATCAAGAACCAACTCCATCAAATCAAAAAACAAGTTGGCCGACAAAAGAACAAAGAAAAGGAATCGAAATGTCCCTTGATTTAATTAGTGAGGATATTGACCACTACCTAAGTAATCGGCAGTAATTTAAAACCTAATTATTTGTTTGGCGACTTGCACATAATTGCAAAGTGCCAATGCCAATGTCCTACTACCGGCCATTTTATTCCATCATTCGCCCAGCCGCTTCCAGATGGATTTTTAGGAATGACGTCGAAAACATCCTGCATATCAACAAAGCCGGCTTGCAATAAAAGTTTCCAAACTCTTTCATGGTGACAGTTCCAGTGATGATGCGCTCCATCCCACCACTCGAGCCCTGGCACATTGGTATCTTGTACGTCCAGGTGCTCCATCACCGAAAGAACCATTTCCCACGGCTCCTGACCCTGTGCCCACCGTTTAATCGTTCTTCGAACGTCTGGACCGCATATAAGAAATTGTGCCCCAGGTTTGGCCACCCTCTTCATGTCATCTAGAAAAGCTGGAACTTCTTTCCATGGTATGTGTTCAAGTACGTGCCCTAAAAAAACTGCATCAAAATAGTTGTCTTCAAATGGATAGGGTTTGCCTGGTTGAACCTGAACATCTGGCTTTGTATCAGCCGTAACCCAGGTGTCGGTGTTTACCCAACCCTTTGCATAGTGGGTGCCACATCCTGCGTTTAAAAGATTCATTACCTACCTGTGTTTCCGCCGTCGATTGGGAAATACCAACCGCTGCCATGTTGTTCTGCCTTTGGCATATCTTGCCTATGATTAATTCCTGAATAGTGAGCAATAAGTGACCTGCGCGGAATGGTTGGATTATTTTGAAATGACCCTCGATGCAGTAATCGACCATGCCAGAAAAGCACATCACCTCTTTCTGGGAGATAGGTCAAGACTTCGGCATTGCGCGATTCGATAATGTATTCAAATAGTGGCGTGAGAATTTCTTCACTATATTTTGGCCACCTGTAGTCGCGTTTATCTTCCGGCAGCGCATTGAGAATTTTTTCCATGGTTACAGTTCTCCACATGTGGGAACCTGGAACGAGCTGGAACGGACCGGAATCTGGGTTGATTGTTTCTAGCGCCAACCAGATAGCCACGTAATAATCACCAACATGAGGAGGATTCAGATACGTATCTTGGTGCCAGTTCCTTGTGGTTGTTTGCCATCCCGTAAGGTTCAGGTGCACACCGGCGGGCTCGCCAATCAACTCTTCAATTGTCGAAGATATTCCTTCATGCATGAGAATTTCCATTACTTCTGGATGCCGACGATACGGGGTGCAATCCGGCCATCCACCAGGTCTAGTTAGGTGTATGACGCCATCAATCACCTCTGCATTGTTTTGTACCCAGCAACGCTCATAGTCTTGCATGAGGTTTTCTGGAATCAGGCCCTTCTTGATTACAAAACCATTCTGATTCCAGTCGGCCGAACTAGGCGAAGGTTCTGGAATGGTTAGGGCAAGGTACTGCTCTTCAAGCTCAACATCAATTTCACGAATCATACTTTTGTCTCCAGTATTGACCTCATTGTCATATCCCATTCAATCCCACGAACTTGCATGGAAAATGAATGAAGTATTTCTCTGTTTCTCTCTCGCTCATACATTCTTGTTTTTGCGTCGAGAAGAGAATCAAAGTGTCCCATCCATTCATCGTCGGAACGGGCTATTCTACCTATGCCGCTAGCACTTAGGTATTCATATTCTGGCGAGTACGAGGCAACAAACGGAACACCCGCGGCAGCATACTCAAGTCCTTTTATAAAAGATTTTGCGTGATTAAATGGAATGTTATTGAGTGGGACTATGCCTATATCGAAATGTCTAAAAAGCTGAGGGTACGAAAGTATTGGGGCAAGCCCGGACAGCTTTACTTTATTCTTGGGAATTTGCATTAAATCTGCAATAGCAGGACTCGAGAGGCAGTGCCCAGAATGGTGAAACATCAGATTATTTGCTTTGAGATAATCACCTATCCACGGAGCAAGCTGCTCAACATCATGAGAACGCCAATTAGTTGCACCAACCCACCCAATCGACAGCCTGTGTTTTGCGGAATTTCTATATACTGTTTGCCATCTGCCATCGGCGTGGATATCAATTCCATTTCTCACCAAATAGACGTTCTTGCGAATCTTTGAATAATGGTCGTAGAGGAATGGGGTGCTTACGGTGACGGCAAAAGCTCTGTTGATTATTTCTTTATAAATTTCTCTATTGCTGTTTGGGTTGTTTTTGGGATGCGTTGTTTTGAAAGCGTTATTGGATTCAGGCAGGCCTTCATACCAGTCGTCAATGTCGACAACTACTTTTTGGCCGAGAGATTCCGCATAGTCCATTCCTTCAAGAACCTCACGCTGCATCAGGAGCTTCATCACGACTATGTCCCAACCATGAATTACCTGGCCCTCTTGGACTATGAGACCAAACCCCTTGTCTTTGCTAAATCCAGGGAAACCCATGCCAGTAATCCACCCGCGCTTACCGAGTTCATCCATAGGAAGTTTGCACCTGTACCAAGCGCACCCATTCGGCTGGAGAGGTTCAGTCCCCCATGACCAGTCTCCTGTGATGTAGCAAATTGTCGGCTTGCGTTTTTGGGCTGGCATTTAAAACTCTGTATCCTTGCGCGGCGAGAAGATTGGGTGTGACATCTGATAATAGTCTGTTCGTTCTATTGATTCAGTGCTATATCTCCGCATTAACATCTGCGACTCGAAATTTGAAACTATCGGTTTGTACTCTTCTGGACCGTCAGAAGGAATTGCATTTTTTTTACAAAAATCAGATAGCGCATCATTTGGGGTGCTACCGACGCCAAAAGTTGCAGCATCTTCACCGTTCCAGAAATCAACTGCGTCACAATCATCTCCGTCAAGATAGGCAAAATATGCTTCTGACAAACTGGTACCCCCCGAGTAGCAAAAAAACTCTCCCCCTTCATATACGCCGCCATAACGTGACTGCCTGACAACTAGCGGATAATGCTCATTTGCTATATAGAAGTCATTTATCAACACAGGAAAATATTACCCCAATAATTCGAAGAACTAATTTACGATGTCAACAGTTAAATATCTATGTCCGGTCGACTAGTGCTAGTTAGTGGTACTCTTGGGTTGGTCGATAAACATGGGAGGACCAATGAGCACTAAATTCATCAAAGACACCGCGGAAAGAGCAGTAATGGCCTTTTTGACAGGCTGGCTGGGTTCAGCGATGTCGAGCGGGTTGGATTTTGATTCACTTTCAAATACGGCGAACCTCAAGGTTGGAGTTACAGCCCTTGCCCTCACAATTGCTGCAGCACTTGGCCTCAAGAAGGTCGGACCGAATAAGGACTCCGGTTCAGTCCTCTAAATCTGTATTGCCGACTGAGTCGGCGCTTTCTAATCTACAATCGTATAAGTAAATGATTGGAGAGAGCCGTGTCAATGGTCGCGGGTAGATACAAAATTACGTGCCAGCAAGGGTCAACTTTTGACCTGCAAATGACCCTGCAATATACGAATCCAGACTACCCGGCTAATTGTGCTGACCCTAATAACTGCCCTGAGTTTTTGCCCTGGGACCTGACCGGCTATACGGCAAGAATGCAGGTCAGAAAATACGTTGAATCGGCCACGCCAATTGCAACCTTGAACACAGAGAATGCAGCGAGCTTCCGGATTACCCTTGGTGACCCCACCCCAACCGATGGAAAGATAACCCTGTTTATTAGGGCTGAAGATACGCGAAACATAACGACATCTGGCGTCTACGACATTGAAATTATTTCTCCAACAAATGAGGTAGACAGAATTTTGCAGGGAGAGTTCATTCTTTCCCCAGAGGTGACGCGATGACCACTGAAAACATAGTTCAGGTAGTTACAACAGAAACTCCGAACCGAATCCTCATAACCACGACGCGTGCCCCCGGGGTCCAGCAATTCACATATCAGGTGCAAGTATTCACGGTTCCAGGCACCTTAAGTACCGGCACCGGCAGAGCAAAGTTTTATATCCCAGGTCCAATAACCATAGGGAACGTAAGAGCTTCCGTCGGCACTGCACCAACCGGCTCGGACCTAATTATCGACGTAAATAAAAACGGAACAACGATATTCACAAACCAGTTGAGCAGGCCAAAGATTTTTGCCGGACAAACACTGGTCTCGACCAACACGCCGCAAATAACCGAGCTAACAACTGGCGACTATTTAACAGTTGACATTGACCAAATAGGTTCTCTAAATCCTGGTGCGGACCTGTCTGTTCAAATAGAGTTCACTCCATAGGTGTTATTCTTGTAGCAAGCGGTATTAACCGGACCCTAGCAAAAAGGTATCAAAATGACCATATCAAACTTCCTAGAAAACGAACTACTCGATACCTTGGATGGTGCGGGTAGTGCATACTCAGCATCTGCTACTTACCTGAAGCTGCATGTCGGCGACCCAGGCGAGACCGGTGCCAACAACCCTGCGACAGAGACAACCCGTAAATCTGTTTCGTTCAACGCAGCTTCCGGCGGCTCAAAGACATCAACAGCAACAGTTGAATGGACTCTGGTCGCTGCAACTGAGACATACACGCACTGGTCGTTATGGGACAACTCAACTGCTGGCAACTGCCTGTGGTACGGAGCTCTTTCAGCTAACGCTGCAGTAACCGCAGGTGATACTTTCGAGATTACCTCCCTTACACTGACGCTCGACTAATCCATAAAGGGGAGTAACCCCTCATGGATGAACAAGAGATAATTGGTTTCTCGGAGCCATTCCGAGGGACGTCGTCGTTCTATGTAGGATTTAAAACAGTATCGGAGACTGCCTCCGCTACCGCGGCTGGCTCATCCTCCATATCGCAACTGCATACAGTTCCGAGGTCTGCTTCGGCCTCCGGAACATCCGGGCAAACCGCAATCGGGTTGCATGCTGCGCCGCGTTCTGCAACCGCTTCAGGTGGAGCGACTGCTGGCGATACTGCGATTGGTCTTCATACCGCGCCAAGAACTGCCACTGGCTCTGGCCAGGGTGGCTCAACGGGTCTCGACGAAATTATTACGTTCATCAGAACGGCGACCGGCACTGGACTTGGTGGCTCCACAAACCTAAGTGAAGTAATCACATTCCTCAGGTCTGCATCCGCATCCGGTGGTGCGACTGCCGGAGATGAAGCACTCACGCTTCACACGAATATCAGAAGCGCAACTGGTTCCGGTACGTCCAGTGAGTCGGCAACAAAGGTTCGAACATCGATTGTTTCTGCTACAGGTTCCGCGACTAGTGGTTCAACAGCGGTTGGTCTACACACATCGCCAAGGACTGCTTCTGCTTCTGGTCAGGCCAACGAGTCAGCAATACGACTTATCATCTCTCCTCGAAGTGTTACTGGTTCGGGAAATGGCGACTCATTCGTACTCGCCCTACATACACATCCAAGAACTGCATCTGCTAGCGGAATTGGCAGTTCAAATAACTCAATCGTTCATTCAAATCTCAGAACAGCTCAGGGCTCTGGTTCGGCGACAGCTGGCGACACGGCCCTAATCCTCCACTCCCACCTCAGGTCGGCAAGCGCTTCTGGAGCAGGCTCTGAAAGTTCATCTTCATTTAAGACTCCAGTCAGAACTGCAAGTGCCGCTGGTCAAGGCTCTGAATCATCAAGTGGATTGCACACTGCGCCAAGAACAGCAAGTGCATCTGGTTCTGGCGGCTTCTCCATTACGCAACTTCTCTCGGTTATCCGCACCGCCTCTACATCTGGAAGCGGAACATCGAATAACTCAATCGTCCATTCAAATCTCAGGACAGCACAGGGTTCTGGTTCAGCAACAGCTGGCGACGAGGCAGTCGGACTTCATTCACATCTGCGAACCGCATCTGCTGCTGGAATTGGTTCGTCTACTTCCGACGAAAAGAACACCCTGTTGCGAACAGCGTCGGCTGCAGGTAGTGGAACATCATCAATTAGCCAAGTTCACAGTCACCTCAGAACCGGTTCAGCATCTGGCCTATCTGATAGCTATGCGGCATTCAGGTACGGAAAACTTAGAACTGCAACCGGTAATGGAGGGGCAACTGCTGGAGACCAAGCAATCGGTCTCCATACTGCCCCAAGAACAGCAACAGGGAATGGACAAAGCTCCGAAAGTGTTTCGTCGTTTGAAACCATTCCAAGAACGGCAAGCGCTTCTGGTCAGAGTTCACAATCTGCAAATGGTCTACATGTTGCACCAAGAACCGCTTCTGCTTCAGCTATTGGTGCAGGTTCAACAAGTGAATTCAAGATTTTGTTCAGAACCTCTATCGCATCTGGAACATCTAGTGAAACTGCGATTGGAAAACACACTGCTCCGCGAGGAGCAACAGCTACAGGCGGAGCAACCGCGGGCGACGAAGCACTTGGACTACACGTCGCTCCACGTACAGCAAATGGAAGCGGTCAGGGTTCACAGCAGTCAACTCAGTTGCGAACAATACATAGAAATGCTTTGGGGTCAGGTCTTGGTGGCTCGAGCAATTCAACCCTATATAGCAACATCCGTTCGGCGACCGCAACGGGCGGAGCAACAGCAAATGACCAGGCGCTCACGCTTCACACCCACTTGCGACAAGCGGTTGGAAGCGGTGAATCTGGCTCGACGGCAGACGGCCTACACATTGCGCCTAGAACAACCCAAGCATTTGGTGGCGCGACTGCCGGGGACCAGGCGCTTGGCTTGCATACGGCGCCACGAACCGCTACCGGCACTGGCGTGTCGGGAGGTACGGCAACGTACGACACGGACCCAGTAACAGGCATAACAGCCGGATACTGGGGTATTCAAGCCCTCATTAGTTGATATGAAGTAAACTGGGAGTAATCATGGCCGCATTTACACGTAAACAATATTCGGGTGCCGCCCGCAATACGACAACGACGACGCTTCTAACAAACGTCGGGACAACTGTTGACATTGCGGCCACCACTGGGTGGCCATCCATCGCCGGCATTCCGTTTTACGTTGTAATTAATCCGTCTTCTATTTTTGAAGAAAAGTGTCTTGCCACAATTTCTGGCTCAACATTAACCCTTGTAAGGGCGCAAGACGACACGACTGCATCGCAGCACCCGATTGGGTCAGTTATTTATCCAGTCTTCACAGCAAATGATGCTGATGAAGCCAATGAACTTGTATCAAAACTTACGACAAAGGGTGACCTGCTCGCCACTGATGGCACCAACTTGCTCCGACTTGGCGTTGGTCCAAATGGCTACTTCCTCAAGGCAAACAGCTCTGCTTCTGCTGGAATCGAGTGGGCGTCAATCCCAACAATTAACAGTCTTGACGATGTTGGCGATGTAACCATATCAAACATTGAGGGCGGAGATTTCCTAACCTATAACAGTTCGGCGTCGGCGTGGGTGAATGAAACCATTCATTTCATTACTGTTTCCGACAACCCACCGAATGACGAGGTTGCAGAAGGGGACCTTTGGTACAACTCACTCGAACTTGAACTGTATACGTACTACTCGGGTGCGTGGGTACAGATGACAGATGCGAATGCTGGAGTTCAGGAGCTGTACGAACTTGTCGACGTTTTGATTGAAGACCCTGTGTATGGAGAGACTCTCGTCTACAACGGAACAGAATGGGAAAATGGACCTGCTGGTTCGGCATTAACACTTGAAAACTCGAGGGTGATTTCACTTTCTGGAGACGTATCTGGTTCTGTTTCTTTTGACGGTTCTCAAAATGTAAACATAGCAACAAACGTAGGAAATGCGAATACTGCGACTGCACTTGAAACAGCACGGACCATATCTCTTGGTGGAGACTTGAGCGGTTCGGTTTCGTTTGATGGAACAAGCAATGTAACAATTACAGCATCAGTAGAACCAAATAGCGTTGCTCTCGGCACTGACACAACCGGAAACTACATGTCTGACCTAACTCAGGGTACTGGCGTCACCATCACGCATACTCCTGGTGAAGGTTCAAATGCGACCATCGGAATTGGTCAGGCAGTGGGCACGAGTG
>Ga0315909_10003550_pt1 | contig 18933 bp, 34 predicted proteins | sample LakEriMetagenome_11_FD_203527 | JGI IMG/M metagenome (GOLD analysis project Ga0315909, IMG submission 203527) | Freshwater fungal communities from buoy surface, Lake Erie, Ohio, United States - Buoy 2 MA125 | ecosystem: Environmental > Aquatic > Freshwater > Lake | place: USA: Lake Erie, Ohio... | reverse complement strand
CCCGGTCATCCCTGGGGGAGGGGGCGGGCACCTCGGGCCGAGTTACACGACCGGTGAGCCTTCGCGAGCGGGCTGGCCGGGTCACCTGGAAGCAGATGGTCAGCCGTCCAGATGTCGCCAGGCTTGAGAGTGTCAATCCCGCAGATCCAGCATGGGCCTGGCGCTTGCCTGACTTGCCTTGCCCGCTTGGGGTAGTCGCCTGCGTAGTGGGGGCGTGGGCCCCGTTCCCTGGCTCGTTGCTTGGTGAGGCGGCAGGGCTCGCAGCGGGTGGCGTTGCTGGTCAACGATCCACAGTCCAGGCAGGGTCGGCGGATCACTAGCGTTCGGGGTATTCGTTGGGCTGCATCACTCTGGTCTCGCGTCGCGGGCCGGAGCGGGCGATGCGGTTGCGCTGGTCGAGAAGGGCGTCGGCCCAGCGGTGCCAGTCGTCGTCGCGCTGCGCACGAAGGCTGGTGTACACCAGGGCTTCGTCGATGTCTTCGACGGTGACGATGGGCTGGGCAGGGTCGGGCTTGGCGCGGGGCTTGGTCTGCTGCGCCATGTCCTCTCCCTTGAATGACAAAACCCGGCAGCCGTGATCGGCTAACCGGGTGCAGGCATACTTCGCCACACCCAGAATGATGGACGTCGCGCGCATTGTCAAATGGCCTGCGTCATCAGACCGAGACGACGCAACTCAGTCTCGCCCCACGTCTCACCACACTTGCGACAAGTCACCGACATTCCGCCATAGCGGTCCTGATACAACTTGCCGCCGCACTCGCCGGTCTCTGGGTGAATCACTGGGCAGGTGCCGACGGGCCTGGGCGCGTGGTCGCCGATGGCGGAGTGCAGCGCGGACTTGACTTCGCGGATCTCCCTGGCGAGCTCGTCGACCCACGGCTGGCAGATGATCCAGTCTAGGTGGCCAAGCAGGGTGCCGGCCTCGGAGGTGACGGTGCTCTGCCGCTGGCAGGGCTGCACCTTGCGCTCCTCTCGGACCAGGCGAGCCCAGGCCTCGAGGATGGCGAGGACGGGCACGATGTCGCCGGGGTGGCGGGCGATGGTGCGCCTGTCGAGGAGGGCGACGACGTCGAGGCGGACGGGTGCTGGCGGGTCGACGCGCTTGCCCTTGACCTGGTGGCCGTCGTCGACGGCGGTGCCTGGCTCGTAGAAGTCGGGGAGGAGGGCGTAGGTGACGACTACGTCGTCGATGGATTCTCGGAGCCAGCGGGTGTGGCCGGGGCAGACGAGAGTGCCGTCTGCCGCGCTTTTGGGGTCTCGGTGGGGGAGCAGGCAGTTGGTGTCCACTGGTCTCCTAGAAGGGGGCGGGCCCGTTGGGGTCGGGCTGGGGGTTGGTGGCTGGGGTGGGTCGGGGTTGTGTGCCGTAGGTGGTGCCGCAGGTGTGGCGGGCGTGGCGGGGCACTCGTTCGGGGTGGGTGATTTCTTCGAGGTGGCGGCGTCTGGCTTGCCGGTCGGGCCAGAGGTCGTAGGTGGGGATGTTGTCGGCGAGGGCTTGGTATTCGGTGAGGTCGTTGAGGACTTGGGGTTCGAGGTCGATGCGGATGCCGTAGGTGGTGCCGGCGATGGTGATGGCTTGGCATTTGCGGCAGGTGTTGGCGGTGAAGTGTTTGGTGGGCCGTGGGGGAGGGCCCGGATGTCCGCCCTTAGGGCGGCGGACTTCCGGCCCCAGGGCCGAGAAGTTGGGGCCCTCTGCGGCCCTCGCGGCCCTCTGCTCTGTTTCGTGAGGGAATAGGGCTGTTTGGAGGGCCGGAGAGGGCCGATTGGGGGTGTTCACGAGGCGTCCTCTGCGACCACGAGGGCCGGAAGGTTGCGGCCCTCGAAGTAGCGCTTGACGGCGGCTTGCCAGGCGTCGCTGGATGCCTTGATTGTGTGCTTTTCGCGGACGACTTGGCGGACCTTTTTCCAGCCTTGTTGGCCTTCTGGGTAGGGGCCGCAGTCGGCGATGGCGGCGTCGAGGGCTTCGCGCTTGGCGCGGAGTTTGTCGCCTTTGACGATGTGCCGGAGTGGGCCGTCGTCGTCGGTGCGCTCGATGGTGAGGATGCGGGATTCGGGGTCGATGGGCATGCGGTTGGCTTCGCAGATGAGGTCGTAGAGGTCATCGCTGGTGCGGGTCATGCGCCAGACGGCGTCGACGTCGCCGCTTTTGGCGGATCCGCCTCGCTGGCCTTTGGCTTCGTCTTTGCCGGCGTGGTCTAGGCGGACCAGGGCGACCTGGGCTTGCTTGAGTTTGAGTCCGGTGTGCCGGTAGAAGTCGAGCCAGGTGTCGTTTTCGTTTTCGTCGCCGGCGATGGCTCGGGAGACGGTGTCGATGACGACGATTTCTGCTCCGAGGGCTTCGACGGCGGCCATGAGCTGCTCGGAGCCTTTCTCGCTGTCGAGGGTGCTCATGGTGGGGAACGAGAGCACCTTGAGGTTGCCGAGGTCAGCTGGCGCGTAGCCCATGTTTTGGAGGCGTTCGCGGATGTCCGCTTTGGGGTCGTTTTCGAAGTCGACGTAGAGGACGACGCGGGGGGGTCCGGCGGGGTTGCCGAGGACGGGGCGCCCGCATGCGATGGCGGCGGCGAGCTCGAGGAGGAGTAGGGATTTGCCGACTTTGGGGGCGGAGTAGAGGGCGATGAGGCGTCGGGCGGGGATGAGGGGGTAGGCGATCCACTCTTCTTCGCTTTCGTCGGCCCATAGTGCTTCCCAGTCGATGAGGCCGAGGTTGTCGGTGACCCATTGGAGTCGGGCTTGGTCGGGGGTCAGGTCGGCGAGCGCGGGGTCGTATTCCCAGGGGCGTAGGTCGGGGAGCGTTGCGGTCTGGTCGCCGTACCCGTCGGCGCGGAGTTGGCGGGTGGCTGCTGAGAGGTCGCCGTCGTGGTGGAGGTGGGCGTAGACCTGGCCTTTGGAGAGGCCTTGTTCGATGGGCATGCCGGTGACGGAGCTGGAGAAGAGGTAGAGGGGGCCGTCTTCGATGGTGGAGGCGGAGTGGCCGTCGCGGGGGTTTTTGCCGGGGCGGGTCCAGTAGTCGTGGTCGTTGTCTTTGGAGTGCCAGGTCCAGCCGGCGGGTTCGAGGATGTCGCGCCAGGTGGTGCGTTGGCGGTAGTCGTCGAAGGGGGTGAGGGCGCCGGTTGGGTGGCTGGTGGGTGGCGTGTGGGTTTTTGGTGGGGTTTCTTTGGCTGGTTCGCGCCAGCCGCCGAAGGCGTCGGTGAAGACGGCGTGGACCCAGTCGAGTTCGCTGGCGGTGATGGTGGCGGCGTTGTTGGGGTGGGCGTTGGGGAGGAGGAGGTAGGCGGCTTCTGGGTCGTGGCCGTTTCTGGCTGGGGTTGGCCAGACGATGACGAAGCCGCCTTCGCCGCGGGTTTCGGCGATGACTTTGTCGGGTGTGCCGGCGAGTTTGGTGTTGCCGGGTACGGGGCCGTCGTTGACTTTGACGAAGATGTGGAGGCCGCCGCCGGCGCTGGTTTCGGCGCAGCCGTGGTAGATGCGTTCCATGAGGGCGACGAGGCCGAGGCTGCCGTCGAGGTCGAGGGTGTGGGCGGTGTCGAAGAGTTGTTGGACTCGTTCGACGATGAGGTTGCCGGGTCCTTCGATTTCGAGCATTTCGGCGTTGCCGCTGGCTTTGCCCATGATGAGGCCGATGCCGGTGTAGCGGCCTGAGTTGAGCCAGGTTTCGAGGGTTGCCCAGTCGGGTCGTTGGGTTTGGTATTGCTTCCATTGGCCGAAGGGTCGTTTGCCGCCGTCCTCGTGGCTGGGGATGACGCAGAAGCCGGCGTCGTACCAGGCGCGTGCCGCGTCGAGGAGTGGGCTGGCAGGGTCGGGCATGGTCAACGGGTCTCCTTAGTCATTACTGCTGTTCCTTTTCGTGGCTGTGCCACGCCTCGCCGTGCCTCACCTGGCCTAGCCGTGCCTTGCCTGCCATGCCTTGCCGCGCTATGACGAGCCACGCCGCACCACGCCACGCCGAGACCAGCCCTGCCTAGCCAGCCAGGCCTTACCTAGCCCGACCGCGCCCTGCCTTGCCGCACCGTGCCCTGCCTGCCGCGCGCTGCCATGCCCCGCCAGACCGTGCCCCGCCCAACCCCGCCATGCCTGCCGTGACAAGCCGCGCCCCGACCCGCCGGGCCGAACCACGCCTAGCCAGCCAAGAACTGCCATGCCGCACCTCGCCGCGCCCTACCGCGCCGGGCCTTGCCTGCCTCGCGTAGCCATGCCGCACCTCGCCGCACCGAGCCGCACCGGGCCTTGCCGTGCGGCCCCAGGAGTCGAACCTGGGCGTGGACCGTCGCCGCTGCCATGACTTATGCCACCGCCTGAATGTCGGCGGTGACCATGGCGATAAACGCTTGGTACTCCTTGTATTTGGCGTAGAGCGCCTTCCATTCGCGCTCCATTGCCTGCTCGTACTTTGGACGGAGGTCGGGGCTTGAGATCACAACCTCGACAGGTAGGTACTGTCCAATGGCTGGCTCGTCGCCGCCCTGGCCCTCAATCTCGGTGCGAGAGACCCACGCTCGAGTTACTACCTCGTCGCCGTCGGGTGTCGTTCGACGAATGGTCACGCGCCGAATCATCTGTGCAGCCTGATTGCACCTGTAGAGCTCGCCCGCGACGGTGTCATCCCAGACGAAGTGGCCGTGAAGGGGATGCTCCTCATCACGCGCGGTTTCGACTACGAGCTGCGGAGTGATGGTGCCGTTGTCGTCGTAGATTTCCTGCAACTGCTGACCGACGCTCACAGCCCAATCACCTCGTAGGTCCCGTAGCTGCCCGACTTCTCGGGACGCCACTCGCCGACGCCATTGGTGCCACCGGCGTCGACTAGCGCGACGACGGATTCAAGGTCGATGACGCTTGGGACGTACTCAACACGCAGAAGGGCGGTCCAGTCGCGGTATTCGGCGCGGAAGCGGATGTCAGCGGTCCCCATCCCGACGCGGACCATGTCCTCGCGCATGGTGGGCTCGCCGTTGATGCGGGCGAGCTGCGTGCCGTCGACCCCGAGGCCATCGGCAATGAACGTGAAGACCTGGCGTAGTTCAGTCATCTTGACCGACTTGCCGAACACTCGACCGCCGCCCTTGACCGTGGCAGCCTTGAATGCCATGACGGGGAAGCCGTGGCCACCGTCGGTCAGTCGGTACATGCTGGACTCGTAGTCGGCCTGCGGGTCCTTCGCTTGCTTCGGCGTCTTCTTGCCTTGCTGGGCAGCGAGCATCATTTCGCGCGCCTTCTCGCTCCAGCGATGAACGATAAGCGGTGCCGTGCCCTTGATCGGAATCTCCACGATCTCCCTCTTGATGCGGCTCAATGAAATGGCCGCGCTGGTTGTCGCCATGCGCAGGTATCCTTTCTGTGCGCCCCAGGTCCCTCCTGGGGCGTTTTTCTTGCGTCCCCACGCCCGGCTCGAACGGGCTGCTCACCTGCGCAGGTTGAGGGTGGGGGGCTTTGCGGGGTGTTACTTGCGGGCACCGAGCTTGCCGAGGGCGGCGGCGAGGGCGGGGTTGCCGGAGTCGGCCGCCAGCTGCTCAACCTCGGGGTCGGCGAACTGGTTGCCGGCGATGGCGTCGAGGTAGGTGGTGGCCGCCTGGACGCAGTCGTTGTCGGTGGTGGCGTCGACCAAGATCCAGGGCGCGGACTGGCCGGGCTTGGCGGTGCCCTTGCCGAGGACGGCGAGGACCTTCTGCCCAACGCGGCCCTTCAACGAGCCGACGAGGACCTTGGGGAACCAGAGGACGTCCTCGTAGGTGGCGGTGTCGGTGATGTCGTGGATGGTGACGCGGACGGCGTCTTTGTCGCCCATCGAGGTGGGGATGGATGCGACGTACTCCAGGGGTTCGACGACGAGGAGGTGGCCTTCGAGGTCGGCGGGGCGGACGTCGGAGCCGCCTCCGGCGGCAGGTGCAGCGAACACGGTCATTTGGTTCTCCTTCTAGGCGGATGCGCGTGCGGGTGCAGGCGCAGGGGTGGGTTCCAACTTGGTGAGGGGCTTGGTCTTGTAGGCGGCGCGCACGGCGACAGCGGCCTGGGCGAGCTGCCAGCCGTGCTGGAGGTCGATGAGGTACAGGTCGCAGATGCCACGCTCGGCGGGCAGGTGGATGAGGAGGCCGACGTCGGTGCGGACACCGATGTCGGCGAGGGCGGCGATGCGGCCCTGCTCGGGGTCGTAGAGGGTGCCGTGGGCGTAGATGGCGATTTGCTGGGCGACGCCGTGGGGGTAGTCGGGTTCGTGCTGCCCGGTCTTGAGGTCGGCGACGATCATGCCGACGTCGGGGACGGTGACGAGGCGGTCGAAGGACCCGGCGGCCTGGAGTTCGTCGCAGACGATAAACAGTTCGGCGGCTTCCATGCCGAGGTGTCGGGTGGCTTCCTTGTAGGCGCACAGGTCGAGGTAGAGGGCGTCGGTGTGGGGGACGAGGTCTTCGGGTGTCTCGCCGGCGTCAATGCGTTCGGTGAAGGCGTGTAGGGCGGTGCCGACGTTGGCGGCCCGGTCGGATGCGGCGGCGGCCAGGGCTTCCTTGACTACCTCGTTAAGGGCGCGGCGGTCTTCGCCGACGGCGGCGCTCTTGGTGACGAGGTCGGGGCGTCGGGCGAGGCCGATGGCGGTCTGGCGGCATTTCCAGTCCATGAGGCTGGTCTTGTCGTCGAGGGCTTTGGCGAGGGTGCTGACGCGGGTGTAGCCGACGGGTTTGCCGCCGTCGGGTGGGGTGATGAGTGGGCGGCCCCAGCGGTCGCGGGGGATCTCGGTTGCAGGTCGGGTGAACATGCGGGCTCCTATCGGGTGTTGTCGAGGAGGGCTTGGCGGCGGGCGGCGGTGATGTGGGCGGGTTCGGGGGGCAGTTGTGCTTGGAGGTTGCGGGCGTGTTGGCGGATCGCTTCGCCCCATTTCTGTTGGCGGCGTTGACGTTCGGCGTGTTTGAGGTCGACGGTGTCGCGGGCGGCGTCGTCGAGCTCGAGGGCGACCTGGGCGATGAAGCGGCGGATCTTGGCGCGTTGGGCGGGGGTCATGCGGGCGAGGTCGTCGGGGGTGGGGATGAGGGCGGGCATCACACGGCCCTCCGTCGTCGGCTGGCTGCGAGGGCGTTGCGGGCTGCGGGCATGAGGGCGCCCCAAATGCCGTGGTCTTCCTTGTGCTGGATGGCGTAGTCAAGGCAGAGGTCTCGCACTTTGCAGGTGCGGCAGACGGCGACAGCGATTTTGGCGCGCTCATCGGGTTCGGCCTTTTCGGGCCACCACCAGTCAGGGTCGTAGGCGGGGTTTTTGCACGCGGCCCATTCGGTCCAGCGGGGCATGTCCATGCTGGGGATTTCGCGGCAGGCGGCGCACATGGCGGAGTCCTGGGCTCGGCGACGCCGTTTGATGCCGCACCTAGCGCACGGCTCGGGATGATTCCAGCCGCTCATGACAGTGGCTCCCGCTCGATCCAGTTCACGAAGGTCCACAACTCGTCACTCACTACTGGCTCGGGGTGGCGCGACGCGAAGGTGGCGAACTGGTCGCGGATCTGATCCCGCATCTCTTTGCGCCCTTGCAGTCGTCCCTCCTCGCGGGAGGTCTTGACGGGGTCGAGCATGTTGCGCACGTTGAACGAGTTCATCCCAAACTCCACAAAAGTCGCAGGCTTCACGGCTCACGCATTCGTGGCCGTCGTGCATGTAGTTCCAGCCCTTCCCCTGGCACACGCCGCACGTCATCGGCACGCCTTCGGGAATTGCGCCCAGTAACGCTCGAAGGGCTCGACGATCCAGTTCTGGTGATGCCACGAGGACCAGCCGCCGTAAGCGGAGAAGTCGTAGGTGACCTGGCCGCGCTTGACGTGTAGGCCCCAGGGCTGCCAGTTCATGTCGCGCACCATGCGGCGCATGGCGGTGAAGGACTGGACGGGGTCGTAGACGTTGGCGGGCCAATACTTGGTGTGCTGCCAGGAGGGCGCGTTGAGTTGGACGATGCCGAGGTCGGGGTAGGACGACTCGTTGGGGTTGCCGTTGGACTCGCGCTGGGCAATTGACCAGGCGACGCGGCGCTCGATGCCAGTGAAGCCCGCCTTGTCAATCCACGCCACGACGCGGTCCTTGCACGGCTTCGGCGCCTTCGCCGGTGCCGCGGTCGGCGATACAGCCAGGGCGCTGGCGAGCACGACAGTGCACAGAGTGATCACGTTTCCTCCAAGGGTGTGCCGTACCCGGCGGCGCGCAGGAGGGCGATGGCGTCGTCAAGGCAAATGACGACGGGCCATTTGCCGACGCTCTTTTCGCCCATGCCGTCGGGGCGGATGATCCCGATGCCGAGCACGCCGTCTTGCGCGCGCTCATCGAGCTGGTCCATGAGGGCGTTGATGTTGAGGCCTCGTCTGGCTTTGACTTCGACGTCGATGCCGACCAAGCCGACGATGTCGCTACCGGCGCGGCCCGCGCCTACCGGCTCAGCGTGCGGGAAACCGTTGTCGGCGAACCGCTCGGCCACCACACGCTGAGATCGGTAGCCGCGATGCTTGCGCGCCTGGCTCACGACTGCGACGCCTCCTGATAGGCGAGCCGCACGTCAGCAGAAATCCGGCCGCGCTTGCCGACGATGAGCCCCTTCTCCAACGCCCACGCGCGGATCGCCTTCGGGGTCGGCTGGGACGGCTCGACGAGTTCGCGGTACGCGGGCGGGTAGGTGTCGTCGTCCTCTGGGGTGGGGTCAGTGAGGCTGGTCATGTCAGGCTCCTTCGGGGGTGACGAGGCGCAGGTGGCGCCCGGCAGGGTGGTGGTTGATCGCCATGTCGGTGAGGACATGGATGGCGTCGTCGAGGTCGTCGAGCAGGGCGGCCTCGCGGGCCTTGTGCTTCTTCTCGGCCTGGCCGACCCCGGCCCAGTAGGCGACGAAGGCGGCCACGGCGGCGGTGCCCGAGGCGATGAAGGCGGTGATCAGTGCGGGATCCATTAGTCCTCCTTTTTGGGGAGGGGTTGATTTCGGCCGCCGCCACGCATGGACTCTTGGAAGCGCCGCCAGCGGTCGCGCTCGTGGAACTCCGCGCGGACCTGGAGGCCGTAGGCGATGGCCAGGCCGCCCAGCAGGATGCCGGCGGCGATCACGATGGCTTCGGTCATTGGTTCCCCCTCCCTCCCTAGTTAGGGGCGGAGGTGGCCGATGGGACCGACCAACCGGAGAGTGGATCTCGGCCACCTCCGCCGGGCGCTCTGCGTCGGGGGGACGTCCGCAGGGCGTGGGAAAGGTGTAGCCGAAAATGAGAAAGTCAAGGGATCGTCACATTGTCTGACCGGTCAATGACCGCGCATTTGGTTCTTGACGAAGGAATTTCGGTGGGGTAACGCATTTCCCACAGACAACCCCAAGGTGGCGGGGGTCCCTAAATCGCGAAAACCCGTGTAAACATAGGCCTAGGCGGTCGACCGACCACCTGCGTGATTACGGACATGGACTTACAACCGTCAACCGAGTGGTTCCTGGTTCGAGTCCAGGTGCGGGAGCAAAAAGGGACAGACTGGAAAAACGGCGCATGTGAGGTTCGCCACAAAAATTTTTCGGGCGAACGTGTGTTGAGGCCGTGTCGATGTCCAGTAATTCCTTTTTGCGAACAATCCATTTCCTCACAATCACGCGCCTGCGCAGATCAAAGGCGGTAAATGTGGATGTGTACCAGCAACCAACATTCGGGGAGAAGGAATGGGAAGGCACGAAAGGAGACCCCTCCCGCGGAGGGGGGTGTCGCCTCAGATGAGCTCTTTTGTTGAGTTCGCTTCTTGGCTACGCGCCGGGAATCTCAGTGAGGGCACCATTGCCCTACGCATCCACCACCTCAAACGGTTCACAAGAAACCACGACCTTGACACGGCGACGCCCGAAGTCGTCATCAAGTGGCTGGAGAACCCGACCTGGAAACCAGCAACCAAGTTGTCGGCCAGGGCGAGCCTCAAGTCGTATTACCGCTGGGCGATGGAGTCAGGTCGCCTAGAGGCTGACCCGACCGCCAAGACGAGGCCGATCAAGATGCCGCCTAGGGCCATCAAGGAGGCCCCGCAGGATGCCCTTCTCACGGCCCTTGAGGGCGCGCATGAGCGGGACCGGCTGGCGATCATGCTGGCCGCCTACGCGGGTCTGAGGCGGGCGGAGATCGCCAACCTGCACGCCGACCAGATTGGGGATCGGATGCTGACCGTGGTGGGCAAAGGGGGCAAGCAGCGAAGCATCCCGATCAAGTCCATTTTGGAGGAGCCGCTGCGCAAGGTGAAGGAACGGGGCGGTTATGCGTTCCCAAGCGTAGATGGCGGGCCCATTACGCCGGATGCGATGGGGCGCCGTATTGCTCGGGCGTTGCCGGGGAAGTGGTCGGCTCACTCGCTGCGCCACTATTTCGCGGGTAACGTCTATCGGGCGTCGCACGATATTCGCTCGGTGCAGCAGCTCCTTGGGCACGCCTCGATCGCCACGACGGAGATTTACACGCACGTCAACGATGATGACCTGCACGCTGCGGTAGGTGCTTGGGCGGTCTGAAACGCCAGAAAGCGGCCCCCCTTCCCTTTGTGAGGGTTGGGGGGCCGCTGGCGTGTGGGGGCTACTCGTCGTCGTCGTCCTCGGTGTCGTCGGTGGCCTCGTCGTCGTCGTCAATGGTGCCGATGACGCCGTGGGAGCGCAGCTCAGCGATGCCCTCTGAGAAGGCTTTGACGACGTGGAGGGCCATGTCGTTGGCGACGTCGGGGGCGTAGCCGGAGACTTCGTCGGCGGAGAAGTTGACCTCGAGCTGGCCGAAGCGCAGGCTCATCCAGAGGCTGACTGGCTGGCTCATTAGTCCTCCCGGCAGGCGTCGAGGGTGAGGGTGTAGCCGACGAGGTCGACGAGGTTGTCGCGGGTGTGGCGGTTGATCTCGCGGGCCACTTTGACCTGGATCATTGCCAGGGCGACCTGCTCTGGTGTCACGGTGATACCAAAGATCGGGCTCCACAGGTCGGCGATGCGCTGGAAGTTGATGCGTGGGTGGGCGTAGTCGCGTTGGCGGGGGCCGTTGACGACGTGGATGGCGTCGGTGGCGATGGTGGGGTCGATGGGCTTCACAGGATTTCCAATCCGGTCCAGGCTCCCGCGCGGGTGAGCAGGGTGAGTACGCCGTGCTGGGGGCCGCCGCCGTTGCGCTGGTCGTACCAGGGCGAGCCGGGGTCGACGGTGGGGCAGCCGATGTGGACGCGGCCGGAGTCGTCGGAGACTCGGAAGTGGTGCCAGTGCCCGGAGAGCAGGAGGTGGGCTTGGCCGATGCGGTGGCGGGCGTGGCCTTGTTTGGCCCACCAGTCTTGGGCCTTGTCGGGTCCGCGGAATTGGTGCCCGTGGGCGCAGCCGATGATGGTGCCTTCGGCTTCCACGGTGACGGTGAGGTCGTCGACATCGGGGGTGACGATGTGGACGTGGTCGTATCCGCCGGCGAGGTGGAGGGCGTCGGCGACCTGCATGGAGGCGTCTACGGCGAAGGAGTCGTTGGCGGGGGCGGTGATGCCCATGAGCCGGTGGGCTTGGTCGTGGTTGCCGGGGGCGGTGGGGACGATGACCTGCTCGGCGACCTGGGCGAATTCTTTGACGTGTTCAAGGAGTAGGCGCCTTATGACGCGCAGCTGCTCAGTGAGGCCGAGGTCGGCGGTGAGGTGAACCGCGCCGCCTTGGCTGGTCGTGCCCTCACAAAGATCGCCAAGGCTGGCGAGGACAACGGTGGCGATGGGTCGGCGCTTTGCTTCGGCCTTGTATCGGGTGAGGGAGGCGTCGAGGCCGTCGAGGATGCGCTGGACGGTGTGCTCGGAGCCGAGGCCGTAGGCGGTCTTGCCGATTTGCCAGTCGGCGATGGTGTGGACGTAGGCCCAGGCGTCGCCGGTGGCGGGTCGCAGCTTGGGGCGCTTTTTGCCGATGGCGGCGACTAGTTCGTCGACGTCGACGGCGGGGGCGCGGGTGGGTTCGACGACGTACTTGCGGCGGGTGACTGGCTCGGTGACGGCGTCTTCGCCTTGGGCGTTGCGGACCCAGGCTTTGGGGTCGTGGGAGACCTGGACGAGTCGGGCCGACCAGCCGGGCGGAACGTCAACGCCTAACGCTCGGACTTCGTCAGTCCACGTTGACTCGTCGCCTGGCTGGCCGGCGCCGAGGGTGACCACCTCGGCCCTACCCGAGGGGTCATATGTGACAGAGGGCGCCCAGCCAGAGGGGAGGCTGGCGTTGGGCACCTGCCCGTCAGGGGACGCGGCAGCAAGTTCCTCAAGCGATGCCACAGCGGCAAGCCCTCCGTCGGTGACGTTGGATCGCGTCGGCGCGGACCTTGAAGCCGAGCTCTTGGAGGGCTTCGGCGATGAGAGTGCCGGCGGCGCTGGGGTTAGCCATCGCGGCGGTGAACTTCTCTAGCGTGGCCTTGTCCATTTGCTTCATGGTGAGGTGGACGGTGCAGGCGGGGCCGCGCTTGGGGACGTACTGGGGATCGGACAGGGTGTCGAGCAGGGACATGACTGCCTTTCCGTTTGGCGGTGTTACCCGCCAGTAATGAGGCGCTTCGCTTTATTGGCGAGCAGCTGGCGCTTGACTTTCTTGCGCCAGAATTCGATGGGCAGGAGGGTGTCGTTCTTGCGCCCTGGTGCCCAGTCCTTGTGGTTGATGACGCACTTGGCGTCAACGCCCATGAGTTCGCAGAGGGTGGCGGCGAGCATGGTGGCGGCGCGGACCTGCTCACGGGTGTAGCCGTCGGTGGAGTTGACGGGGGCGTTGGTGGCGGGGCTGGTGCCGGCCGATTCGATCTCGATGCCGAAGAGCATCTTGTTGCCGCTGGAGGACGGCACCCAGGTGCCGCCAAGGTTCATGCCACCTTCGGGCCTAGTGCAGGCGCCGGCGTGGTAGGCGCCCCTGGCGGCGATGATCGTGACGAGCCCGTCGCGCCCGATGTTGCAGTGAGCTGCGCGAACGGGGTAATACTCGTTTCGGATCTGCCAGTAGAGGCTGGGGTTGTTGCCTTTGGCGCCGCCGTTGGCGGTGTGGTGCATAACGACCCCGGCGGTGGGGGACATCCCGAAGGGGTCGATGTCGTGGGAGTCCCAGCCTTCGGCGTAGCCGACGGTGAGGCCGGACTTGCGGAGGGCGCGTCGCAGCTGCGTGGCGGTGTAGGTGCTCACGCCTCGTCCTCGTCTGCCCACACGTCAAAGCGGTCGTCACGCCAGGAGCCGCGACCGAACTCAACATCGGCGGGGTTGAGGTAGCGCATCGCGGTGGGCAGGGCGGAGACCAGGCCCGCGATGACCCAGGTCTGCCACGCGCCCAGGTCGATGCTGCCCTTGGTGGACCAGTCGGCGACGGCCGCGGACAGAATGACGGCGCCGAAGACGCGCAGCCAGGAGGCCAGGGGGCTGGTAGCGAACCACTCGCGGAAAGTCATTACTTGTTCCCTTCGGTGAGGTGCCAGGAAATGTGGTCATCGAGCCGCTCGCGCAATTCGCGAACGTCGGTGTGCAGGACTTGGGTGCGCTCCTCAATGCGGTCGACGGCGTCGCGGAGGCTCGTGCCGCCGTTGCGGCGCAGCTGGGAGGAGATGTCGTCAAGGCGCTTATTGAGTGCCCCGGTCAGGAGGCGGTAAAGGGCGACGAGGCCGCCGGCTATTGCGGTAACGGCGACCACGATCGTCGCGGCCCACAGCAGGAAGTCGTCGATCTGCGGGGTGTCCACTCTCTAGCTCCTGGGTAACTGGAAGGGGTGCCCCGTCGCAGCACGGGTGTTTGGCCTTGCACGCTGGGCAGAGCCAGCGGGTCTGTGTGGGCTCGAACTCGTGGTCGCAGTAGTCGCAGGTCATGGGCGCCCCCGTTCTCAACGCAGCGGTTAACGTCGTGTCCGTTTCGGGCGGTCTAGAAATTGGCCGGAAATTGTTTCGTGTTGGGCTTGCATGGTGTACCTACACCGGGGTACGTTGTACCTACACCGACTAAGGGGAGGCACCACATGAAGACCCACCACACCACCGTCAGCCAGCGCAAGGTCGCTCAGGTCGGCAAGGCATACACCGACACATGGCTCGGCACTCAGGTCGTGTTCACGTCCTACGAGGGTGACCGCACGGTAGGCACCATCACCCGCTGGGACGACCTGTACCCCGTCGCCACGTTCCCCAATGGCTCCTGGGCACGCCTAGACCTCTCGGTCGAGGTCGTGGACGAGCCGACCGAGGACCATTTCTGCTGCCTTGACTGCTACGAGGACAAGCCCATGACCGAGGTCGGCGACGACCAGACGCGGCCCGGTGTTGACCCCGTGCCCGTGCTGATCTGCAAGGCGTGCGCCAATGCCTAACGCCCCGAAGACTCCCAGCCGCAACGTGCGAGTCCCTGACAACCTCTGGCACACCGCTATGGCTAAGGCCGTGGAGCGTGGTGAGTCCCTATCGGACGTGATCCGGCGTGCCCTTGAGCGGTACGTCGCCCGCTAGGCCGCGACGCGGCGGCGAATGTGGCGGGCTGCCTGCTCGCCTATGTGCCGCGTGTACGCGGGCGGGAAGCCTTCCTTCAGGCTGTCCCAGGGCAGCGGGCGGTCGACGCCCATAACCTCGCGCCCATGCTCGGCGTTGCGGGCCGTGCGCCCGCCCTGGGGGATTGAATCACCGGGGACGTGATAGACGCCCCAGGGCCGTCCCTGTTCCTTGTGCCGGCACCCTGAGCCGGTAAGCGGCACGTTGCTCAGGAATAGCCGGTGGCGCCTGACGCCTAATCCGTAGGCGCTGCCGCACTCGACTGCGGCGCCGTCCATCCCTGGCGCCCCTGGCACGTTCTCCACGATCCACACCTTGTGCGCCCACCGCTCCCGCAGGAGGGCCAGGGTGGGTGTGAGGAGGTCGTCGAACTTGCTCACGCCGCCCTGTGCCGTGCGGAGGTGCTTGGCGCGGGTGTGGGCCTGACACGGGGGACTGGCGTGGATCACGTCGAACCACTCAGGGAAGCCGCTGGCAAGGACCGCCAAGGCGTCGCCCTGCTCAAAGGTCGCGGGGTAGTGCGGCTGGGCGAATAGGTCCACGCCGTAAGTGTCGAAGCCTGCCGCGGCGTAGCCGTCCGATGCCATGCCGGCACCGCAATAGAGGTCAAGTAGGCGCAAGGTATTCCTCCCCGGTGGACAGGGTGACACGGGTGGCTGACATTGCGGCGTGTCGCGGGGTTGTCGTCAATTGGCAAGTTCGCGCTTCTCATTACTGGGGGATAAACCCCGCCTATGAGAAGTGTGCGCGGATATGCAACGGCACGAGCGTGCCGTACTAGACCATCTGCAGGACATTTGCCGTACCGATTGCCGGAATACGGCAGGCCCGTGCCGATGTCCGCAACTCTTACGTTAGGGACTGAGGGAATTAATCCCTAGGTTCACGCCCCGACTAGGGCGGCGGCTTCTTCCTCGGTCAAGCCCAGGGCGGCGAGCTTGGCGACAGCCGACGCCTTAGCGGCAGCCTTGGCCTCCTCGGCGGCCTGTCGCTCGGCCTCCGCAGCGGCAGCGGCAGCCGCGTCGGCCTCACGCTGCGCGATCTCCTCGGCGGTGAGGGGCCGCTCGGTCACGGTGCCGTCCGCGCAATCGACAATGACAGCAATGGGTGTATCAGACATGGTGGCTCCTAAGCCTTGGTAATGCCGTAAAGGGTGAAAGACGAGTTGGTCATAAAGTTGGCAACCTGACTTATGACCTTTATCGACGTAATGGCTGCCGTATTTGCCCAAAGCCCAGCGAACGCAATGATGAAGGCGTTATTGGCTGCGCCGCCATTTGTCTCTGTGGCGCTATCGCTTGACACGCTCTTATTGGTGCTGCCTGCATAGTTGGGAATGTAAATAGCCGTTGAGGCGAACGTGCTCGCGGTTGTCGTGTCAGACGAGGAATAGCCGGATAGAAGCACCGACTGGGACGCGGCAGAGTAACTCGATGCGCTGGCGCTGTTGCCCTCTAGTGCACGCACGGAGTAGCCGGACCCGTTGCCGTTGAACTCTAGGTTGATGTTGTCGGCGGCTGGCCCACCCGTGCGTGCGGAGCGCGTCGAGCAGACAAGCAATAGGTCCGTGTAGGTGCCAGGGATATCCGAGAAGGTGACATTGGCGGCGTTGCTGCCGAGCGTCTGCCTAGCAATCAGCTTCATGGTCGTCGCCACTAGCGGCCCCCTGTCCTGAACTCATGGGTTAACGTCATCACGCCGCCTTGATTCCGAAGACGCTGACCGTTACCCCAGCGGCCAGGTTGGCGCCGTTGGCGTCATAGACGTTTATGGATGTGATCGCCGCCGTAGACCGCCACAGGCCCACGCGCCGCACCAAATCTGTGAGCGGATTAGCGCCTGAGTTGAGCACCGTCTTGTGTACGTTCGTGTTTGCGTAAGACATGACATGGGCGATATTGACCGCGAAAACATTGGCGGTTGCGTTTGAGGCGATTGAGCGCCCCCATGGCATGTACGTCGAGCCGCTAAGCCGCCCTGACGACGCGGTCGATCCATTCGCGTACAGATAAGTTTCGGAGTAGTTAGAGCCGGTGTCTGAGTTGAATCGCATAGCCATGTCGCCAGCGTTGGTCCCGTTGTTGTTGCGGGTAAACATGACGACCACTACATCGGTGAACGTACTAGGCAGGTCGGAGAAAGTGACCGAGGCCGCTGCGCTTCCCAACGTCTGCGAGGCGATGGGCTCATACGTCCTAGGCATCAGCCACCCCCGTCGTGAAATGTGTCGTTAGAGTCACGGCGCCCTCACCCCGTACAGGGCGAACTCGGAACCAGACTTGAGATTGCCGCCGTTTGCGTCAATCAGCGTCAATGACGTAACGGCGTCTGTCGAGTTGTAGAAGCCGGACCAGAGGCCGACCTGTCCCGAGCCATTGTTATCAAATCCGAAAAACGTGCGTACAGTTGTCGTCTTGGATGTTGAGCCATAGTCCAAAATGTCGCAGACGAAAGCGGCGAGGTTCGTTGTGTTGCTGTGATCATCGTGCAGGGGAATGTTTGTGCGGCTCGTACTGGCTCCCGCCGATGCGCTTGATCCGTTGCCGCGCAAAACGTGGCCGACGTAACTGGTCGTGCTGACGCTATTGAACCGCAGGGCCGTGGTGATGTTTCCAGACGCACCCTTCACAATGGCCCGCAACTGAAGGTGCTGGTATGACCCGAGGCTAGAAAACGTCACCGACGCTGCATCAGAGCCAAGAGCCGTGGTGGCAATGCTCTCGAAATCACCACCACCGGCATAAATGAATGGGTTGATAAAGAACATCAGGCGCGCCTGCCGATGAGGTAAACCTTGGCGCCCTTAGCGCCGGTGCCTGCGACGTCGATGTCTATGGTGATCTCAGCATCATCGGCGAGGGCGCTGTCGCTAATCACCGCAGCCGTGGCAGCCGTCGTGGACGTTTTCTCGTTAGCGTCGATCGTGAGTTTCGTAGACAGGATCGTCGTCCCGCCCTCGTTAATGTCGAACGTAGGCAGGCCAGAGGTTGAGGCCGTGGACAGGGACGCCCGTACCGCCGTCAGCGTCATCGCGAACGGCATCCGGAAAGTGACCTTAGCCGTGCCCGTGGTCAGGGCGGTTTCCTCGTCAGATACCGCGATCCCGATGACCTCGGCGGGACCCTGCCAGATGAGGCCCGTGGACTCCCCAGACGCCGCGACGAGTACCTGACCGTTGGATCCGACCGCGAGGCGTGCGGGAGTGTTGTCGGCGGTCGCGGTGACGAGGTCGCCCTTGGCGTCAACTAGGGCATTGAGAACAACACCCGTGGTGGGGTGCACGTGGTCCTCACGGGCGACTGCCGTGGCCGTGCCCGCGGCTGCGGTCCCGAGGGCGGTCGGGCTGGTGCTCGACAGGGCGGCCGTGCCGATGGCGCCTACATCTGCCGCCGTAGGAAGGGCGTGGACGTGATCCTGGCGCGCAGCCCTGTTGACCGTGCCGGCAGTCGTGCTCCCGAGCGGCGAAGCGGCCGTGCCGTAGGTCACCGCCAAGGTGGTGCCCGCGGTCTCCAAGCCGCTGCCCACATTGAGGCTAAACGTGTTGGAGGCGTAGGCGATGGGGGCATTGGCGGACAGGCCAGCAAGGTCGCCCTGCGGGCCGGTCACGAGGACGAAGTCAAGGACCGCTGACCCGCTGGTGCCCGAGTTGGTGACTGCTGCGGTGCCGCCGTAGGCGACCGAGGTGACCGATCCGACTGTGACCGTGGCGGCCGAGCCGGTGGCGCCCGTCGCCCCCGTGTTGCCGCGAGGGATCACAAAGTCGAGGACCGCCGCCCCGGAGGTGCCCGAGTTGGTGACGCTGGCCGAGCTGCCCGCGGTGCCGGTGGTGACGCTGCCGACCGCGACCGTGGCTGCCGAGCCCTGCGGCCCGGTGGCGCCAGTGGCGCCGGTTGCTCCCGTCGGCCCGGTGTTGCCGGGGATGAGGGAGAAGTTGAGGACCGCCGCGGAGCTGCTGCCCGAGTTGGTGACCGTGGGGGTGCCGCCTGCGGTGCCCGCGGTTACGGTGCCGACCGTGACCGTGGCGGCCAGGCCTTCGGGCCCGCGGAGGCTGGCGTACTCGGGGCCGAGCTCGGCGGCCGGCGCCAGGTCCGCGAGGTAGACGGTGCCGCCCGACCCGGCCGTGCCCGGCAGGAGCATGGCGTAGGACTGGCTGACCCCGTCAACAACCTCGGAGACTGTGTAGTACCAGTTGGCGGGCTGGAGGTCGCCGTCGTCGGTGACCGGCAGGGTGACAGAGAAGTTGCCCGCCGTGCCCAGAGTCTTGGTGACGCCCGAGTTGGGGAGGGCCACATTGGCGCCCGAATTCGTCAACCACCGGGACGGGGTGAACGTGATCGTGCCCGTCGAGGGGTTGCCCTCGGGGGTGAGGAAGGTGCCGAGGACGACGAGCGTCGACACGTTACCGGGCAAAGGCATTAGGCCTCCAAGGCTTCGATGCGGGCGCGCAAGTCTTCGATGGTGGCGGCCTGGTC
>Ga0315909_10003548_pt1 | contig 18934 bp, 18 predicted proteins | sample LakEriMetagenome_11_FD_203527 | JGI IMG/M metagenome (GOLD analysis project Ga0315909, IMG submission 203527) | Freshwater fungal communities from buoy surface, Lake Erie, Ohio, United States - Buoy 2 MA125 | ecosystem: Environmental > Aquatic > Freshwater > Lake | place: USA: Lake Erie, Ohio... | reverse complement strand
GCCTGTCCGATTCCGACAGCATTGAAATTCGTCCGGTGATTTCTGGTGGCGCATCGTGAAATGTGTGACCTGCCGCGGCCCAGCGATTATTGATATTCGCCGACACAATTCGAATTTTTGTGCCGAGCACTTCCTCGAGCAATGCCAACGTCAAGTTCGGAAAGCAATCGATGAATTCGAGATGTTTACCCCGGACGACAAAATCCTCGTCGCCGTGTCTGGTGGCAAAGATTCATTGGCAATCTGGGACCTACTGGTGGATCTTGGGTACAACGTTGATGGCCTGTACATCGGATTAGGAATCGGGGAGTACAGCGACACTTCGCTCGATTACGCCCGCGCCTACGCCCAAACTCGGAATCTTCATTTGGTTGAAGTCGATGTGCCTTCAACGTTCGGTTTCGACATTCCAAACGGATCACGTGCCGCGAAGCGGGTCCCATGTTCCGCCTGCGGGCTTTCGAAGAGACATCTTTTCGATGAAGAGGCAATCAAAGGTGGCTACGACGTCCTGGTCACTGGCCACAATCTTGATGATGAAGCAGCAGTCCTCTTCGGAAACACACTTCATTGGCATACCGAATACCTCGGACGACAGCTTCCTGTCCTGCCCGCCCGAGAGGGCTTTCCGAAAAAGGTGAAGCCATTAGTTCGGTTGGCGGAGCGCGAAACCGCCGCCTATTGCATCGTCAAGGGGATCGACTATTTGGTCGATGAATGCCCAATGGCGGCAGGGAACAAGCACCTCAGCTACAAGAGTGCACTTAACGAGATCGAGGCGATGTCGCCAGGGGCAAAGCACTCGTTCTATTTCGGTTTTCTTGATCGAGCGGCGGCCTTCTTTGAGGTTGAAGCCTCTATCGACCGCGAAGGCCTCGGAGCCTGCGCATCATGTGGGGCCCCAACGACCTCTGAAATCTGTGCCTTCTGTCGGCTCGTAGTTCGAGCAGGAGGACAACTTCCCGACCAAACCGGAGTCAGCGCTGTGCCAGTAGATCTTGGTCCGACACGAACAGGATCAGTTCAGTGAGCCGCTCTTTCGCCGTTGGCGATCGTGTGCTCCTTATTGACCCAAAGAAGCGCCGGTACCTCATCACCTTGAAGCCGGCCGGAGAGTTCCATTCGCATTCGGGTTTCGTTCCTCACGACTCGCTCATCGGATCACCCGAAGGCGTCACGGTGCAGTCGACGAAGAATGTTGCCTACCTTGCCGTCCGCCCTACCTTGTCCGATTTTGTGCTCAAGATGCCACGTGGAGCGCAGGTCATTTACCCCAAGGACCTTGGTCCGATCTTGATGCATGCCGACATCTTCCCCGGTGCACGCGTGCTCGAGTCTGGGGTCGGTTCCGGTGCACTGTCTATGGCGATGTTGCGAGCCGGAGCAGACATCGTCGGGTACGAACTTCGTGAAGACTTTGCCGATCGAGCCAAGGAAAACGTTGAGGCGTTTCTCGGCGCCGAAGCACTTGATCGTTACCGCGTTGAGTTGCGGGATTGTTACGACGGAATCGACGAAACCGATCTCGATCGAGTGGTCCTTGATCTGCCTGAGCCATGGCAAGTCGTACCGCATGCTGCGAAGGCGATGCATCCGGGCGGAATCCTCCTGGCCTACACACCGAGCATCGTGCAGGTGATGCAACTCCGTCAGGCCCTTGAGCAGAGTGCGTTCGATATGCCAGAAACCCTCGAGGTCCTCAACCGGACGTGGCATGTCGAGGGGCTCGCAGTTCGCCCGGACCATCGCATGGTCGCTCACACCGGATTTCTCACCCACGCTCGATTGCTCGGCGGCTGAGCAAGAGCCTGGGTTGATCTTGCATCGGTCTGCGCGGTGAGCGTCCTCGACGTTGTTCTTCTCGGTGCATTCGCACTAGCCGTTATCGGTGGCTATCGGCTCGGTTTCATCGCGAGAGTCATCTCGTGGATCGGATTGGCAGCCGGACTCGCACTCGGAGTTTGGCTGCTACCGAAGTTTCTTGATCAGCTCGGATCCGCCAATCACGGACTCGTGTTGGTCCTCTCTGTAGGGCTTCTATTGGTCGGTGCGACGCTCGGACAGGCGCTTGGATTCGTCATTGGTGGCCGGCTCACCCCATCACGACGTGACGCTGCGTTCGGCGTCATCGACCGAGCATTCGGGGCGCTAGCTGGCCTCCTTGGCGTGGTGATCATCCTTTGGCTCGTTGTGCCGGTGTTTGTTGCTACTCCTGGTTGGCTCGCCACACAGACTTCCAACTCATGGATTGCTCGTACCGTCGACAACTCACTTCCTCCGCCTCCTGATGCGATGCAGGCACTGCGCTCGGTCATCGGCGATGGTTCCTTCCCCGATGTCTTCGACGCTCTTCGACCATCTCCGAATCTGGGAGCACCGCCTGCGTCAACTGGTCTCACTATCGAAACTGCTGCGGCCGTTGCGAGATCCGTCGTCAAGGTTGAGGGTCCAGCATGCGACAAACTTCAGGATGGTTCAGGTTTCGTTGTTAGCGAAGGCCTTATTGCAACGAATGCGCACGTTGTTGCGGGTGAACGATCAACGACAGTGATCCGCAACGACGGTCGCCGATTCGATGGTGTTGTCGTGGCGTTCGACCCTGAGCGTGATGTGGCCATCGTTCGCGTCAGCGGCCTCGATCGTCCTGCTCTTGCGTTGTCCTTAAAAGATCCTGATGACGGGACCACCGGGGGAGTCTTCGGGCATCCCGGGGGTGAGCCGCTTCGAATTGCTCCGTTCAGCGTCGCCAGGGTGATTAACGCGACTGGTCGCGATATCTATGGTTCAAAGAGGACGGAACGCAAGGTTCTTGAGCTTTCGTCAACACTTCGACCAGGCGACTCAGGGGCTGCTCTTTCGGATTCGCAGGGAGTCGTGGTCGGCATCGCGTTTGCGATCGCCCGCGATGTGGAGAATGTCGCGTATGCGTTGGCACCGTCTGAATTGAAAGCAGTACTCGGGCAGGTAGAGAGTTCCGCCGTGAGTACCGGCGCCTGCATCAACTGAGACCTTGTAGATCAAGCCATCTCAGACGCTTCGGCCGAAGACCTGGGAAAAAGAGGAGGGCCCCAGCAATGCTGAGGCCCTCCAAGACAATCACGTGTGCTGCGAGTGCAGTTCACTCAACTTCGATGAAGATGCATTCTCCGGGGCACTCCTCGGCGGACTCAATGACGCCATCAAGCTGTCCATCGGGGATGTTGGCGAGGCCTGCAGCGCCACCCGGATCGGAGAACACCTTGTCGCCCTCTTTAACGTAGGCAAGACCATCGTCAAGCAGCGTGAACACGTCAGGGGCAATCTCCTCGCAGAGTCCGTCGCCTGTGCAGAGATCCTGATCGATCCAGACCTTCATGTGTCACTACACCTCTTCGTGAGGGGGGATGGGAACGTCCGAAACCATAGTTGGTCTGGCGCCTGATGAGGAACCGGGTCCTGAATTTCTGTCGAATCACTCATTCGAGCCGACTCCAGTCAGTCGCGGCACAGGGTGGCCGGATAGGGTCCACCGCAGAAGGAGGAGGTGCGCCTGATGAGTAACCAAGATCCCAATGTTGGCAACGGTTCTCCTGACGATGAACTCAGGGAGCAGTTCCGTGTTCTCGAAGAGGAAGTGGCTTCTCTCCGCCGACGCCTGCAGGATGCTCCCAAGCGGGTCCGGACTCTCGAAGAGCGAGTGCTCGAGACAAAGGGCCAGCTCTCACAGGCCGTAAGCCAAAACGAAAAACTGACCTACACGCTGCGCGAAGCACGCGATCACATTGCAGCGCTTCGGGAAGAGGTGGAGAAGCTCAGTCAACCTCCTGCCGCCTACGGCACGTTTATCGACCACAACGATGACGGAACGGTTGATGTTTTTTCGGGAGGACGCAAAGTTCGCGTCTCGCTGCACCCTGATATTTCTCCCGCCGAACTCGTCCGTGGGTCAGAGGTCGTCCTTAACGAATCTCTCAATGTCGTGCTGGCCCGCGCCCCTGAGCGCACAGGCGAGGTCGTGACGTTCAAAGAACTACTTAGCGATGGCCACCGGGCGATGATCGTCGGCAGAGCCGACGAAGAACAGGTAGTCGAGGTCGGTGCCGACCTTCTAGGCGTCAAGCTTCGGTCGGGCGATTCTTTGCTGCTTGATCCCCGGGCATCAATGCTGCTCGAGAAACTCCCGCGTCCCGATGTCGAAGAACTCGTGCTCGAGGAGGTCCCGGACATCTCCTATGCCGACGTCGGTGGCCTCGACTCGCAAATCGAGCAGATTATGGATGCAGTCGAGCTTCCCTTCCTGCACCACGAACTCTTTGCAGAACACAAACTTCCGGCGCCAAAGGGCATCCTTCTCTACGGCCCTCCAGGCTGCGGTAAAACGCTCATTGCAAAAGCCGTTGCGAACTCGCTCGCTAAGAAGGTTGCAGAGGTCTCGGGAGACGAACACGCTCGTAGTTACTTCCTGAATATCAAGGGACCAGAGTTACTCAATAAGTACGTCGGTGAAACCGAGAGGCAGATCCGACTTGTCTTCGAACGTGCACGCGAGAAGAGCGAAGAAGGTTGGCCCGTCATTGTCTTCTTCGACGAGATGGACTCGCTCTTCCGTACTCGTGGAACCGGCATCAGTTCGGATATGGAATCGACCATCGTGCCGCAGCTTCTCGCTGAGATTGATGGTGTGGAAACGCTGAAGAATGTGATTGTCATCGGAGCCTCCAATAGAGAGGATCTGATCGATCCCGCCATCCTTCGACCCGGTCGTCTCGACGTAAAGATCAAGATTGAGCGACCTGATGAGAATTCAGCTGCTCAGATTTTTGCCCGATACCTCACTGCAGACCTACCTCTCGACATTGTCGAAGTTGATTCACTCGGAGGCGGCGACCCAGAGAAGACCGTTCGCGTCATGATCGAGCAAACAGTGGCCGAGATGTATCGCGACGACGAGGCCAACCAGTTCCTCGAGGTCACGTACCAAAACGGCGACAAAGAGATCATGTACTTCAAGGACTTTTCGTCAGGTGCGATGATTGAAAACATCGTGAGACGGGCAAAGAAGCTTGCGATCAAACGGTTCCTGCGAACTGGCGAGCGAGGAATCCGCGTGAACGACATGTTCGAGTCGATTCACCAGGAATATAAAGAGCACGAGGACCTCCCCAACACGACCAACCCTGATGACTGGGCCAAGATTTCTGGCAAGAAGGGTGAGCGGATCATCTACATCCGTACCCTTGTGAAGCATTCGGAAACAGAAACCTCAGGTGGTCGCTCTATTGAGCGAGTCGGCACCGGCCAGTACCTCTGAAGTTGAGTAGGAAGAGTCGGTAGGGGTTTCTCGTGGCGATCAGAAAGATCTGTGGAATCGAGACCGAGTACGGAATCGTTTTTCGCGGGGTCGAGGATCCGAACCCGATCACTGCATCTTCCATTCTGATTAATTCCTATCTCAGTGATCTCACCAAGTCGGGTGGAGCGGTCCACGGTGCGCCGGGGGTCGGTTGGGATTTCGAATTCGAGACGCCCGGTGCGGATGCACGCGGGGTGACGAATCCTGAGTCGATGCCCCCTGAAGTCGAAACTCACATGGTGAACGCAGTTCTCACGAACGGTGCTCGCTACTACGTGGACCACGCTCACCCTGAACTCTCGACTCCAGAGTGTGGCGACGCACTGTCGGTTGTTACGTTCGACCGATCCGCCGAGGTGATCCTCGAAAGGTCAATGAGGGCAGCCGATGCGCTCCTACCCGAGGGTCAGTCGATCGTTGCGTACAAGAACAACTCGGACGGGAAAGGGAACTCGTACGGATGTCACGAGAACTACCTCATCGATCGCGACCTGCCCTTCGGAAGAATCGTTGCGGAGATCACACCGCACTTCATCACCCGCCAGATTTTCTGTGGTGCAGGGAAAGTTGGAAGCGAACTTGGGTTTTCCTCCGAACTCGTACCCTTTCAGATCAGTCAGCGTGCTGATTTCTTTGAGGAAGAGGTCGGTCTCGAAACGACGTTGAAGAGACCAATCATCAATACGAGAGACGAGCCCCACGCGGACCCCCAGAAGTACCGCCGCCTTCACGTCATCATCGGAGACGCGAACATGAGTGAGGTGGCGACGTTTTTGAAAGTCGGCACCACCGCCATCGTCTTGGCGATGATTGAAGATGACTGGATCAGACGCGATCTCAGGTTTGCGGCACCGATTCACGCGCTGCGGACAGTGAGCACCGATCTCTCACTCACCGCAGCACTTCCATTAGCGAGCGGCGGTTCTGCAACGGCACTTGAGGTTCAGCGCTATCTCTTGGAACGGGCCGTTGACTGGGGCCAGCATCATGGATTCTCTGTTGTAGGTGAGGAAGTCGGACCCGAGATTCTTCGTCGTTGGAATGAGACACTCTCAGGACTCGAGACCGATCCTGAGTCACTCGCAAGTACCGTCGATTGGATCGCAAAGTACCGACTCATTAACGGCTACCGCGAGCGGCACGGATTGGAGTGGGGTGATGCTCGTCTCCATGCGCTCGACTTGCAGTATCACGACCTTCGCCCCGAGAAGTCGCTTGCTCGGCGTGTCGGATTAGAAACCATTTGTGATCCCGAGTTGGTTCTTCAAGGAATGAGCTTCCCTCCCGAAGACACCCGCGCTTATTTTCGGGGAGCCTGCTTGGCCAAATTTGGCGATGAGATTATTTCGGCGAATTGGGACTCCATGGTGTTCGACGTCGGATCCGAACCGCTCAGGAGAGTCGCAATGATGGAACCGTCGCGCGGAACCGCCTCTCATGTGGCTAGCGTGATCGAATCCAGCCAGACAGCAGCCGAGTTGCTCGCTCAACTCGACGCATAGGGCAGTGGCCTCCGGTTCCACGGAGGTTCACTCCCTCGACAATTAGGAGGTGCCATGCCTGAACGTGAACAGATCAGACGAACACCAACCGAGCGTCCAGAAGAGGCGGTAGACGAGGCTCCATCGAGTTCTGAGGCCGGCGAGAAACTCAAGGCAGAACTCGACGACCTTCTCGATGAAATCGACGAGGTGCTGGAAACCAACGCCGAGGATTTTGTGCGTAGTTTCGTGCAAAAGGGCGGCCAGTAGCAGCCGCAGGCGGATCTCGGTACAACCGGTAGCCTCTCCAGCGTGAGCATGCCGTTTTTCAACCCGTCCGAAGATCCAGGTCCAGATTTCGCAGCGCTGGCCAAGTTGCAGGGCCTCGTTCCAGTGGCTCCTTCTACCGCTGTCGATGAGCGACTGTCGATCACCCATGCGACAACCGTTGTGGCGATTCGCTTCGCCGATGGCGTAGTGATGGCGGGGGATCGACGGGCTACCTCAGGACACATCATCAGTCATCGCGCTATCGAAAAGGTGTTCCCCGCCGATCGTCATTCCGGTGTGGCTATTGCCGGTGCGGCCGGTCCGGCGATGGAAATGGTCAAGTTGTTCCAGCTGCAGCTTGAGCACTACGAAAAAGTTGAAGGTTCCCAACTTTCACTTGAAGGCAAAGCGAACCAACTCGGTCAAATGGTTCGCAACAATCTTCCGGCGGCAATGCAGGGGCTTGCTGTTGTGCCGATCTTCGCTGGTTTCGATACCCGACGGGCAACGGGCCGCTTATTTCAATACGACATCACGGGCGGCCGCTACGAAGAATCGAACTTTGCAACAAGCGGATCCGGCGGTTCGTTGGCTGGATCTGTTGTGAAGATGCGTTTCCACGAAGGACTCAGTCGCGATGACGCTGTCGACCTTGCGATTACGGCGCTCTTCGAAGCTGCCGACGAAGACTCGGCTACCGGCGGTCCCGACATGGTTCGAGGCATTTACCCGGTAATCGCAACAATCACTTCCGAAGGTTTCGAGCGCGTCGACGATACGGAAATCGCGCAGCGTTTCGTGGGCCTCCTAGATGCATTGTCATCTCGTGACGGCGGCGGCCGATTGCCCGAGACATCAACCGAGACCGCCGGGGGTGCCCGATGAGCATGCCGTACTACGTCGCCCCCGAACAGGTGATGAAAGACCGCGCCGATTACGCCCGCAAAGGTATTGCGCGGGGTCGATCACTCGTTGCAACCCAGTTTGCCGATGGCATCGCGATTGTCGCCGAGAACCCTTCAACCACGCTTCGTAAGGTCAGCGAGATCTACGACCGAATCGCATTTGCTGGAGTCGGCAAGTACAACGAGTTTGATCAACTCCGAATCGCAGGCGTTCGGGCAGCCGACCTCAAGGGCTTTTCTTATAGCCGTGAAGACGTCGACGCTCGGAGCCTCGGCAATCAGTACGCACAAATCCTTGGCCAGGTTTTCACCCACGAGATGAAGCCGATGGAGGTTGAAATTCTCGTGGCTGAGGTTGGTCTCACGCCAGCCGATGACCAGTTCTTCCACATCCTCTATGACGGCACCGTCATGGACGAGGACCGGTTCACGGTTCTCGGCGGCGATGCCGATGCCATCTCGAACCGACTCGAAGAGACATGGGCTCCCGAACTCGACCTACAGGCGGTCCTCGCTGTCGCAGTCGCCGCTTTGGCGGGTCCGGACCGATCCCTTGATGCAAACGATCTCGAGGTCGCAGTGCTTGATCGAGGCGCCCAACGTCGGGCCTTCCGCCGTATTGAACGATCCGAACTCCCGGATTTCCTTCCGAAGAACTGATTCCTGTTCGGTCACCCTCCGACTCGTGGTCGCCGATAGCGTGCCGGTATGGAGCGGAGGATCTTCGGGCTAGAGAACGAGTACGGCGTGACTTGCACTCTTCGTGGCCAACGCCGTCTCAGTCCTGATGAGGTTGCCCGCTACTTGTTCCGCAGAGTTGTGTCCTGGGGCAGGAGTTCAAACGTCTTTCTCCAGAACGGCGCTCGGTTGTATCTCGACGTTGGCTCCCATCCCGAGTATGCAACTCCCGAGTGCGACTCGATCCACGATGTTGTGGTGCACGACAAGGCGGGGGAGCGCATTCTCGAACAATTGCTCACGTCTGCAGAGAAGCGTCTCGCCGATGAGGGGATCAACGGCGATATTTACCTTTTCAAAAACAACACCGATTCGGCCGGTAACTCCTACGGCTGCCACGAAAATTACCTGACTGGCCGGAACGAAGAGTTAGCCCATTACACGAATACGCTTATTCCGTTTCTCGTGACCCGTCAGATTTACGCTGGCGCAGGAAAGGTTCTCCAGACAGCTCGTGGGGCAATGTTTTGTATCTCGCAGCGAGCGGAGCACATTTGGGAGGGAACATCTTCGGCAACCACTCGAAGCCGACCCATCATCAATACCCGTGATGAGCCACATGCTGACGCTGAGCGTTACCGGCGACTGCATGTCATCGTGGGCGATTCGAACATGAGCGAATATGCAACCTTTCTCAAGGTTGGAACAACAGCGATCCTCCTTCGAATGCTGGAGGAGCCCAACGTCATCATGCGCGACATGACGCTCGAAAATCCCATCCGAGCAATTCGCGAGATCAGTCACGACATGACATGCACACGCAAAGTGCGGCTTGCCAACGGTCGCGAAGCCACTGCCCTTGAGATTCAGAGTGAGTATCTGACTCGAGCCCTCCGTTACGCCGACCGCCGGGATCTCTCTCCACTTGAAAAGCAAGCTCTCGGCATGTGGGAACAGGCACTCACGAAAATCGAGAAGGATCCGCTTGGACAGGACCGAGAAGCGGATTGGGTAATCAAGTACAAGTTGATCGAGGCCTACCGAGAGCGCCACGGCCTCGAACTCACCGATCCGAAGGTTGCACTGTTGGATCTTCAGTACCACGACATCAATCGGAATCGCGGAATTTTCTACCGGATGCAAGATCGTGGTTTAGTCGAACGCATCTGCGACGACACCGAAATAGAAGAGGCAATTGATACGCCGCCGCAAACGACCCGAGCACGACTCCGGGGAGAGTTCATCAAGAAGGCGAAAGAACGAAAGCGTGATTACACCGTTGACTGGGTCCATCTGAAGTTGAATGATCAGGCCCAGCGCACCGTTTTGTGCAAAGACCCTTTTCGGTCTCATGACGAGCGCGTCGAGAAATTGATCGCGTCTCTGTGATCTCCCAAGTCCTTTCTGCCCAAGTGATGTGTGAATGATTCCAACTGATAAATCTGCCGAGAAGTTCGAGCGCCAGATGAATTTGCTGGCGGCCTTGAGCGACACAGTGCAAGGCATTCGTGCCGTCGACATCCAGCAACGCGTTCCTGGTTATAACGCTGACCACGACTCGTTTCGTCGCACTTTCGAGCGTGACAAGAAGGACCTACTGAGTCTCGGTGTTCCGATCGAGGTTGTCGCTGGAGCGACCGCAGACCTCACCGCATACCGAGTCGATAAATCGAAATATGAGTTGCCTGATCCAGGGCTTGAGAGCGACGAACTCGCTGCGTTGCATCTTGCTCTTGAGACGGTCACCGTTGGTTCTTCGCCAGGCGATATGGCACGAGCCATGTGGCGCCTCGGGGGAGTCGTCGATGCTTCCTCCAGCGACTCCGTTGGCATACCTGTCGGCGAGTTAACGGAGATCCCCAGTGATTCATCGTTGATCCCATTGTTTCGAGCGGTCACCGAGCGTCGAGTTGTTTCGTTCACATACGAAAGCAGCACAGGTATTTCCCAGCGCTCCGTTGAACCGTGGCACCTCGATTTCAAACGAGGTCGTTGGAACCTCACTGCGTTCGATCTCGAACGAGGTGAGCAACGGAACTTCCGTCTAGATCGAGTGCGCAGTGACGTTCAGCTCGATGAGCCGGGCAGCCATAGCCACCCCATTCCTTCGACGCCATCGGAACCCGCTGATCCATGGGAGTTCGGTGACAACGAACCGGTGTTGATGACTGTTCGCTTTGACGCCGAGGTCTCGGACTTTGCTCGGCAGTCTCTTTCCTCATGTGCTGTCAGCGAGCAGGCCAGCGGTGAACTGACGTTCCAAGTGCCCGTTGCGAACTGGCCGGCCTTTCGTTCGTTTGTACTCAGTTTCCTTGATCATGCCGAGATCCTTGAGCCTCCTGAAGCTCGAGCCTCCATGATCGAGTGGCTCGAAATAATCAGTGGAGATAACCGTGGCTGACATGACAGCAGCCGAACGGCTGGATCGAACGCTCGCCATTGTACCGTGGGTTGCAAACCAGCCCGATGGAACAGCAAGCATTAGTGAAATCAGCGAACGGTTCGCGATTGATGCGGACGATCTTCGAGACTGCCTCATCATCACGTCGATGGTTGGTGTTCACCCCTACACGCCAGACCTTCTTATTAATGCAATCGTCGATGCCGACACTGTCACGATCGATCTACCCGATTATTTCCGGCGCCCACTTCGACTCACTGCAGAACAAACCTTCGCCCTCCTCACTTCTGCCAAAGCGTTGCTTTCTGTGCCTGGTGCAGATCATTCGAGTGCATTGGCTCGTGGCCTTGAAAAGGTGCTGCGCACTCTCGGCGAAGGTTCCGAGACTGCGGTTGACATTGGCATCGATACCGCTCCCGACGCGATCACTGAACTACTTCGAACATCTATTGATCGCCACCAGACAGTAGAGATCACCTATTACAGCTACGGACGCGACGACACCGGTACCCGCCGCATCGATCCGTGGGCGATTCACTCCGAGGGCGGCCTCTGGTATCTCCAAGGCTGGTGTCATTCCAGCGCCGCTGAGCGAGTGTTCCGGATTGATCGAATTCGTGCAGCGACCGCAACCGAAAAAGAGTTCGTCGTACCGAATCCACTGCCGCCATTCGAACTGTTCGATGGTTCAAATGCTTTGGGCCGAATCACGTTGCTGCTTCAGCCAGACGCTCGATGGGTCACCGAGTACTACCCGGCAGAGTCGATCGAACTGCAACCCGATGGAACCGTAACGATTGTCCTCGCTATCGGCTCGGTGGCGTGGCTTGAGCGTTTACTTCTCCGACTTGGACCAGATGCCGCAGTCGTCGACGCGTCTCCGGAACTCCAAGGAGTGGGTGGCGCAGCGGGACGAAGGTTGCTCTCCATCTACCGTGACTAGGCTACGGCGCGCCGGAACGCACCGGTCTCGTTCCCCCGGAAAGCTCACTTGTGACCAGTCCTGCAACTGATCCCGTCGCACCGACTCGCTGGCGATACCGTCGACGTCGGTTCGAGAAGTGGTTTGGTCCACGTGGGGCCAGTTTCGTCGAATGGGTCCTCGTCATTGTTGGTGCGATCCTGCTCGCCTTAGTGGTGAAGGTCTTTTTGCTCCAGGCCTTTTACATTCCATCTCTGTCGATGTACCCGGCGCTGCACGAGGGTGACCGAGTTCTTGTCAACAAACTGAGTTATCGCCTCCACGATGTCAATCGTGGCGATGTGATTGTGTTTGAGCGGCCTGCCTCGGAGACGTCAAGCAACATCCCTGATCTCATCAAACGAGTTGTCGGGCTTCCGGGCGAATCGATTTCGTTTGTTGATGGAGCGGTATATGTCGATGGGAAGCGACTCGAAGAGTCGTACCTCCCCGACGGCACCGTCACGAGCAGTGCGAATGCTCCTAACAAGTGCACCGCCGAAGCTCCTTGCGTTGTGCCTGCTGGTCAGGTTTGGGTCATGGGCGACAACCGCAGCGATTCAAAAGACAGCCGCTACTTTGGATCTATCGATCAATCGACAATTGTTGGCCGAGCCTTTGTAACCGTTTGGCCGCTTGGCAGATTCGGTTTGCTCTAGAACTTCATCACGCTTGTCCTCATTGAAATCACTGGATTCTTTGACTAAGCGCCTGAATGTCCACTTCCAGCGATCTTGGCGATGGACACCATCATCGTGTCGACGTGGTCGCTGTACACGCCATCGATTCCGCAGTCGAGAAGCTCGTCGAGAATTCGATCGAACTGAGCGTCCCAGCCGAAGGCGAGTAGTCCGAAGCGATGCGCCATCGCTACCGAACCTCCGCTCCAGTCACTGTGGTGAAGATTGATGACGTCAATGCCGAGATCAGCGCTCTGAGCAATGTGGAGTTCGGGGCTGCCTACAAACTTGGACGCTCGAGTGGATTCGACCAGATTGACGTTGGAGGAGAGTTCTCTCCATGAACTCACAAGTTGCCGATCAGGGTGGCAGAGCCAGAGTCGGTCCTCACCTCCTACATCTCGAGCACACGCAACCACCTCTGCCGCCACAGCGGGATCCTTGATGTCTAGGGAGAGATCGACTGATCTTCCGATCACTGCGTAGAGATCGCGCAGAGTGGGGATATGGCGGGGAAGATCGGCCGACATGGACTCTGAAATCGGACGCCGAAGCGGGCGACGACCAACGAGGCCGTCATGATCGAGGACGGCAACCCCGTCCGCAGTGATCCAGACGTCGCTTTCGAGCCCGGTGGCACCTAGGCGAAGGGCCAACTCAAAAGCTTCCATCGTGTTCTCAGGAGCATGTGCTTTCGCTCCACGGTGAGCAAAGCCAATTGGCGGTCGAAGAGAGGGGAGTCGGGTCACCGCAACAGCCTGCCCCACAGAGCGAGTCCGTCCTCGCCACAGGCCACCATGGGGAAGAACGTCAGACTCGGGGGTACCATCCCCCTCATGTTCAACGTTGGTGGCGGAGAGATTTTTATGATCCTGCTGCTGGCACTTTTGCTGCTGGGGCCAGAGAAGTTGCCCGAAACCGCTCGCAAGGTTGGCAAGTTCATGGCCGAGGTCCGTCGGGTTACCTCGGGATTCGAAGAAGAAGTTCGTTCCGCCATGGATATCGGTCAGGTTCACACTGTCGACGATGCACTCGATCGCACAACTGAGGGTCCTCGACTTGTGGCCCCGGTTGACCCTGTAACTCCCGCAACCACAACAGGTGCACCAACCCCCTTTGTCGGAGACCTCTCGGCGAACACCGCCGACAACGACGACACGGCAAGCACCTGAGCAACATATGAGCGCTGACACCACCACGTCTCCAGCCGGACACATGACGCTCTGGGAGCATCTTGCAGAGCTGCGCAGTCGGTTGTTCCGAGTTGCGGCCGCTGTCGCGGTTGGGGCAGTCCTCGGATGGTTTCTGTATCCCTACGTTCTCGAGATATTGAAGCATCCGTTCAACGAAGTTCAGCCCGGGCAGCCATTCATTGCTACTGAACCGCTGCAGGCTTTTACTCTGCGACTCAAAATGTCGGGCTACATCGGCATCGCATTCGCTATGCCCATCATTGTCTGGCAGGTGTGGAGATTCGTAACGCCAGGGTTGTACCCACAGGAAAAGAAGTACGCAATTCCCTTCACAGTTAGTGCCGTTGTGCTTTTCCTTGGCGGAGCGACTGTTGCGTTCTATGTCCTAAATCCAACACTTCAGTTCCTCACGACTATCGGCGGATCTCAGATCGAGCCGTTCTACACCGCCGACAGTTACGTCACGCTCATCATTTGGATGATGCTCGCGTTCGGTGTCGGGTTTGAATTCCCTGTGCTCCTCGTAGCTCTGCAGATGATCGGCGTCATCACACCAAGGAAGCTCATCGGCTGGTGGCGCCAGGCGATCGTGGTCATCGCCGTCATCGCTGCGGTCATCACCCCGAGCGGTGATCCCATTTCCATGACCGCTCTCGCAGTTCCAATGCTTCTTCTCTATGGGCTTTCGATCGCGATTGGCGCTTCCATACTGGCGTTGCGGAAACGCTCGAAGCGAAAGGCGGAGAAACGCGCTTCGGCTGAAAGCGATGACGACTCCGTGCGTATCCACTGAGGTGACTACATCTTTCGAGCTCGATCAATTCCAGAAGGATGCGATTTCGGTCATTGATCGCGGCCTGTCGGTCCTGGTGTCGGCCCCGACTGGATCGGGAAAAACGAAAGTCGCTGAGCACGCTGTCGCTGTCGCGCTTCGAGCAGGAAGGCGTGCCTTCTATACGACGCCGATCAAAGCGCTTTCGAACCAAAAGTTTCATGACCTGATTGACGAGTACGGCAAAGAGGCTGTGGGGCTCCTCACTGGCGACACCGCAATAAATGGCGACGCGCCGATTGTCGTCATGACCACTGAAGTGCTCCGCAACATGATCTATGCGCGTTCGTCTGCCCTTGACGCGCTCGATTGGGTCGTCCTTGACGAAGTGCACTACCTGCAAGATTCATCAAGGGGTTCGGTTTGGGAAGAGGTCATCATCCATCTGCCCAAATACGTTCGGCTGGTGTGCCTGTCGGCAACTGTGTCGAATGCGGATGAGCTGGGGGAGTGGATCACTTCTGTCCGGGGTCCCACTGAAGTTGTCGTCGAAACGAAAAGGCCAGTTGAACTTGATAACTGGTATCTCGTTGCCGATCGACTTGACGATGGACTCGCTCTGATTCCGACCCTTAATGAGGGCAAACCGGATCGGCGCGGTCATCAGTACGACATCGACCCACGTGATCGCGCCAGAGGCGGCCGGCGCCGATACTCAACGCCGGGACGAGTTGAGGTGGTCGAACTTCTCGCTGAACGATCGATGCTCCCAGCTATCTTTTTTGTGTTCAGCCGCAACGGTTGCGACGAAGCGGTGACCTCTTGCACGCGTGCAGGCCTTAGCTTCACGGCACCCGAGGAACGCACTCGAATCCGACAAATCGCAGAGTCGCATGTCGAGGAACTCACAGATGAGGATCTCCGAGTACTCGACTATGGCCGATGGCTTGATTCCCTCGAAAGAGGTATCGCCAGTCATCATGCTGGTCTCGTTCCTCCCTTTAAAGAGGCCGTCGAACAGTGTTTCGTCGAGGGGCTCGTTCGGATCGTTTTTGCAACAGAGACACTTGCCCTTGGCATCAACATGCCCGCAAGAACCGTGGTGATCGACAAACTGACGAAGTTCACCGGGGATGGCCACGAGTTCCTCACTCCAGCGCAATACACCCAGTTGACTGGTCGAGCCGGTCGGCGCGGTATCGACAATCACGGCAATGCCATTGTCTTGTGGTCGCCCTTCGTCACCTTTGATGAAGTTGCGAATCTCGCAGCCAGTCGAAGCTTTCGACTCACGAGTTCTTTTCGTCCGACCTACAACATGGCGGCAAATCTCGTGCGCCGCTATGACGCCGGCGAAGCACATCGGTTACTCGGAAATAGTTTCGCTCAGTATCAGGCGGATGCGGACGTTGCCCGACAAGAACATCGAATCGAGGGCCAGTCTCAAAAGCTCCTGCGATTACGTGAAAACGCTGAGTGTGAACTTGGCGACGTCTCGACCTATAAGGCCGCGTTGGATGCGGAGCGCGGTGTACGGGCGGTTCGTGGCGGTGGTTCGCATGTTGAGCGAGCTCTTGCTTCACTCAAGCCCGGTGACATTCTCTGGATCGAAGGGAGCGGCGGCCACGATCGAGTTGTGGTGCTGTCAGTTTCCAATCGTAAAGGGGGTTCGGTACGTGTCAAAGTCCTGAACGCGAGGCGCAATGTCATCCAACTTGGTTCCAAGGATTTCAACGATGAGCCAACCGTTGTGGCACACATAGATCTACCCGTTCCATTTACGCCGATGAAGCCAAAGTTCCAGAAAGCTGTGTCGCTAGAACTCGATCGCATCGCGAAGCGTCTGCCCTCCAGCGATGGCGACAATCAACGTCGCAGCGAAAGCAACCGCAACGCGGTGGAAAGGCACCCCGTCCATGGGTGTCCGGATCGCGATAGTCATCTCCGAGCATTACGAGATGCAGAACGCGTTCGCCGCGAGATCGAAGGACTCGAAAAGCAGATCCGCTCACGCACAGGTTCTCTCGTCGAACACTTCGATCGGATTCTTCAGATGCTCGAACAATGGGGCCACTTGGACGGATGGAAGCTGACGGAACGGGGTGAGAGGCTCGTGCGGATCTACCACGAGTCCGACCTGGCCATTGCAGAGGCCCTCGAGGAGCAACTCTTCGATGATCTTTCGGCCGCGGAACTCGCCGGTCTTGCGAGCTCCTTTGTGTATGAGTCCCGAGCATCTGGTCCTGATCTTTCTCCCTGGTTCCCGAGACGCGATATCGAGCAACGTGCGGACCAACTGGAAGATCTCACGCGATCAATCGCTCGCGATGAAATTGCTCTCGGACTTTCCGTTACGCGGACCCCCGACGCAGGGTTCTTTGCTCTCGCCCACGCATGGGCTGCGGGAGACGATCTTGATCATTTGCTCGGTGATGACGACATGCCCGGAGGTGATTTCGTGCGAACTATCAAGCAACTCGTCGATCTCCTCCGACAGATTTCTGAGACTGACGCTGCATGCGCCACGACCGCATCCGAGGCTGCCGACGCGCTTCATCGAGGCGTCGTTGCGGTATCGGGACGCGGCCGAATTGGCGATGACCAGGGTGATGTTGAGAGCGGTCTTGAGAGTGATCTCGCAGCGAGCGAACTGCAATGACAATCAGAAAGGGCAGCGATTACGGCCTCCTGCAGCCGCTACCGGAGGGTGCACCGGTTGCTCACTCGGATGCGGAACTCCGAGATCTGATTGTTGCGAGCCGTAATGCCGGCAACAGCGACATCACAGTTGGTCTCTTAGGTGGCGATCTCTGCAAAACATTGGGTGGTTCCGGATCGATGGACAGACTACGGGGACCAGATGCCCTCACCGTCCCCGTCGATCTCGTTGTTGCATCGATCGATGGCGTCGAGATTCCATTTGTCTCACACCTCGTCGCGGGAAAGATCTTCGGCTCAAATTTTGCAGTGGTGATGAACGCTCAGTGGATCGGCAATCGTGATCTCGGCCCCCGTTCTCACCCGGGTGACGGGTTGATGGACATCACGACTGGATCACTTGGCTGGCGGCAGCGGAGAGAGGCGCTCTCTCGGTCAGCCACCGGCACTCATTTGCCTCACCCATCGTTGACCTATCGCCGCGTTCGTTCAGAGACGCTCACGTTTGATCCTCCGGCATCTCTACGCATCGACGGAGCCCTTCGCCTGAAGGGTCGGACACTTTCGCTGTGCGTCGAGCCTGACGCCTTTCACGTCGTCGTTTGACCCTCCACAGCCAGCGGACCCCCATGTAGCGTGACGACATGGATGCACAAGAAGCGAAGCAACGAGCTGCCGAATCCATCGATGCACATCGGAGTCTCCTGCTTGAGGTCTCTCATTCGATTCATGCTCATCCGGAAGAGAACTACGCCGAGCATCACGCGCACGCAGTACTCACTGGAGCTCTTGAAGATCTCGGTTTCGATGTCAACCGCGGCGCATACGGAATGCCGACAGCGTTCGAAGCAACAGCAGGATCGCGTGGTCCGACCATTGCAGTGTTCTGCGAGTACGACGCTCTTCCAGGTATCGGACACGCGTGCGGGCACAACATCATTGCGGCGGCTGGCCTCGGCGCTGCCCTTGGCGCTGCTGCAGTGGCGGAGGAATTGAACGGTCGGCTTGTCGTTCTCGGTTCACCCGCCGAGGAAGGTGGGGGTGGGAAGGTCTTCATGATCGATAGGGGCGCCCTCACTGACATCGATGCTGCGATGATGATTCATCCCGCCGATGTCGATCTCCGCTGGATGACCACAATCGCCGTGCAGCAACTTCGAGTGACCTGGAATGGTCAATCTGCGCATGCTGCTGCTCATCCTTGGGATGGTCGCAATGCACTCGACGCGGCGGTGCTGGGGTACATGAATGTTGCTGCTCTGCGTCAGCACATTCGGCCCGAAGAGCGAATCCACGGCGTCTTTACTAACGGGGGAGACAAGCCCAACATCGTTCCGGCCACCGCCGCCATGCATTGGTTCATTCGTGCGGCGGATCTTTCACGACTCGAAGCGCTCAAACCGCGGGTCCTTGCGGCACTTACCGCTGGTGGTGACGCAACCGGCTGTTCGGTTGACTACGAGTGGATAGAACCGGCCTACGCCGACCTTCTTCGGAATGACGCATTTGAGTCGTTGTATGCCGCCAATAGTGCTGTCCTCGGACGTGAGGTTCGCGAGCCTGGCCCACAAGGCGCTGTGGTCGGATCCACTGACATGGGCAA
>Ga0315909_10003544_pt1 | contig 18941 bp, 23 predicted proteins | sample LakEriMetagenome_11_FD_203527 | JGI IMG/M metagenome (GOLD analysis project Ga0315909, IMG submission 203527) | Freshwater fungal communities from buoy surface, Lake Erie, Ohio, United States - Buoy 2 MA125 | ecosystem: Environmental > Aquatic > Freshwater > Lake | place: USA: Lake Erie, Ohio... | reverse complement strand
TCAGGATTAAATGGCAATGGTGATAAAAAGAAATTGGCGGATGATGTGCGCCGATTGATGACTGCTCCGCACATAGATTTTATTAAATCCGAACAAGTTTGTCCTATTGCCGATGGATTGCAAATAATGGAAATAAAAAGCATATTGCCAGTAGACACAGACTTGGAACCAAGTGGGGGATATTGTTCTGCATGGAATATGTTTTTTGCGGAATTATGTTTAAAAAATCCGGAGGCATCAAGTCGTCAATTATTTGATGCAATAATGGAAAAAATTGGAGACGGCAGTAAAAATGATTATTTGAAAAGAATGATACGAGGATACACATATTTTATAAATAAAAAAATATCAAAATATTTTACCAATATTTTTGAAGAACCAATGACAATTGAAAATGTCAATTCACTCATAACAACAAAGAAAGATGATCCTCGTATTTTAAATTTTTTGGATGTTCATACAAAATTAATGATAATTTTAGGTTTTGAATTAAGAAAAACTCCAAAATTATTAATTGCTCAAGAAAGAATGAATGATTTATTAATTCATTCTAGTTCTTCATCGGATTCTAGTAGCCCTTCAAAAAAAACTAGAAAAAAAACACCCCCTTAAATTATTCTGTCCTTTGTAATAGCGGTAATTAATACATTTAATCCGCAAACAAAAAATTGATCTTTGTAAAAAATAAATTTATCAATTGATACAAATAAATATACAATGAGTTTAAAAGCAGAGTCAATTGTCAAAAAAGACACAAATCCGATTCAAACAGATTTACAAATAATGGAATTAATTGAATACGCAGACTTTTATGAGTTTTCGTCATTGGGAGAAGCGATTGATTACTGCTCCAAGTGTCATTTCTGCGGGAAAAAATGTCAAATTGACATTCACACCCACTCTCATACTTATTGCAAGTCACATTGTCAGGATATGAGTGAAGATTTTAATTATTGTTGTTTCAGAGGCAAATCGTGCAAAATATGCAATAACTACTCTATTTGCGTTAGTAAACTTTTATGTGAAGGATATAAAATTGAACAATGTGAAAAATTCATTTCACAAGAAAAAGAACTTACCTTAACATACAGAATTAAAAGCGTTGATTCTGAAACAATTGAAACCAAAATGTGGTCAAAAACAATTTCTACTGGGAAAAATGTAATTATTTTACATAGCATAAAATACAAGTCCTACACATTCATTGCTGAACTCACTAATGATGAGAAAAAACAAATATTACAGAATAAACACATTAACACCAATTATTATGACATTTGTGTAAAAGAATTGGGTGAACAATTAGATTCGCACATTGAAATTTACAATACACATTTGTATTCTCAAACAGAATTATATGAAATTAATTGTCCAGATGAAAGTGATCCAAATCAAGAACAACTAATTCTTGAAACTCGCGGCTGGAAACAAAAATTAGATGCTTATTATGAAATTTTGAATGGGTTTTCGCTTGAACTACTACTTACCAAAAAGTTCTCAGAAGTTGTCAAATCATACTAAGTTAAAATATAATATAGTTCCGCTTTAGAAAATCCGTTGAACTCTGTTGAACTCGCCGTCGTATAAGCCCCCATGTTTTTTACTACAATACTCTCACCTATTGCCAAAGACGGCAATTGACATCCACGTGATATAATATCTAAACTGTCACATGATTCTCCATACAAAATGCTCTGATATGTTTTTTCATTACGCTCATTGAATGGTATAAATTCCGGCATGGCATAATCATAAATTGTGTTGGAAAAACTCTTGTAAACTCCGTCCGAAATATAATATGTGTATTTCATTTCACCCGTCTCTTTATCCGCCTTTTCTTTCTTGTTTATTATGCTACATATTATGGTATGGGAAGACGCTACAAAATACCGACCCGGTTCCGACATAAATTGGACAGTCGGATTGTCCGCAAACAATTCGTCAATTGCCGCGTTAATTACTTCGGCCATGGATTCAAATGCCACTTTGGCATTATCCGTTCCCGGAAATCCGCCGCCAATATCTATCAAATCCATTTCCACACCGACGCTGCTTGCTATTTCAAATACCTTTTTACAATCCGATAGAGCAGTATAGTAGACGTTTTGATCTTCGCAACCGCTTCCTACATGAAAACTCACACCGGATATATTGAGATTTAATACCTTGCCCAATTCAAGGATCTCTTTTACATTGTCCAATTCAACTCCGAATTTACAATTGAATTTGCATTTAGATTTAGAATCGTCTGTTTGAATTCTTACCAAGATTTTTGCTTCTGGATGATAGAGCTTGATCTTGTATAATTCGTATGAACTATCCACCACCAACATATCAACGTCATTGGATCTGGAAAACTTGATGAAATCCACCGGCTTGCATGGATTAGCAAATATAATGTTTTTGGGATCCACACCCAGATTAATTGTTTTGAGGATTTCCTGTTGAGACGCGCAATCAAACCCGCAACCCAATTTATTGAGAAGTTCAATAATGATTGGACACGGATTACACTTGATGGCATAATAAGGTTTAACGCGCGGCAAATTCTTCTGCCATTTGCTAAATTGTCGGATAATATCGCCCAAATCAACAATGATGAAAGACTGGTCGCCTTTCTTCTTTTCTAGATACTGGTTTATGATATCCAACATGTCCAAATTTGTGTCAAATATCTTTACATCCTTGTCGGAGATGAAATTATAAATGTCGGTGATAGAGTCTGATGGTAAATTATTCATTTGTCATTAAATGATGAATAACTCTATGTCTTTTTCATTTATTTTGAACAAAGACATAGAGAGTTTTCTCATTGACATTATATCAAGAAAATGAGCGCATTTGCCATAAACAACGAAAAAAATCTAGATGAAGTGGAAATTCTCAAACAGACGATAGAGATTTTGAAAACAGATTTAGCAAAAGCAAAAAGAGAAATAGACACATTGAATCAAACTATTCTTGAAATGAATAATGATAGAGCCATTGAAATTTTAGAGTATTTTAACCGGTGCGGCAGTATTCAAAAGACCGCCAGCAGATACAATATGGATGTGGAAGAATTGTATAATATGATACCCGAATGGGATGGTTGCAATGATGGTCTGCAAGGAGCCGATGACTATAATGAATGTCGCAAAGAAATTATTGGTCGTCAACAGTGGGATGAAGAACAAGACACAATTAAAAGAACCCGTGTTGATTCTCCCGAAGAATTAGACGAAATTGTAAAGGAATATAAATCCGGCGACATGGATTTGTATGAAATTGCAGACTATCATGATTTAGATATCAAATATTTTTTTAAATTGCTCAAGGATTTGCGATTGATTAACAACGAAACCGACGCAAAAGGTTATGCCAATTTTTATGTTCAGCATCTTGGATCTGGGTGTGAATGGGATGGCGAAAAAACTCTCAACATGATTGATTGAATTCATAGATTAGACAAATTCACTGTACCACATGTAATTGAATTTTTATAATAAAAATTATAGTGTTTGTCCGCAAAAATTTACGGTTAATCCTCCGTCGGCATGTTATAAAATTTTTATCTATAACATTTTTATAATTATTTTATTCACATCCGTGTTTAATTTTGTCTTATTTAATTCTTTTAATATTCGGTTCTTTTGAACTTGTTTGTATTTTTTTAAAATTTGTGTTAATTCACTTATGTCTGTTATTGATTTACGCAAACTTGCCATTTCCGCACTATTACAATAATATATTTCAGAAGGTTTGCTATAGATGTCATTTACTTTTTTCATTAATTCATCCGTTATTACATCGTCAGGATCCAATTTTATTTGACCTCCTAAATAATATTTTCCTCCTGACCAATTTGATTTTGTGTTTGACAAATATTCTTGCAATACAGTTTCCGTTGTTATTATAAATTCTGTTTCATTTTGAGGAACAAAATTTATTAATTGGTTTAGTGTGGGGTTCATTTTATATTGTTTGATAATTACAATTATTAAATTGTGTTTAAATTGTTTTCATTTTTGAGAATTTTTTACACCTTTTAACCTTTCAAATGCCGATTTATATATCATAATTCTGCACCCGAAGGGAGCAGAATTATTGAATGTAAAAAGGTGTAAAGGTCCATTCAAATGTAAATAAAAAAGGTAAATGAGACGTTAATAAATAAATGAAGTTCAAAAAATTGATTTGAAACTAGATTTATAAGAAACAGACAAAATTACAATGGATTACTCAAATAAAACGCGAGAAGAACTTATTGCTATATGCAAGGATAAAGGCATTAAAGGATATAGTGGAAAAAAAAAAGATGAAATTGTTAAAATGGTTTTAGAAAAAACAGAGGCTCCCCACGGTGAAGCGGAGGAAGTTTTTAGACAAGATGTTATTCATGGAGACAGTCTTAATATATTGCCCACATTTGAGAGTAATTCTGCTCAAATTATTATTGCAGACCCGCCTTATAATATTGGCAAAGATTTTGGAAATAATAGTGATAAACAAACAATGGATGAATATCTAAAATGGTCAGAGAAATGGATTTGTGAATGTTTGCGAGTTTTAAAACCAAATGGCACCATGTTTATCTACGGTTTTAGTGAAATACTTGCTTTAATTTTATCAAAAATGCCTCATAATATTAATCGTCGTTGGATTATTTGGCATTATACAAATAAAAATGTCGCATCACTAAATTTCTGGCAACGGTCTCATGAAAGTATTATTGTTCTTTGGAAAGATGATAAAGTGTTTCATCGTGATGACATTCGTGAAGCATATACAGAAGGGTTTATAAATGGCGCAGCAGGAAAAGTGCGCGCGGCAACAAAGGGTCGTTTTTCTAAAGGCGATAAAACCACAACATATGCAGCACATCCAAATGGCGCATTGCCTCGTGATGTTATAAAAATTCCTGCGTTGGCCGGCGGAGCAGGAATGAATGAGCGCGTTAATCATCCAACACAGAAACCAATTGCTTTGTGTGAAAAATTGCTTCGTTCATGTAAACAACCAAACACAGAAGGATATGTTTTGGTTCCGTTTGCGGGGTCTGGAAGTGAATGTGTGGCGGCAAAAAACCTCGGAATGTCATTTGTTGGCATAGAATTGAACATAGAATATATAAATTTAATTAATGATAGATTGAATCCTAAAACAGAATGAAGAAGTTAAGTTATGTCCGTTTTTTTCACTACTTTTTGGGTAATTCGCTTATTTTTTTTATTGTTGTCCAATCTCCATATGGTTCATCACACAGTGATTGTCGTTCTTGACTTGGATCCGACAGATGCGCATTATAAAAATTACTCTGAAGCGGCATTCCGCGCATTGGTATAGTAGTAGTTGCCCATCTGCTTTCTTTGACACGCCATGGCAAAAAGAAAATCCGATTTGCATATTCTGAACTATTGTGCCATCCAAAAGATAATATTTTTGCATATTCTATTATGCCTTTTCGCTTAAATTCTATAAAGTCACCTTCTGATAATTCAACGGTTTCATTCTCTATTGTCAAAAGGATTTTTTGCATATTGCTATCATCCACAAATGTTGCATTTGCATATTTTGACATTTTTATATAAATCACATAGAATTCAAAATTCTATGTGATAGTTTTGCAATTATTAATTTACCAAAAACTGGCTCCGCCACCAATCATGCTATTTGCCGGCGCCGGTCCAAAATCTTGATAATCTTGTTGTCCAGGTTGTCCAGTTCCACTCACCTTTACCATGTAATCAAAACCCTGTCCCGATGATCGGTTATTGCTTGTTACCGCTGGTGCAGGTGGAAATACTCCTGATTGAACTCCAGACGCGTCTAAGTTATCCGCCTGGCTTGCCGAATGATTTGGTAATGATTGGCCACCCGACTTCCTCATTGCCACTTTCTTATTCTCGCCCGGACCATTCCACATTTCAAACAATCGGTCGCTCAATATATTCACCTTTATTCCCAACTTCGTCTGTAGACTCAAAACTATCACCAAAAATGCTAATATCACAGTTGTCAGATTAAAGTTCTCATATTTGTATCCACTGTATGTAGGAAAATATGTGATGAGGCGGTGAATCAAGATTATGCCGATAAACATGATCACAATCTGCATGAAAATTTCGGCTAAAAGTTCTAAACTGGATTTTTCTACATCTGCCTCGGGAATAAATCGCTGGATTGATTTGTTTAATCCAACTACCGGAATAATTGCGGACAATGAATATTGTATTACATTTAATATCTCGGCCTTGCTTTCTTCTGAAGTACAAAATACGTGTTCCACAAAAGAATTGTGATTAAATGACTTTGCTTCTTGTACAATTGAATCCATTCTATATGATATATATCATATTTTTCTCTCATAGCTCATCCATGGTTATGTATCCTTTTCGCATTTGCGCTAATAAATCATTCACTTGATCCCACAAAATATGATCCTTGATTTTTTCTATGTCCTTGTTGTAAAGTTGCGACAATTTCCACAATCTCGTGTTGTCCAATTTTTCACTAAATTCATTTGCAAATTTGTAATCTATTCTCATGTTTTTTATTTTTCTAAATAGAGGTTCTTTGTTTTCCGCCATTTTTATGGCAGTTTCATCATCCAATATCGGATTGTATATGTCGTCAAGGATATCTTTCATTTTTATTGCTTTCTTAAAAGAACATTGGAATGGTCCATGTTTTATGCGCGCATTTCCATTTTTATTGTTGGATGACATTTGTATTCGGTTGTTAGTTCTATATCTTCCACCGAATAATTATCTATATAATTGTGCACATTCTTAATTATCATCTTCGGAAATTCATACGGAGTTCTTTTTATTTGTTCTCTCAATGGTTCTATGTGATCGTCATATATGTGAACGTCGCCCATGTTATAGACAAATTCGTGCGCCTCTAATCCACAAAATTTTGCTAAAATGTGCGTCAACATGCTATATGACGCAATGTTAAACGGAACGCCCAAACCAACGTCACAACTGCGTTGATAAAGCGAACATGATAAATATTTGCCGGCTTTTACGTGAAACTGACATAGGACATGGCACGGCGGAAGCGCCATTTCATTTATTTGACACGGATTCCACGCCGTCATTAACATTCTGCGTGATGATCTTTGTGCTGGGTCTTTTAAACATTTAATAATTTCAGCCAACTGATCAACGCCTTTTCCTGTATAATCTGCATCACACGTTGAATATTGCGCATTGAAATGCCGCCATTGATGACCATATACCGGGCCAAGATCACCTTCGCGATTGCTGGTTAGACCACGACTATCTAAAAACTCACGACTCCCGTTGCCGTCCCAAATATGGACGCCTTGATCTTGTAATAATTTATTATCTGTTTTGCCGCGGATAAACCATATTAATTCTTTGAGACACGTTTTCCACGCCACGCGTTTTGTTGTTAAAAAAGGCACAACTCCATCCGCCAATGAGAATCGCATATTATGTCCAAACAAAGAATATGTATTTCCATTTCGCCCAGTTTCTAGCGTTCCCTTTTCAATTATTTTGTGGATCAGATGCAAATATTGATACTCTGGGTGTGATTCTCTTATTATTAATTCTATTTTGTCAAGGGTTTTGTATATTTCTTCTGAATCTGTCATTTTGTTGTATTATGTGATTGGTAATCTTTATGTTTATTTTATTTATAAGTCACTTAAACACCCTCTTAATCTTGGCAACATGGCGTATTTTGGTAGGTGTTTTCCATTCATCTCAAAGAAACGCAGATTCGCAAGACTTCCTCTGCCCATTGTTATTCTGTGTTGTTCTTCTATAATCTTTTTCCATCTGCGCTGAACTATTTTTATCCAATGCGTTTTTATTAAAACATGGTAAACTTCGCACTCCAAATTTCCGGAATAAAGAATTTTTGCAATTTCCAGTTTCATTATCTCAGGATAAGGCTTGGTTGACACATTCTCGGAACAACTTGCATAATCTAAATATTTACATACATGTTTGTTTTCATATTTGAAATAGGTTTTTGCACATATTCTGGATCCAAGCAATATACCAAGATTTTCATATATTGGCATTCCTATGTATGTTGTGTGATTTGCTAACTCGGTTTTGCGCAATTCTTCTTCCATTTCTATGTTTTCTATTATATCGTCAGAATCCGAATCCGAATCCGAATCTGCTTCATCTAAATTCATTTATTATTTTGTAATTTAAATTGAATTTTTGCAATTCAATTGAAATCAATTTTTTAGTTGTCAGCATCCGTTTCCGTAATCTCAGTTAAATTAAATGTCACACCATCTTGTGATTTATTATCATTTGTATCATTTACATCTGACAATATTGAAATGCGTTCTTCCATCAATGTCTTGTTCACCTCCATGGTGTATGATTGTAGCTTCAGCACAATGTCTTTCAAATCTGCAATCTCATTTGCCAATATCTCAAATTTTTCATTAAGATCGTCAACGGTTTCATCTGAGATTTGCGCTTGCACTGTTTTGGGTTGCACTGGCGCAGTCTTAGTTTCCTTCATGAATGTCTCCAATGCAATCAATCTGGCATCAACAACTGCAATCACTTGGGGCAATGTGAGTCCAGCAGGCGCGCCAGGTTTTAATTGTTGTTGTGCATTTTGTGGCGTAGGATTTGCGGGCTCAAATGACGCACCTCCAGCTCTTCTCTTTCTTGCGGCAGCATTTGCTTGACTCATTTTCTTTATATTTTGCTAAATGAAAAAATATGCAATTTTGAAACGCATAGAACTAAAAAACAAATAAATTTGCAATAAAATATATAAATATATATTTCAAATATATTAATACATCATGGATCAAGAAGATGACATTTTAAGAAAAATCAAAGGTGCAAAACAAGAATTTTATCAAACTAATCAAAAAAATATTTTATTTAAAAATAAACAAAAATTTGAATGCGCTGCATCCATCATGTCAAATGTCAATGAAGAAGAAGTTTTTAAAAATATTTTTCAAATTGAAAACGACAATCTTATTATTAATTATTCAATTTTTAAATTAATTGCGAACCCTTCTAATTATGAAAAAATGGCAAATTTTGTATTTAAAACTACTGAACAAATTTTAGACAAATATGAAATTTATAATGTTCGTGTTTTTATATCGGGATTGACAATTTCAGCAGTTGAAAGATACAAAGAATTTGTTAAATTAGTTTCAAGTATGGGGTTAAATAATGACAAAGGATTTCTAAAACGATTGGACAAAGTTTATATTATTGATTGTCCATCTTTTGTTGATTATGTTCTTAAATCCATAGTTCCATTAATTGACAATAATTTGTTCCACAAATTTATCTTGTTATAAAATAGAATTCTTACACAAATTTGTTCAAATGTGTATAACTAATATAGAATAATCTCTATTTGTTATGTCATAAACATGTCTTCATTTACCGTTGTTGTTTCTGAACCTACAAAATCACGCATATTTGTTACTATTTTTCAACATATGAAACATTTTTGCGATCATATTAATATTATTTTTAAAAAAGACCACGTCTATGCCCAGGGCATGGACAATTCTCATATTTCCATCTTTGAACTCTTTATCCCTATTGCGTGGTTTGATTCTTACAACTTTATTGGTGACGCAGATATTGTCGTCGGCATTAATGTAGGACTTTTTTATAAAATTCTTAATACCCGCGATGATGGCCAAGAAATTTTTATAAAATATGATATTGAAAAACCCGACAAATTGTATCTACATTTCATCACAGGGTCTGGCAGTTCAAAACCCTTGTTTGACAAACACTTTGAATTGCCTCTTATTGATTTGGAATCTGAAATGATGTCCATACCAGAAGTTGATTATCAAGCCGAGTTTTCTCTATCGTCTTCCAATTTTGCCACCATCGTTGGACAACTCCGACAATTTGGCGCCGATCTCCTCATTAAATGCAGTGAAGATGAAATTCGTCTCACTGCCAAAAGCAGTGAATCCGGCAATATGAGTGTTGTTGTCCCCATTGATGATCTGTCTTTGTTTGCTATTAATGAAGGTGAAGTTTTGAATTTGTCTTTCTCTCTTTCGCATCTACATAACATATGTTCATTCCACAAAATTAGTGATAATATTAATATTAAAATTAGTGGCGACTATCCACTTAAAGCCACTTATTTTTTAGAGAAAATTGTCAATGATGAAGAGGATTTGTCTGGAAAAGCTAGAATTGTGGTGTTTTTGGCACCGCGTTTGTCTGATGATGCCGATGATAATTAATTTTGTTAATTTGTTACCATATAAATGGTTCTTATAATATATAGTATCAGAATGCTTATATTTGCTTTATGTTTACTTTCTTTGTCTATGGCTGTTGTTAATGCTGAGGCTCCCCGCAGGGGCTCGCCATATGAGAAGCAACAATCAAATTGTTCGCAATATAAATTTAGTCAAACTCAATGTTTGGCCCATTCAGGGTGTGCTTACTTATCTTGTGGCGCCTGGCCAGAGTATTCTTGTAATCCTATGTTTGGTTGCGAGTTGGATTCGGTTGCTTCTTCTATATGTAAAGAAAATCCCGTGTACACTTGCCATTTTAGATCCAAGTCCGTGTTGACTTATACCACGGAAGCTCTTAATGATCAAGTCACCGATTTACCCGGTCTTAATTATGACACACCCTTTAACCAATTTAGCGGTTATATTAATTTGCCCGGCACCGAAAAACAAATCCATTATTGGTTTGTTGAATCCGAGGTTCTCTCCGTTCAGGAGGGAGAGAACATCGCTCCCGTTGTTTTCTGGACAAATGGTGGACCCGGTTGCTCCGGTCTCATCGGATTCTTAACCGAGCAAGGTCCCTTCCGACCGGATGCATATGGAAATGTCAATGCCAATCCTTATGCTTGGAACAAGGTCGCCAATATGGTTTTCTTGGAACAACCCGTCGGCGTTGGCTTCTCTTATTCCGACAATGATGATGATTACCGAATCGGCGACGACCAGGCTGCCAAGGATAATTTAGCAACTATTCGCGGGTTCTTGTCCCGATTTCCTCATCTTAAATCCGCGCCTCTTTTTATCACGTCCGAGAGTTACGGCGGTCACTACATGCCCACTCTCGCGGTTGAAATCATCAACTTTAATGATGGTTTGCCTTCCGATGGCTTGGATCGTATCAACTTCCATGGATTTGCCGTTGGAAATCCTTATACCGACTACTACTCCGGTGTAGGTGCCGAAATGGAGACTTATTGGGGCAAACAATTGTTACCTAAACCTGCGTGGGATGTCTATGTTGCCAATGGTTGTCTCAGCACCAGCGGCCAACTTAATAATTCGGTTTGCTCCACACTTATCCTTGATTTCATGAAGAAGATCGGCAATCTCAATCCATATGCTCTTGATTATCCTGTTTGCCTGTCCTCGCAACAACGTATGATGCGCAGCTTCATATTTGGTGATGCCGATTCTGTCATTCAATATGAACCCTGTGAAGATATTTTTTCTGCCAATTATTTGAACATGCCCGAAGTCAAAAAGGCTCTACATGTTAAGGATGACATTGTGTGGGATGAATGCTCGCGCACAACTCGTTATCAATTGGCTGACAAGATGCTGCCGATGGAAAAATATTACAAGATCATTCTGGATTCCAAGACGCATCCCAATTTGCGTGTGTTGGTTTATTCCGGCGATGATGATAGTGTGTGTGGTACTATTGGCACCCAGCGGTGGATTTATGATTTGGGATATCCTGTTGCGAAAAATTGCAACTGGAATGTTTGGACCGTTGATGGTCAAACCGCTGGCTATATTACCAAGTTTGACACGCCCTATTCCAAAGATTCTAGATTTGCTTTTATCACGGTCCATTTTGCGGGACATGAAGTACCCACTTATAAACCCAAAGAAGCATTGGAATTGTTTGAAATGTATATTAATGATAGCATTTAAAAAAATAAATCATAATTAATTATATTAAATAAATTATCAAATGTCGGAAACCGTTCCTTCTTCTTTAAAATTTGACTCAAATAGTTTACAAATGCCACCGTTGACACAATTTGATTGTCAGCATTTAGATTCTCCTATTATTTCTAAAAATATAATTGATTGTTTTGCCAAATATGATTTCACTTACATTATGCCATCCATGGAAACTCATCAATATTTGTTTTCACGCAATGAATTTACAGTTGAGTGTTCTCTTTTTAAAAACGATCATAATGAAATCAATGTGCAATTTCGCAAAATAAAAAATTCATGTGAGGACTTTACAAAAATTTTTAAAGAAATTAAAGAAATTAATTCTAAACCTGTTGAAAACTTTGTTATTTTTGATCCTTCTATAAATGCTTTGGAATCTGTATTTTCTTTTGAAATGTAATTATTTGCGCAATTATATAAATGTATCATGTGTTTTTTTATAAACACATTATATCCGATGTTTTTTGCCGTTTTTATAGGATTTATTTTATTTAGATTTGCAAATTCTTATTCTAATTCTAATAAGTTTGCTTCCGATTATTTCAATTCTGGCTATTCCAATAAGTTTGCTTCCGATTATTTCAATCCTAAAAATTCTTATAAGTTTGCTTCCGATTATTTCAATTCTGATAAGTTTGCTTCTGATTATTTCAATCCTAAAAATTCTAATAAGTTTGCTTCCGATTATTTTAATTCTGGCTATTCCAATAAGTTTGCTTCTGATTATTTCAATCCTAAAAATTCTAATAAGTTTGCTTCCGATTATTTTAATTCTGTTGGGCACATTTCAAATTGTTATTCTTTGTCAACTCATTCTTTTATGCATTCTTCTATGAATTATTTAACAATGGTTTTGTCTTTTAAAGAATTTTCTGTTATACATTCTTATTCTTTGTCAACTCTTTCTTCCATGAATTATTTGACAATGGTTTTATCTTTTAAAGAATTTTCTGTTATACATTCTTATTCTTTGTCAACTTCTCCCATTCCTAGTCCCATTCCTAGTCCCATTCCTAGTCCCATTCCTAGTCCCATTCCTAGTCCCATTCCTAGTCCCATTCCTAGTCCAATTCCTAGTCCCATTCCTAGTCACATTCCTAGTCCCATTCCTAGTCACATTCCTAGTACCATTCCTAGTACCATTCCTAGTACCATTCCTAGTCACATTCCTAGTCCCATTCCTAGTCCAATTCCTAGTACCATTCCTTCTATAATTCCTTCTTTTAGTCTAGATCAACCTTTAATGATATTTGAATCTACTATGTCTCTTTCCGGATTAACCAAACCAGAACTTGATAAGTTTGCGCAAACAGCCGTTGTGATTGCAACATCACAATCCATGAATATTAGCACAAATTTTGTAAAATTTATAAGTCAAAAATTGGCCATTCAGTCTTTTTATAAAATGCTGCAAAGTCAGTTCTACACAATTGTAGCAGTAACTGAGATAACAATTCCTTTATCAAAAACTGATAATCCAAAATTAATATATGCGAATTTGAAGACCAAATTATTAGAGTCAGTTGGAAATGGCAATTTTAATACATTTTTGGTTGCCGCCTCTATCGCTCTCAATTCAACATCCACTCAAAATGCCATTCTCATCGGCATTGAATTGACAGACCCAATTCAAGATCTCAATTCGGATTCATCCAAAAAATATGACATGAAATATTTAAGAATATTTTTAATTGTTGTGTTTTCATTAACAGGAATTGTTGTTTTTTGGATTCTCTCTATTGTTGTTAAAAAAAAATGCCGAATGAATTGCAAAAATAAAACTGAATTGATTGAATTAAATGAAATTCAAATCACAGATTAATATATATGGATAAGTTTGTTTTCCTTGTAATACTATTTTTTATATTAATATTATCGGCACATTTATATTTGAGATTTTCTCATAATGCAAAATACGATTTTAATCCGGCATATATGACAACGTTGGAATCCCATTCTAAAGAAAAAAATTTTCCTTTTCGTTATTTCACAGATGCTTCTGGAAAAGTAGTTCCTTTGGTAGCAGTTACTTCCTTCTTCCGTGAAGATGCCGCCCAAAAGAAATATCAAGAATATGTGAAAAATGGCATTCCCATAATCGGCATCACCGCCTACAAGTCTTTTCCCAAACCCATTAAAGACGGCTCCGCCGACGATTATACCGGTGATCAAAAATTTGATTATGTTGGTGAAATCCGCGATTGGCTATGTTGTTTCTCGGACCCAGCCAAATATGGGTTTACTGCATCCAACAATCTAATTGAAATGAGCGAATCTGATTTTTATAATGCCGATCCAGATGAGACAGTTCCCACAAAAAAGAAATATGATGTTATTTATAGCTGTCCCAATGATGATAAAACTAAATGCCCTGCCGATGGCTGGAATGCGGTAAATCGCAATTATGAATTGGCTCTCAAATGTTTTCCCATAATGATTCACCAATTTGGTCTCAATGTTCTTGTTGTTGGTAGAACTAATTGTGGTCTTGAAGAAAAATTCGGAAAACGCATTGAAACCGTTGATTTTATGCCTTTTCATGAATTCCAACAAAAGTTATATGAATCTAAAATTCTTTTTGTCCCCAATGTAGCCGATGCTTCTCCGCGAGTAGTTGCCGAGGCTATGATTAAAGATGTGCCTGTCCTTATGAATAAAAACATTATGGGCGGATCTAAATATATTGTGGATGAAACTGGAGAGTTTTTTACTGATGAAACAGATGTGGCTGACGCAATTGAACGCATGTTAAATAGCGAAAAAACACCCAGAAAATGGTGGAAAAACAATTATAGTGTGAAATCGTCCTCACTAAAACTGCACAAGTTTGTTGCCGATGCCTATCCAGGCAGGTTTGATGATATTGAAGAAATCAAATTTATTCTTTAAGAAATAACCTTTAATGAAGCTCCGCTTTTAATCTTATATCTGGTTGTTTCGCTCTCTATCACTATGCATCCTTCCGATGGATTCCCCGAGCATCCGCCACCATGTATTAAAAATCCGCTGCGACCACACATGGAATTTGTTGATGCTGGATATAATTCGTAACAATATGGCATACCTTTGAATGTCATCATGTTACCCAGCGTATAACTTCCTTGCGGCAATGGTCCTACGCTCACTTGACATTGACATGATGGATTGTTTCTACATGATCCTGATTGCCCAGAACAACATCCTGTTGTGTCTATGTAGGAACCATCGTATCCGGTTCCATAAAAATGGTGCGCCGATTGCGAATAAGTGTAGGGACCACCTGAAGTCGCATTGTATAAATTTGCGTCCAATTTGGGAGGGAGTTTGTCTGCTGAAAACATAAAATCGGCTGAGGCTCCCCACAGGGGAGCAACTAAAAATGCGGCTAAAATAGAGATTATTGTTTTTGTAAACATTTTATATATTATTGAGAGGCAATTATCTAAATGGTTGTAAAATAAATATAGACGTTTTGTCCATTCTTATGATATAATGGCGTCGCTATATATTCAACAAAATAATCAGAATCTTTTGTGGAAAATAATAAACAATACTCCACAAATGATACAGTTTTTTCATAATTCTAGTCCAGGTGATAAAGAAAAATGGTTCCAAAATGTTATTCGGCATGTCTATAATTCTCATTCTTCTAATGCCAATATTAGTCTTCGGGATTTGAATAAGATTACTATTGATTTTATGCTTGAAATGCTACAGAAGGCGCGAATTCGCTCAGTGGAGACGCAGTCTCTTCCTCAACAACCTTCGCTTCGCTCAGTGGAGCCTCCATCTCTTCAAACAAAACCAAAGCAAGTTCAAACCGATGCGATAGAGAATCAATTTGCAATACGTCGTCAAGAGTATGAAAACATGACCAAAAAAACGGTTCCCGTTCCCTCTTTCACAGAAAATGTTAAAGACGAAGCCATCAGTGATATCGGATCCGTTGTCAATGAATACATGAAACAGCGCGAACAAGATATGAAACATTTTGCCGCTGAAAAACCCAAAACTGATAATAACAATAAGCTTCAAATAAACAATGACGAAAACATATCCATCAATGTAGAGGAATTGGAATCACCACTTTCCATCCCTATAAATAAAAAAGTCAAATGGGGAGAAATTACTGAACATGAGTGCATTGAAAGTGTTCCATTGCCGATAGAGAATCTAGGAGAAAAATTGCTGGATGCTATTAACAAATTGTCCGAAAAAATAGATAAACTCACCGCCGATAACAATGAATTATTAAAAAAATTGGTTAAAGAATAATAGGATTAGTTTGTATAATGGAGTTTAATTCAATAAAATAAATAATATATAGGCTTTTTCCAATTCTATATATTAATTTTGATGACGTCGCCGTTTCAATTTACATATTACATAAATCTAGAATCGCGCACTGATCGTTTGGCTCATGTTCAGGCCGAGTTGGCCAAAATTGGTTGTGATACTGGCACGCGGTTTAATGCGGTTAGAACTACGAACGGCGCGGTTGGCTGTACTATTAGTCACATCAAATGCTTGGAATTAGCCAATGAAAAAGGACATCCTTATGTTTTTATTTGCGAAGATGATATCTGTTTTAGTGACCCTGATTTGCTGGTTAAAAATACCAATGAGTTTTTCAAGCAAAGCAAAGACTCATGGGATGTTTTGATTATTGGAGGCAACATGGTTCCGCCATACCAACAAGTGGGGGATTTCTGCGCGCGCATTTCCAATTGTCAGACCACCACTGGATATATTGTGAGACAACCATATTATGAAAAATTAATTAAGAACTTTCGTGAAGGTCTGAATCAATTGATGAAGAATCCCGCTAATAAACGCGAATACGCAATTGATATGTACTGGAAACAGTTACAACAGGTGGACCGGTGGTATATTATTATTCCCTTGACGGTCCATCAGTCGGAAGGTTATAGTGATATTGAAGGCCGCGTGGTTGATTATAAGACGCTCATGATGGACATGAATAAGGAATGGTTGTTCAAACGAGCCGGCATGGCTATGCAGTTTTTATAAATTTATTCTTACTCAGAATCCTCTAATTCAATGGTTGATTCATCAAAGGTCACCTTCTTGACTCCCACTAATCCCTTCAACCAATCCGGTGATCCTGGAATTAATCCATATTTTACCGCAATGCCAACACACATTGCAATCAAGACAATAAATCCATAAATTAAATTAGATGACAACACTTCTGATAAAGTCATTGATCCTGATAAAAAACTTGCTAAAGAGTTTGAAAAGGATTTTTTGTCTTCTACAATTTCCATTTTAATCGTATTTGTTCGGTCCGTCATTTATAGATATTTGCAAGAACAGTTATTTTGTAATTAAACTAATATATAAATTATTGAAAATCCACAAAAATTTTATTTGAATTAATGGATAGAATATTTTCTTTGAATTTTTCATCTAGATGTAATCCAATCGCATGATCTTCAATAAAAGTTTTACAAATTTTTTGTTTTTTAGTCATAAGATTTTCAGTTGCCGATTTGGAAAGAAAATAGAAACGCCCGTTACAATAAATACACTTTTTTAATAACAAATTTGTAGGAAGACAATCGTGAACTTTGTAATAACTGCTAATATGATCGGGGACATTCACAATAAATCCGCCATATTCATGCTTGGGATTACTTAATAGAAATTTTGGCAAAACACTAAAAAATGAATCTTTTATTAACATTTGATCATCATCTGTTTTAAATATGTATTTATATTCAAAGTTTGAATTTATTGCCTCCATAGCATTGATAACTTTGGATGGCAATGAATTGTAATCGTCATTCGCTCTTACGTATAAAATATTATTAGATTCGTCAAATATATGTTTCAAATTTTCTTTATCACATTTATTTATATCCCCAATCACGTGATAATATTTAATATTATCAGGCAATTTTGACAACCATGTGACTTGTGCAATTGCTTTATTTCGGTATTTATAACAATTCATGATAAGAAGCACAAAATCAACCTTCATTTTATGTATCAATTAATTTATATTTATGTTTTAATTAAATATAAAAATAAATTTATTATTAATAAATAAATGGTAAAAGGATTTTATATTAATCTAGACAAACGTGTTGATAGAAAAACGCATTTTGAAACATTACAACGCAACAATCCGTTTTTTGCGGATTTAAAAAGATTTTCTGCAATTGAAAACATTAATGGATCAATTGGTTGCGGGATGTCACATGTATCAGCATTAAAACAGTGTTTGGAAATGGACGATGACATTTTCATGATATGTGAAGATGATTTGTTAATATTCAATAATGTAAATTTACAACGAATGATAAATGATTTTAAAACATTTGAAAACTGGGATGTTATTACTTTTACACCAAGAGGTGATGCAATTCCAAATCAAATTTTAAATTCCAATTTTATAAAAATAGAAAATAATCAAACTATGACGGGATATATTATAAAACGTAGTTTTTTAACAACACTCATTTCTAATCTGGAAGAAGCCATATGCGGTTTGATGAATGGTGGCAATCCAAATACGTTTGCAATAGATCAATATTGGAAACAATTGCAAAAAAAATATGGTTTTTATTATTATAAATATTTATATGCTGGACAATTGGTTGGGTATTCGGACATTGAAAAAAGGTTTGTCAATTATAATGACCGATTTGTTAGACAATAATGTTACATTTTCTTTACCGTTTTGTTTTTCCTACATCGCGTCATAGGCTTCCTTGCGCTTTTCACATTCCTAGGAATCTTCAATATTTTGTTGCAATTTTTGGCAAAATACAAATATTCCCTTATATGGAACATGATTTTTTTGGTAACTTCGGCGTCTATTTTTATGTCGCGGTTTTTATTGGGATTTTCCTTACAATAATTGTAAAGCGTGTCATGCAAAATGTCTCTATTGAATGGTGCTACTGAAACCGGTATATGATTCAATAATCTGTCTATTATCTCTTGCTTTAATAACGAGTGATAATATGATCTTGGTAAAATGTAATACACCTTATCA
>Ga0315909_10003540_pt1 | contig 18952 bp, 23 predicted proteins | sample LakEriMetagenome_11_FD_203527 | JGI IMG/M metagenome (GOLD analysis project Ga0315909, IMG submission 203527) | Freshwater fungal communities from buoy surface, Lake Erie, Ohio, United States - Buoy 2 MA125 | ecosystem: Environmental > Aquatic > Freshwater > Lake | place: USA: Lake Erie, Ohio... | reverse complement strand
TATACTTGTGATAAATATTCTAAATTGTATGGTGGCTCAATTAGGTCAAACATTGCATAACCAGTAATTGCTTGAGCAAGTAGGTTCTGCTGTGTTCCTGTTCCGTCAATGCCTGTAAATCTTTTTTGTAGGTCACGATTCATTTTGCGACGAAATGCTGGACTAAGTCCAGATACTTTAACTAGGTCTTCGCCTTCAACTTTAAAAGGATCATTTGTTTTTTGAGCAGTAGGAGTATTAAATTTTACCCAATCTGCTGCATTAGATATTTGAATCTCTTCTGTATTATCGTCTTGAATATGATCCATTATTTTTTACCTGCTTTTTTCATTTCGTCTTTGTAGTTTCCAATATCCAAAGGATCTGGTACTAGTCCCCAATTAAGTCTTTGTTTCTGATGCTCAAACTCTTCGTCATCAACTTTTCTACGTCCTGATAAGAATTTAGGGGATCCCTCATATATTCCATAGGACCTTACAGTATTAGCCAAAGCATCGATCTTAGCTTTATTGTTTTTCATGGATGTTACTGAAAGATAATTTCCATCGTCGTCGCCAATCCAGCGACCATCTGGCATTTCCCAGACATAAATTCCTAGGCGGGTCTCTTCTTCAGGTGATGAATATTTAATCTTTCCAGTGTCCATAGGTTTTTATTTTACCACTTTCTACGACCTAAGTCCAGCTTTTTGTCAGATGAATTGACAAAATTATACAGATTGTAACACGATCCAGTCGTTATTATAATAAACGGCTGGTAATTCTGTCAGGGTGATGGCAGATTCTGTGATAGTTTCAACAGGCTTGCCTGTATATAATTCAAAATGGGTCTCAACTTTACCTGCTGTAAGCTCATCCTGATATAGCGCTATGTTCTTATAAAGGTTACTTGGACCCCCAGATGTTTCATAATTGAATTTAAATGTGCCTGTAATTGGGTCAGTAAATATTAATACGACATGGCTAGGCTCTTCATCTAAGAAATAATTAGTTATATTAGTAGCAGTCGATACATCTACCCCATTTATGTATACCTTGTCTATATTGGCCTTAGAAAGGGTTCCAGAGCCATTCCAGGCGAATCTGGTGGTTGTACTGCCAGAATCATAGAATAGGGTGTTAGCGGCCAACGTAGCGGGTGTAAAGAACATTTCTAAAGACTTTATAGAGGATGCGGTTTCAAGGTCAAACCCAGCTCCGCTTTTAGCCCTAATTCCATTCATGTAATTTCGAGATAGAATAGGATAATTTAATGATCCTAGATAATAATCTGTTGTTGAGGTTATTTTATCCCCAGAATTATCTGAATATAGGGTTTTATCAGAATAGAAGGTTATGCAGAAAAATGATAGCTTAGGCAAGAATTTACTTGCATCTGTCGTAGACATTGTAATTCGAATATAGACCTTACCAATAGAATTAAACGAGTCTTTGTTGTATTGAGGTAATGGTTGTCCATTTACGCAAGGTAGGTATGTAGTTCCATCTACGCTGGATTCTACTGTAATTCCCAGATCATTCCGCCACTCAACCTTAGAAGTAGTTAATCCTATTTGAGATGGAATTAAAAAGTAGTCATTTATGACTAGGCTTTTAGCCTCAACTGTTTCTGTCTGATAAAAGGTAATATGTTTTTTACCAGCATCGTAATATGTATTGGCATCTACAAAGTCCGTCCATGGCCTATTTACTGGATATGAATAATCGAATGGGGCTCTAATATTTGCGTCTGTCCCGCTAAATAAAGTTCCACGATCTGGGAACACAACATGTATTGGAGATACTGTTACATTTCCAGATAAATAGTGTCTTCTTATTGATGATGATGGTAGGCTGTATCTATAGATAGCTGGGGCATCTACAATAAATGCATCTCCTGCATCTGCCGTCGGACCAGTCTGAAATGTGGTTGTAGTATTTGTGAATTTAAAATTAGATAAAGACTTAGAGGCAACTGGAGCTGAATCTACATATAAAGATATTCCAGATACAGAATAAACTCCTACAAGATGAAGTACCTTTTTGCTGTATGGGATGCAGTATCTAATAGAATCTGTGGCTGATACCTTAAATACAATATCGCCTTTATGCCAATATAAACCTATGTTATTTGTAGTGTCTGCAAATAGCGGAGTTTCATTGTTAGACTCTATAGATTGATTTACCCATACCTCTAAAGTAAAATCGTTATCTGATGTGTATTTGTTTGCTAGTCCCGCTCCGACTGTTGAAGAATAAAAATCTTTTGTTACTGGAAATGTAGCGTATGCCGTATTAGTTATTTTAGTTCCAGAGATTCCGCCAGGAACTAGAGGCAACATATTTGAGGCGGGAGATGCTATATAAGTCCCATGATTATTACATCCAGATTTATCATATGCAATAGAGCCAGAAGACTCATCCAAGGTCCAAAAACCTATAGGTGAATCTTTTATGGTTTTTAATTGATATGACATAATGCCATTATACCCTAAGTTGGGTCAGGTGTTAAGCGTTAGGATCGCCTTTTGTTTCAAAGTCTCCGTATGGGCATTCCAAAATTTCATTTTCAGATATTAACCATGCCACTACCTCTGGATCTTCTAAAGGAACAGAGTCTCTAACAGCCTGATTATCATATTTAATTTTAACCATTGTATTTTCGTGGTTATCATAATGCATGCTTAATATATTCATTATTTCTCCTATATCTTAGATACATATGCTATCGGGCCTATATTAGGAGCATCCGAAATATTGTCTACCTTATATAATGTTGATGTTGTTACATTTGACCCAGTAGAAATTATATTATTAACTTGAAGTTTTTTAACATCTTGTCCATAAAACATATGTGTAGATGAACCAGTTGGGCCATAAGTTGTATTTGAAGAAATAGCAGAAACTATATCTAAAGAAACTGTAATATCTTCATTTCTGTACGAACCAGTTCCAGCTACACCTAAACCGTTATATGTTGCAAGTGTGCTTGGGGTAGCAGCTGCAAAAATAATTCTTTTATCTGATGTGTAGTCTAACGGTGTTGCTGAATTGAAAATTGCTAAAACTTCTGCTTGAGTTAAAGCACGATTATATAACAAAAATTGTTCAATTGTTGAATTTGCCCAACGTGAATTTGATGGGTCTTGTCCAAGGTACACGTACTCAAATGTATCAAATTCTGTTGCGCTACTTGTTGTTTGAAGAGATACGTCTCCAGCCTTAGCGACATACATTGTAAGAGTTAATCCATCATTAACAAGGGCTCCGAATACTACATCTCCTGGATTATAATTTACAGCATTTATTTGAATATCTGTATTTGGATCCGTATCGTCTTTAAATGCCTGCAACTTTGTAGATCCTTCTTGATAATTTAATGTAGCATAAGATGTTGATGTATCATATAAAGTGAAAAATGGATGTGTTCCTCCAGCAGCTGAGCTACATTGCGGACCAATAACTGTCCAAATTAATGCGGTATAGTCTGGACCAGTTTTAGGAATTGTATATTTTATTTGTCCAGCAGATCTTGCACCAGCATTTTGAAAAATTGTATGATATCTTAAATTTTCTACAGAAACTTGATCTAAATAAAATATTTTTCCAGTATCTGTTGCTGAGTTAAAGTTAAGAACATTAAGAGTTAATAAATATCCTACAGAGTTTACGCTTGAAACAACCTGTAGAGTATTCCATTGATTTGGAGTTAAAGTAACTGTTGTGCTATCTGTTCCGCCTACAGTATTACCTGAGCCATCATACATTTGAATATCTAATCTCATTTGAAGAGCATGCTCTGACCAAATTCTTACAGATCCAGTTTTATATGTATCTTGACTAGTATTGTAGTAAGCTGCTCCTGGCATTTTAACAAGCGGAGTTGGAGATGCTCCATTAAGCATGTACCTTGCTGATCCAACGCCGTACATATAATTTTGTGCATCAAAAAATCCAGTTATTCCTGTTGTAGAAAATGTAGAGTAATCAGCTGTTGCGTCAGCGTTATAAATAGTATTAGTTGTAGATTGGTATATGGCTGGGGAAAGATTATACCTACAGGTTCCATACCAAAGGTTACCTGTTAGTTCTGGGGTGACTGTTCCGTATCTTTCAAAGACGTTATATGTGCTTGGCATTTTTTCCTCCGTTTATATTATACCTTAATTTTATTTTGCGCCTATACCATAAATGGTTATTTTTGATCCAACACAGAATTTTACATCGCTTTCCCATGAAAAGTCTAGGCGAGTTACTGGTAATTTTACTACATCATTATTATAATAGTGGAATCCCCATTGAGTTGGATAGCTTAAGCTTACCATATTCCAGGATGTTCCGTAAGCGCTTCTAAAGTTTGTAGTAAGGGTAGACGAATAGTTTGGAATAATAATCTCTCCCTGTCCAGGCCAATCATTTCTACGTGTTAAATGATTGTAATTATAGAAAAAGTAGTGTCTGTCAGCGTTATCTGCGTTATGTGCTGGGGTTCCAGTTGCTTGAGTACCTCCACGAGAATAGTATCTGGATGCATTGGTATCATTGTTATACCACCAAGAAATTCTGTACTGGCTATCATTTTGAGCATTGTGTGACATATAAGAAAATTGAATTTTTAAGTCTCTATATGTTTGTGGAATGTTAGAAAATGTAATCTGACCTGTACCATTAATCATTTGAGGATTACTCATACCGCTAACAGCATTTGTAGTTCCTGAATCTGGACTTGTCTCGGCTAAAAGAACATACGATGAATAGTTTTGAGTTACAACAGTTGTTGTTCCAGCAACACCACCAGATTTTCTTATTGTCATTTTATATTAAGCCGTCTCTGATCCAAATAGCTGGAATGTAATTTTATCAACATCTGATTGAACAATTATTTTATCTCCAGCGGCCAATGTTAATCCTATACTTAAGGATTCGCTAGAAGTTTGTGTAATTGGATGATCAAATGCTAGGATATGTTGTGAATTTAAAGTTTCTCCAGCTTTTTGTACAGCAACTCTATAAGTTGCATTTGCAGTTCCATAATTTGAAATATGCAATGTAGATGCTACTGCAGATCTATTATCAGGCACAGTATAAAGAGTTTGCCATGAACCTGTTACTCTTCTAATTGTAGGAGATCTATAAGCAGTTGATTGCCAACCCTCAGATCGTGTTGTATATGGAGATGTATAAAGAGCATTTGCATTTCCAGAAGCTCCATCTAATGGTCTTGTTGGCAAAAGTGCTCTTGGAACTGCTCCTTCTACAATAAGGAAATTATCTAAATACCATCTTACCCATCCGCTAAAGCTATGATTCCAAATTCTTACATTGAAATCAAAATACCCGCCTTCTCCAGTAAATGTTGTATAATATTGTCTCCAGGTATCATACATATTTGCATTTAGTACCCATCCGTTTGAAATTGTAGCTCTGCTTGGAAAATTATCTCCATAAGGAATAATGTCATAATTATTTACTCCTCTTGAATATTGCATTCCGCCGTGACCATGGTGATTATTTGCATGCCCTGAATCATCTGTAACCTTTGACCAGAAAGACATTGTGTAAACTTGACCGCTTTTTAAAAATGGTCTATCTAAATTAGTTGCTGAGTTCATATACCATCTTGGATGGTATTGATTGTTATGATTAGTAAAGTACATTGAGTTTGTTCTGCCAGTAGCATTTGCAGAATTAGGTGCATGTTCGCTAGTAATATATGTAATCTGACAGTTATCGTTTACTCCAGAGTTTCCACCGCTTACTGGAAAACCAAATAATGGGCTTTGAGGAGCTGTTTGATTAACATGGGTTGTATTAGTTGTGTAGTACTCAAAGTTTGGATCTGGAAACATACTTAATTGCTGAAGTGTTCCAGCTGCTGATGTTGTAACCTGTCCTAAAATTTTAATATACTCTGGCATTTTATACTCCCATTAACATAAATATTCCTGATTTACCGCCGCCTGTGGCTATTTCGGTGGTACCACCTAATGATACTACAGTTCCATTTATTGTGATAGAGCTGTTTGTGAGGGCGTTATTTGGAATATTTGTTAGCGTATTTGTAGAGCCGCTAATGCTCTTATTTGTTAGTGTATCTTGCGTATTTCTACCTACTAAGGTATCTGTAGCATTTGGGAGGGTAATTACTCTATCCTCTGTTGGCTCTCCAGCGCTCAAAGTCATTTCATATGAGTCTGCTGTAGCACCCTCAAAAACTATGCTTTGGGCAAATGCTAGCTCTAGGCCAGTCATCTGTCCAGTAAATGTAGGATTTGAAATTGTTGGGCTGGTCAAAGTCTTATTTGTTAAATTCTCTGATCCAGTCAAAGTTACAAAGTTATCGTCTGAAAGGGCCGTATTAAATTGAGCTACTGTTCCAGATAATGTATTGTCTGAAAGATTAATTGTTTTATTTGTAAATGTATCATTTGTGTTTGGAGTTAATCCAGCATATTCTAAGGCTGTCCAAGCAATTGTTCCTCTGCCGATCTTAAATCGTCCAGTATCTTTCTCAAAACCCCATTCACCTGCCGCCAGTGTTGGATTTGATGCATTCCACTCTGCTGCGGTACCTCTACGAATTTGAAATCTTGAATTTACGCTCATGCTGCAATTTCTCCTGCGTCAAATGTATTTTCGAATGTTGTTGCGTCTGGCGCTCCACCATCGTATGGAGACACTGAGTCAAAGTTGCCGCCATCGATTAGCTCTGGTGTTCCTCCTGTAATTGTAACATTTATTCGGTTATTAACCAAGTCATCTTGGACAAGAGCCCCGCCTAAAAAGTTAAGAGTTGGCCTTTTAGTTAGGGCTGTTCCATTCTGCTGAACAGTCGAAATAACTCCATTAACTGTTGCTGAAGAAAAATCAACCGTTCCAGTAAATGTTGGGCTAGCTAAAGGTGCTTTTAGAGACAGGGCATTTGTAATTGTAGTTGCATAATTAGCATCATCTGCTAAAGCTGCTGCTAGTTCATTTAATGTGTCTAAGGCGGCTGGGGCACCATCAATTAAATTTCCAAGTTGCGCCACTGGAATTTTTCCAGAAGAATCCAGAGACGCTACGCCATCAGGCTGACCAACGTCGCCAATTGGGACATAGTCTCCAAGTGTGTTACTTAAATTATCTGTAGTTACAAAATTATTTAATGTATACTTTTCCCATAAATCTGTAGTTTGATTATATCTAATTGTGTCGCCTGTAGATGGATTCATTACAGATACATCATGTAATTCTCTTAGCTCAAATCCATTCTGAATTGTTACTTGAATTGATCCAGTGTTTTGTTGACCGCCTCTTGCTACAGCTCCTAAATACACTAAATGACTTGGCGCAAATGGCTTGTTGACAAGACCGTATATCTTAGCTCCATTTACTCCTAGCCATACTGGATCTCCATCGACTGCACCTGTTGTATCAATACCTTCAAGAAGACCAAATGTAATTACTTGACCGTTTGAGTTATTTGCTATTGCAGATGTTGTAAGGCCAAATGTTTTTGAGGATCCAGACTCGCTAAAATTAGTTGCTACATCTATTAATATTTTTCCAGAAGCTCCATCTGTACCAACAATACGAACAGGAGATCCCTTAAGAATTGGAGATCCGCTTTGATTTCTTACATCCGCATATAATGATCTTGCTCCAGCAACCTGTGAAGTTACCAACCCTTCAAGATGTGCAATTTTATAATCATGAGATGTTACTACTGTTGAATTATCTTGACCAACTTTATACTGCAATGCCTCAATGGCATCATTCGCATTAATATGTTGCTGTGCGTGTCCACCTTCTGCATGAAGCGGGGTAGTAGAATGCGGATTAGCTAGAGCATCTAAAGAGGTTGGAAATAGGGTAGCCATATAGATATATTATACCCTGTAACTACTTATAATTAATTATAGGATAAGGCCGAAGTGTTTGGCGATTGCGGCTGAGGCCAATATGGTCCAGCCAAGATTAAAGTATATGATTGTTGGTAAGGTTTTAACAGTTGAGGTTAAAATCAAAGCTAGACTAGAAACCAAAGCAAAAATATAAAGCCACCAAAACTGTATGCCTAGAATTAGTCCTGGAAAAATGATCATTAGCTTTGTAGAAAATGCCCAAAACTCTATGGTATTAGTTTTATTCCAGTATTCTTTATGGCCAAGCTGCTTAGTTACTTGAACTATATCTTTAGGCTTAAGCATTAGTTGTAGGATTTTCTATTCCAATGATTTTTCTTGTACCAGCCCACATTTACAGATCCAACCTCATAACTATTTTTTAACCATTCTGGTCCAATCATAGACTGATCTCTTTCTGAAACCCAATCTTCTCTTTTAATTGGAATAATTTGAAGTGCTGGAGTTCCTTTTGGTATTAGCCCATCAAAATTTTTCTTTATAAAAAATGGATAATTCCCTGGTCGAAAAGGATTTGAATCACAGTCTACGATTCCTGATAATGATATAAACGGTAAATCATGTCTATTTAAAGGATGTGTCACAAGAATGCTGTAACCTTTAGGTGTAGAAATATGCATTGGATGTTTCCAAACAAAATGTGTTTCGTAGCATCCGTCTGGAACTTTCATTAATCCAGCGCTACTCGATTCTCTGACATCCATTACGCTTAAATGTTCAGTAAAATTAATTCTAGGAGCTTTGCTATCTGGAACTCTTTCTACATATATATCACATGGGGTTGTCCAAATATATCCAGATAAGAGCGCATCAGCAAAAGGTACGCAATCTTTTATATTTTTAACTTGTGCTAGCTCAGCACTATCTCTTTTTATATTTTTAGTAGATCTATACCATTCTGGAACAAAATTTTTTGCTGGAGATGGAACATCAGAATGCTCTAATAAACTTCCTGGAGAAAATCCACTTGAAGCAAATTTAATTTTTTTAGAATTAAACTTCTTCATTTAAAGCCTCGGAATGAAAGTTTTCTCTTAAATAATCATAATGATTTTTAGAGGCCTCTGCTTCTTCTTCCCATTTCTTTTTTGACTTATTAGACTTAAAAATAAACCCTTCAGTAATTAAATCCACATCTTGTCCAGTTTGTGATTGGAACAATTCTTTACCATAATTTCCATATGTAAAATTGTTGTGTCCAGTTGCTATACAATGTATTCCACTGGTAGTTTCATAAGTAGTTTCAACAGACCTTCTTGTAGAAGAAACCTGATTATAACCAGTTTCTTTTTCAAGATTTATATTTTGAGAAGTCATGTACTTCCAAAAATCAGTATCGTCTCTGCGACTTAATGTATAATGCATCTGCACAAAGTGCATGAATCCATAAAATATGGTTCTACATTCATGGGTATAAGAATCTTTATCAAATTGTGTAGAGAATCCTTTATCTAATGCTTTAATTAAAACTCTTAAAAATTCATGTACTGTATAAAGGCCATTACTTTCTAGAGGCTCAATAAATCCTGCGGAAAGACCTAGGGCCACGACATTCTTTTCCCATAGTTTTTTATGAATTCCAGTTTTAATTTTAATGTCTTTAAACTGTACATTACTAAAATCTCTATCTGGTGCGTAAATAGGATCTTTCTTTTCTTTTAAATGTTGTTTAAATTCTTCCAAAGCTTCTTCTGGAGTTGTAAACTTATCTGAATATACGTATCCAGTTCCAATTCTAGAATATAGTGGAATATTCCAAACCCAGCCATAACCAAGTGCTGTACAATTTGTAAAATTTTCAATCTCTTTATGCTTATCTACATAAGGTATTTGAGCTGCCCAAGCTCTATTGCATGGCAATTTATCAGACTCATCATCAAATTCAATTCCTAAAGTCTCTTCTAAAAGCATTGATTTAAACCCAGTACAATCAATATATAGATCGGCATTAAATTCAGTTCCATCGTCTAGCACCAGACAAGAAATTCCGTTTTCATCTGTTTTAATTTCTGAAACTTCTTTAGTAATATGCTTAACGCCTCTTGGCATTGCATATCTATCTTTTAGCCACAAACCGAACTTGGTGGCATCAAAATGAAATGCCGATGCGTCATAAAAACTAAACTCTTCAAATACTCCATATTTATTTGTATTAATCTTATTATTATTAACTAAAGCCATCTGTGAGAAAAATGAATTGCAATAATCTTGAACTGGAGTTTCTGGATATTTAGCTTTTTTCATATACCATTCTCTGGCACCATATTGAGTATCTCCCAAATACACCTTGCCAAATGGATAATGGAATCCGCCATCGCCTTTTTTATGAAAATCTGTAAATTTAATACTCATTTTATAAGAAGCATCTGTATATGCCATAAAATCTTTATGATCAATGCCTAAGCTTTTTACCCATTGAGTAACTGCGCCCTGAGTGCTTTCTCCTACTCCTACAGTAGAAATATTTGGACTTTCAATTAAGGTAATTGTTCTATTTGGAAAGGCATGAATAAGTGAAGCTGCTGTCATCCAGCCAGATGAACCACCGCCTACGATAGCAATGCTATTAATTTCGCTCACAAGTAATCTTTTCTATAAGAATATATACAGCATATTGTATATATGTATATAATACCATTTTTAAAGCATAAAGTCTATAGCTTTAAAATTAAATATTTTCACCTTCTGGAATAAAGGTTCTTTCAAATGGGGTTCCAGCGTCTTCTGGACCTATTTCAATTGGAGTAATTTCATTGCCAGCGGCAAGGAAGGCTCTTACCTCTTCGGAATCAGATAAGACTATACGAGTTTCACCTAATCCTACTCTCATAACTTCTTTATTGTCTAATGATCCAATATATTGTACTGTCATTTTATCTCCTATGACTTAATTAGGTAGGCAACTTCGCCTACTCCATGGCTATTTTTTAGTCCCAAAACCCTATATACAATAGCATTAGATAAATTTGTTCCGCTTGTAACAACCATATCTTTAGCCAGTTTCTCAACATCTGCGCCATAAGCAATATGTGTTGCTGAGCTAAATCCAGTTGTAGTTGAAATAGTTCCAGCTGAAGTTCCAAGAGGAACTAGATCTAGGGATGCTGTTCTATCAAGATATCTAAAGAACCCCGTTGAACTTGTAGATAAGGCTTTGGATGTTCCATATGTCAGTGGTGTTGAAAAAGACAAAATAATTCTTTTATCTGATGTAAAATCATAAGCATTTGCTGAATTAAATACCGTTTCAATTTCAGATTGAGTTAAAGCTTCATCCCAATATAAAAATTGCTCAATTGGTGAATTTGCAAAATTTGAATTTACTGGATCTGAACCAATATAAATTTTATCAAATCCTTCCCAATCCGTGTTAGCGGTTGCTGTTGTTATAGCTCCACCAGATTTTGCAGTATAAACTGTTAAATTGTTTGCATTATGCACAAGAGCAAAGAACACTAGATCTCCTGGATTATAATCTGTATTAGATATAGAAAGATCGGTATTAGGATCAGTATCGTCTTTAAACGCATTAACTCTTGTTGATCCCTCTTGGTACCTCATTGTTGCATAAGATGTGTTGGTTTTATAAAGAGTAAAGAATGAATGTGTTCCGCCTGCAGCTGTGCTACATTGTGGTCCAATTTTAGTCCAACCAGTTACTGTATAATCTGCACCCCAGTTTGGAACTGAGAATGAACATTCTCCAGCTACTCTGGTAACTCCATTGTATGGAGATGTTGGATACCTAAAGTTTTCTACTTGAATATTGTCTACCCAAAACTTTTTACCATAATCAGCGGAAGAAGTATTTACTACATTTAAAGTTAATAAAAATTTAGTTGAGTTAGCTGTTGTTGTAACAACAATATCGTTCCACTTATAAGGAACCAGTGTTATTACTGAAGAACTATCAACTCCACCGATCTGTGTATTTGAATCATTCTGTAATTGAATATCCAATCTCATTTGTAATGGGTATTCACTCCAAATAGCTAGCTGACCAGTCTTATATGTATCTGATCCAGATTGAAAATAATCTGCGGAAGGAAATTTAATTGTTGGATTTGGACTTGTGCCATTAATTGTATATCTTGGACATCCAACGCCAATCATACCAAAATATGGGTCGTAGTATCCAGTTAAACCAGTTAAATTAAAAGTGGCATAGTCTGCTGTTGCGTCAAAGCTATAGACCTGATTTGTTGTTCCTTGGTTTACCTGAACACCCAATCCGTTTTTGACTGGAGCATATAAAATTTCTCCACTTTCTGATGGGCTAAGATATCCGTATCTTTCATAAAGATGATGTGTTGATGGCATGTTTTCCTCCGTTTACTGTATTATACAGTACCTATTCCATAAAGGCTAATTTTAGAACGAGCTCTAAATCCTGGATTTCCATCCATTCTTATTGTAATTCTAGTAATTGCTTTATCTGCATCTGCAGTATTATAATAGTTAAAGACATATGGCACCTGATATGCATTCTGACTAAGATGGTACCACCAACCATAGAATGCTCTGTTGTTCCAGCCACCTCTAATTGTTGAATATCCTGGAATAATAATTTCTCCAGTACCAGTCCACGTTACATTTTCTGGCCTATAAACATATCCATAATATAAATAGGTTGTATTATCAGCGTTCCAGTTTGATGATCCTGTTGCCGATACTCCAGATCTACTATAATATCTATTGTTTGTAGTATCTCCGTTTAAAGTTAACATAATTCTATATCCAGAAGTATTACTAGTGTTGTGTCCCATATTATCAAAAACAATTCTAAGATCACGATATGTTTGTGGGATATTATTAAAATCAAGCTCGGTTGTTCCATCTATCATGGTTGGATTTGCCATTCCACTTATAGAGTTTGTGCCACCAGACATAGATGTTTCTGCCAAAAGAACATAGGATGAGTAATTTTGAGTTACAACACTAGAAGCACCAGAAACTCCGCCGACAACTCTTCTTGTCATTATAGAGTATTCTCCGATCCAAATAATGAAAATGACATTCTATCAGAATCTGATTGTACTAGCACTTTGTCTTGTCTACCAAGGGTTAATCCAAGAGTTAAGGTTTCCATAGATTGTGCTGCTAGATTATGATCAAATGCAAGAATATGCTTGTGAGTTAATACTTCTCCAAATTTTTGAACTGCTATTCTATATGTATTTGTAGTGCTTGCTGTATTTGTAATAGTTATTGTTGAACACACGGCACTTGCACCAACTAAATCTGGAACAGTATAAATTGTTTGCCATTCTCCAGTAAATTTTCTTGTTGTTGCAGATTGATAAGCAGTTCCTGACCATCCTTCAGACCTTGTTGTAAATGGTTGTGTATGAATTGCTAGTGGGTTTCCACTGGTTCCATCTGGAGCCTTTGCTGGGATAAGAGCTTTTGGAATAGCTCCTTCTGCAACATAAACGTTATCTACGTATAGTCTTTGCCAAACGTCAGAGTTATGTGTTCCTAAATTAACACGCATTTGAAATTTAGAATTTGCTGTAGCAGTAAATGTCTTATACCATCTACGCCATCCACCAGACCAGCTAGCTCTATTTCCATTTTCATCTTCTTGTATTTGATAAATTCCACCATGATGATTGTCTACGTTATTTAAATGACTCATTGTTTGGCTTGCAAAACCAGCGACAATTGGATTCCATGCTGTTCCATCCCAAAATTGTAAAGAATTTTGACCATGTTGAGCATGAGAGTTATGTGAATCTGAATGTGCATGAGCCCATAAATTAATTGTATAAGTTTTTCCTGCAATCAAAGAGCCAGTTTTTGCTGGATCTAAATACCAAGATCTTGCGTGTTCCACTCCTTGACTGTGGCTACCTCCAGTATTCTGATGAGATTCAAATCTTACGTATCCAGTTCTTCCAGATGTTTGTGATCCAGAATGAGAATTTGAATTTAGTGGCCAGTGTTGATAAGCATGTGAAGTGTTATGGCTTGAAGGGTTCCAAACCCAAATACTATTAAGGGCACCATCTGTTGCAACAGATGCCTGACCATCGTGTGGATTAAAACTTGTAGAAGATGTATACCTTTCATGGTTTGGATCTGGAAAAAGATTGATGTTTTCTTGAGCTGGTGCTACTGCTGCTTGAACCTGCCCTAAAATTTTATACTCTGTTGCCATTTATTATGCTCCCATCAACAAGAACGGATTTGTTCCGCCAGCTGAGCTTGTAACTAATGCGACTGCTTGAGTTTTTGCCACATCTATTTCTGTCAGCGCTGTTGTTTTATTTGTATTAATGTTTGTTACACCAGTTGTTCCAGCTGTATTAACTAATCCAACTTGTGTGGTTCCTGCAGTATTTACTGCGGCTACCTGTGTAGTTCCTGCTGTATTTACTGCTGCTACTTTAGTATCACCGATATCTGTAATAGCATTTGCAGTATTAATTGCAGTACCATTTAAAATTGTAGTATATGCCGATTCTAAAGCCTTCAAGACAAGAATCATATCGTTTGGCGATGTTGTGGAATGCAGTTGATTCATCTTCGCCTGAATGACGGAGTTGAAGTTGGTTAAATCAAACTGTACTGCTGGCATATTTATCTCCTAACAAATTTTACCATTTACAGGCTTATAAGGCTAATGCCATTGCCATGGCTAAAGAGTCTTGTACATAAGCTGTAGTGGCTATTTGTGTTGTATTTGTTCCCGCCGCTGCCGTAGGTGCTGTAGGCACTCCTGTAAGGGCTGGAGAGGCTATTGGAGCCTTATTTGAAAGAGCTGTAGTAACTGTTCCTGCAAAGTTAGAGTCGTCGTTTAAGGCGGCTGCTAACTCATTTAAAGTATTTAGTGTTGCTGGGGAAGAATCAACTAAATTAGATATTGCTGTTGATACATCTGTAGTTCTTGCTATAGTTGAAGAAATTTGAGTATCTGGCACCTTGCCAGTTGAGTCAAGAGATGCTACTCCGTCCGCCTGTGCTACATCTCCGATTGGCACATAGTCATCTAATGTGTTATTTAAATTTGATGCTAGGGAATCAATTTGTCCCTGTAGCCCTGTAATTAGGGCGTTAATTTCAGTTGGGGTTAATGTGGCATACGCAAGAGAATTCCATGGAGTTGATCCTGTTCCAATCTTAATCTTATTATTGGTTGTATCAATTCCAACTTCGCCTGCTAAAAGGGTGGGGTTATTAGCAGTCCAATCAGAAGCTATATCTCTTCTTAATTTAATTCTAGTATATACGCTCATGCTTCACCGCCGTCCAATGTAGCAATTGCTCCACCTACAGATACTATTGCACCATCATATGAATGAACATGCTCAAACACCTGTGCTACATCTGTAAATAGTTCCCACAATGTTCCCGTCCAGCGCCAAGTTATACCACCAGTGGTATAGGTTTGGTTAACCGTCGGGTTAAGTGGGAATACTGTTGCCATATTCTAATTATACCTCAATCTATATAAATTTTGAGCTTAGATAACCAAAACATCTGCTTCTTCAGCAGTTAGTGGTTGTCCAGCAATTAACTTAGCTTTTGCAGAAGCTTTAAGTTCTGCTTTTGCTTGTTCTGCAGCGGCTATAGCTGCCTGTTCTGCTTCATAAGCGGCGGCTAAAGCATCACGATCTGCAATTTCTTCAGGAGTAAGATTAACAATTTGCTCTTCTCCAGTCTCACAATTTACTACAAGTTTTGTTAGGGTTGACATTATTTCTCCTTTCTTTATGCGTTAGATATTCCATATAGGTAAGCTGTTGAATGTTGAATAAGAGTTCCATCCATAGGAGATAATGATATAGATGTAATTGCTGAAGTATTACTCCATAACCCATTGACTATATTCATATAGGCAGTTGTAGAATTACTTTCGCTAACGGCATCTACTGAATAAGCTTTATTTCTTGAACCAGCATAGTTAGGTATATAAATTTTAGTTGATCCAAAAGAATTAGCAACGTCTCCAGAATAGCCAAACATACCAGCATTTCTATTATAAGTACCATAACTACTTACATTGCTTCCATTGCCCTGCATAGCAGCATTTGTATAATTAGAAGTATTACCATTAAAAGTAATATTAATACCATTTCCAGCACCAGTGGTACGACCAGAAACTAATATTTCTAAATCAGTATAGGTTGAAGGTATGTTAGTAAAATCTATGCTAGCTGATCCGCCAGATCCTATTGTTACAGATGAAATAAGTCTATAGGTTGCCATAATTATGCCGCCTTTATTCCATAAAGCGTAAAAGTTGAACCTGATTTTAGAGCTGTTCCTGATTGAAGAGAAATTTTAATACTATTTATTGCTGAGGTATTACTCCATAACCCTACTATTGGAGAGGAATTGGTAGCAGGGCTACCACCTCTAGATATTACAGTTTTATAAGTTGTTGTATTTGAATAATTTTGAATATGAGCAATAGCAGTCATAGGCACATCAGTTGTAAACCAACCAGAAAGATGGCCAATAAAAATATAAGGTACATTAGAATTTTTATTACTGCCACCACCTGTAACATAACCACCCATAAAAGTATTAGAATAATTATTTCCTGTATCTGAATTAAATTGAATTAATTCAATAAAAGAAACATTTGTTTCTCCAAAAGTAGACGCTACTAGCACTAAGTCAGTATATGTAGATGGGATGTTTGTAAAAGTATAAGAAGAAACATCGGCACCGCTTAAAGTAGTAGTTGCTATTGGAAAATATGTTACTGGCATTATGACCCCTTAATTCCGTATAGAGCAAATTGGGAATACTGTTGTAGTAAGCCAATAGGTTCTAGTATTATATTATTAATGGCGGCTGTATTCATCCAAAGACCAGAATTAAAATATAAATTTCCTCCACTAGTGTTCGCATCAACACCACCCAGAGATCGTAAAGTTTTATATTTATTTGTGTTTGCATAATCTAAAATATCTATAATAATTACACCTTGTGTATTGCTTGGAGCACTTCCTCCAGCAATACGATATGTATATGAGCCAGTTGCATTAGCAATGCCATAAGCAGCAACAGTTGCGCCATCACCATATACACCATGCTCTGCATAATTTGCCCCTGTATCAGAATTAAATCTTAATCTAACAGCATCATAGACTGCGGCTCGGTTTGTTCTTCCAATTATACGGATCTGTAGATGAGTATAAGTTAATGGAATAGAAGTAAAATTAATACTTGAACTTCCACCAGACCCAACATTTATAGTAGCAATAGATTCATAGCTACCCATAGAAATTGGAGTTACTGATGACGTATACGCAGAATATGCAGACTCTCCGTATACTCCTATAGATTTTACTCTAAATGTATACGCTGTATCAACTTGTAAATTTGTTCCAGATATAGATATTGGGCTTGAAGATCCAGTTGCTGTAAATGATCCAGGATTTGATTGAACTGTATATGATGTTGCTGGTTGCCCATAAACAGATGGAGTAAATGATATAGAAGCATTATTGCTTGAGTCCAAACTTGCGCTTCCAATTGTTGGAATTCTTGGAGGCTGTTTTGCTACAAGCATCCACCCGTCTTCTGTATATTGCTCTAAATCTTTAAATTCTGTATTGTAATATAAATCTCCAATAACAGCACCTATTGGACGATTAGCAGAAGTTCCTCTATTTACTCTAACTGTATTCTGAGTTCCGTCTACCGTCTTATTTTCTAAAGTCTCTAAATGCTTAGGACCTTGTGGCTGAGTACCAGATAGTCTAACTACCATTATTTCATCCTCCAACCATACGTAGATCCTGTATAGATAAATGATACCGTAAATCCATTTATATCTAGGGCTGCATCATCTGTAAGACCATTTATTTTTTCGCCATTTCTTAAAATTACTACGTCGTTATTAAATGCGTTATTTGAGGCATCATATAATTCAATTTCTGCTCCTAATGCTGGATTTGCTGGAAGAGTTAAAGTCAGGTCATTTGTTGTATCTACAAAGTATCTAGTATTAGCCACCATTGTTATATTTGTAGAAACCGCTACTGGAGTAAGTCCTGCTGCAATTGTGGTAGATCCGCCAAGAGATACTGCTGAACCATTAATAGTAATAGATGAATTTGAAAGCATAGCATTTGTTACAGTACTATTTGGCAATATTACTGTACCAGTAAATGTTGGTGATGCTAGTGGGGCATATGTAGATGCCGCATTTGTTTGAGTTAAATAAGTACTTGCAGCAGTTGTAGAATCAAGTTTGTTTCCAAGAGCTGTTGTAATTGTTGATGCATATGAGGAGTCATCATTAATGGCAGCCGCTAATTCATTTAAAGTATCTAGGGCTGCTGGAGCTCCGTCAATTAAATTACCTAATTGTGCAATTGGAATTTTACCAGCTGAATCCAGGGAGGCTACGCCGTCAGGTTGTCCAACATCTCCGATTGGAACATAATCGTCTAAAGTATTTCCTAAGTTAGTGGCAAGAGTATCTATTTGTGTTTGTAAATTTGAAGTAGCGCCAGTTAATCTAGATACATCTGTAGATGTTAATGATGCTGCTGGTAATGTAGACCATTCTGTTTCGTAATTATTATTTGATGACTTTATTAAATATTGCCCAGTAGTTCCGCCAGATGCTACTCCAGGTCCAGTTGCTCCAGTTGCACCTGTTGCGCCAGTTGCACCTGTTGCGCCAGTTAATCCTATGGGACCAGTTGGACCAGTTAATCCAGTTGGTCCTTGTGGTCCTACGGGTCCAATTGAAACTTCAACCCAATATGTTCCGTCAAAAACATAAAGGTTTGCGTCATCGTTGTCATACCAAAGTTTGCCTTCGGTTGCTGTTGCTGGGATTGATGTACTAACTTCTACTGTAGCTCCGCCTGCTGCAGCGCCAAGATCTTGCCAAGTGTTTTGTGTATAGTATCTTACTTTATTAGAAGCTGTGTTAAAGTAAAGATCACCATTTGTGGCAGATCCTGGATCGCTAGTTAGTCCTACGAGATTTAGCGGGACTTTAAATTTTCTGGACATTTAATTATCCAATAACTACGACTTTATATTCTCCTGCTGAAGGCGCAGTTGCAAATTTAACTGTAACTGCTGAAGTAGAGG
>Ga0315909_10003538_pt1 | contig 18957 bp, 25 predicted proteins | sample LakEriMetagenome_11_FD_203527 | JGI IMG/M metagenome (GOLD analysis project Ga0315909, IMG submission 203527) | Freshwater fungal communities from buoy surface, Lake Erie, Ohio, United States - Buoy 2 MA125 | ecosystem: Environmental > Aquatic > Freshwater > Lake | place: USA: Lake Erie, Ohio... | reverse complement strand
TCAACGAACTCCTGAAAGCTGTTTCTAAGGGTCAGGCTTCTGACACCCAAGGTGGTTACTACTACCCTGGTGATCTCGCTGTTGGTTCTCTGACCTACAGCAACGCCGAACAAGCTAAGTTCGACGTTAAGGACGACCTGCTGCGCGTGGTGAAGAGCCTGCGTAAGCGTAACGTTCCTACCTATCAGGATGGTTTCTATCGCTGCGTTTGCGATCCTACCTTCCTGATGCACCTGCGTCAGAACAGCGATTTCCGCGAGGTCGCTCGTTATCCTGGCAACGGTCAGATCAACCCCCTCATGTCCGCAATGCAGCCCAACGCTGCGCTGTACATGGGTCAGGGTTTCGGTCAGGCCACCTTCGTGGCTGGTGAGCCCATCATGCCCACCGGCTTCGTGTTCGAAGGAGTGCGCTTCTTCGAATCCACCAACATGCCTTCTCAGAACCAGAGTGCCACCATCGGTGGTACCGCTGCTTCTTACGAGAGCGCTATTGGTATGTTCTTCGGTCCTCAGAGCGTAGGCGTCGGTATCGGCGGCAACAACGCTCAGGTGCTGCTGAACAACAATGACGACTTCAGCCGTTTCATCATGATGATTTGGAGCCTGTACGCAGGTTTCGAACTTCTGAACGCTGATTTCGCCACCATCGCTTACTCCTTTAACGCTTGAGGAGGTAACTAACGATGGCGATCAACTCTAACCAGCTCCAAGTTGCCAAGATTTATCCTGGTAACTACACCAATGTTCTTCGTTACTGGCACGAAGAAAAGTCCGTTGTTTTTAACAACGAGAACGGCACTTCCGAAACCCTGACCGGTCAGCCTATTGGCGGTCCTGTCGGCGTGGTGTTCCGTCCCGGTTGGATTGCCCAACAGGCAATCGGTTACGTCGACCTGTCTTACCAGGCCCTCGGCACCAACAACCAGCTGGACTACTACACCCAGCCTTATGGTTCCGGTCTGAACGGCTCTAACCAAGCTTTCAGCAGCGCCAATGTGATCATCCCCTCTCCGGATTTCCACAAGGACATCCGTTCGGATATCACCGACGGTATCAAAGTGCCTGCTGGCGCTTATGTGTATCGTGCCTCCCTCCGTGTGGATGGTGGCGATGTGATCAGCAGCGGTGTGGGTGGCGGTTCCGCTACTCCTCAGCTGACCCTGGTTCCCGCAATGAACCAAGGTCTCCGCAGCGACGGCACCGTGGTGTCGGGTCAGTTCGGTGTGTCCGTAACCGGTTCCAGCAGCCGCATCGAGAACGGCAGCAATGCCTCGGTGAACATCATCAACTCCAACAACCTCTCCGCTCTGTCGGCTGAGACCACTTGGAAACTGTTCGCTACCCGCAACCTCGGCGGTGTTGTTGCTTCTGGTCTGACTCTGGCTTCGGGTACCTTCGACCCCCGTGCCGGTGTGGGCAGCCTGAAAGGCAAGGACAAAGCACTCGCTGTGTGCGAAGTGTGCTGGATCGTGCCTGACTCTGCTCCCAAGCGCGACGACCTGGCTCTTCAGCCTGGCGGTGTGGTGGAGTCCAGTGTCTTCACTTCGACCGTTCCGGCCTGATAAACTTCAGATTCGGGTGGAGACCCCTCCTTCGGGAGGGGTTTTTTATTGTCAGTACGTTCCGGATGAGAAAGCCTGTTTAATCAAACGAATTTCCTCTGGATTCAGCATCTGCTCCCGTTGTACTTTTTGTGCTATTTGACGGATCGCGGCATCCTGCTGTTCGTTATGTAAACCGATCTCCTTACCTTGTCCGAGTCGATAGGCAAGTCGACGAAGCTGAGCATCTGGGTTTACGTTTTGAGCAGGAGATTTAACACCGAATGCTCCAAGTAACTGAGGAATTACGTCAGCACCTTGTGTCAAGATGCCGGCACCTACGTTCCCTCCGCCCACGACTGCTGCATTTAATAAACGCTGTGCCCTGCGTGGTTCGTTCGGATTAACCAGTTCGTATCCGACGTTAGCCGCATCCAGTAGTGTATTAAGTACGGGGATTGCCTGTCCTGCTAAACGAAATTTAGTGGGGTTGGGCATTTTGGGAACACGACTGGCTTTTTTCAGTCTATCTTGGGTAAACTATCTTAGATTATGGCTACATAATGACTGCCACTCAAATGAAGGAGTACACCTACAAGCCAAGCGGTGTCAAAGTGGACATGCTGAGCACTCACGATGACGGTGAGTACCACATGGTAAGGTCTCAAACCACTGGGAAGGTTTTCTACGCTTACCGTGACCAATTAATTGAGTCTGTTAAAGAGCCTGAAGATGGCGCAAAACCCGTTAAGCAGCGTCGTGGCCGTCAAATTGTTCGTTCGGAAGTTCCGGCGCTGAACCGAATCAATCTGAACAACGCTACGCCTCAGATGCTGACTCAAATTCTTAAAGGAGTTGGCCTGAAGACTGCAACTGAAATTTACGAACTCAAGCAGTCTCTCCCTGGTGAACGTTTTACGAAACTGGATCAGCTTCGTTCAATTAAACGCGTTGACTGGGATGAGGTTCTGGCTGATGATTCGATTTATGTGGAATGATACATCTCACCGCTTTTTATGCGGTATATAGACCCTCTATTAACGTTATACTCCCGAGCTAACTTACTTATTAAACCATATTCGGGGGTTTCTAATTTTTCTCTTATTTCTTTTATTTGTGTTTTAGTTAACTTTATATTTGGGTTATTTTCTCCGCTTAATTTTGGGTTTTTATATTTTCGTCTGTTTTTAACTTGTTGACTTTTGGTTGCCCACATACAGTTAGATGGGCAGTAATTTTCATCAACATTAATTCGTTCTAAGCTGTACCCCTCTGGTCTTTCTCCCATATCTTTTACAAAAGCGTAGAAACTCTCAGAATCTTTACGTTTTTTACGACGCCATTGCTCGCAAACTTCTATCCCTCTTCCTCCGTAATATTTGTATATATTTAAATTTTTGTTGTAACATCTTTGGTTCATGTCTGCCCAGCAAGCGTACAGAGGATGATCTACTAACCGACTGGAGTTCACGTAGAATAAAGCGAGGTACCCGGCGGGAGTATTATGGCACAGTTTACGCAGCAGGAGCTAGAGCAACTACAGAGTTATCTTGCTCAGCAGGGCGTTGTATTTCAACCCGATACAACTGATGCTACTAAAAGAGAAGTAATTTACGCAGCAGTAAATCAGTTAACTAGGAATAGTGCTCAAGTATTCGGTTATAGATTAGATGATTTTAACTTTAGTCGTGTAGCGTATCATTTAGGTTACAATATAGCCACTGTACCTGCTGGAGATTACGCTAGATTAATAGAAGCTTGTAATAGTATTCCTAGCGAGTACTATTATGATAAAATTATTCAAAGCGTAGAGAGATGTGAAGAAGCGGAGCGTTTGACTGAGTTAGCTACAGGGCGTGCTACAAGTCGTCAAGAAACAATCCTAGGTGATGTCAGTCGTTCTATTAATATTCAAGATAAAAGAGAAACTTCGCGTATATGGAAGGAAAATTATTTGTACGAAACCGAAAGGTTAGCTCAGATGTTATATGTACCTAACTATAAAGACCCCGTGGCGGCTCGGTACCGCTTCGAGCGTAGTGGCGGGGAATTCATTCAAGCCCTTCCTGGTCCTCCTGATGTGTCACGAGCTGATCGCCTGTTTTTCTACGCAAATTGGCGCTAACATACACATAAAGTAGAGCACTCTAATGGCTGGGTTGTTAGGAGACCTCGTACAACTAGGAGGTCAAGGCGCCAAAGTCACACAGGAGCAACTCGGCACTCTCGCCCCTGTTGTGAAGGCTTTCTTCCAGTCTTTTATGAAGTCTGGAACGCCTCCTATAAGTCGGCCTGCCGTCGAAGCAACTCAACTTCGTCTGCCTTTAGAGTCACGCCAACGTGGTCGCTTTGTTTCGCCCACCCGCGTAACTAATCCTGAAGACGTTACTCGGTCGCTTCAACCCCGGATGGGCGATCTGCCGAACGCTCCAGCCCGGATGCCCGCCGGTCAAATCAATATCCCGGGTACAACTATCCCTGGAGCCACGGTCACTCGCCGGACTAGTGCTTTAGCCCCCGGCGGTCCTCAAGCTCCCGTCCCCGCGTGGGTTCCTCAGTCCGAAGCGGCTCAGCAACTGCTTTCTACTGATCCTGGTACATATCGTTCGATTCTCGCTATTTCTAACAAGGCAAGTGATGCTTATGGCATCCCTGCTGCAGAAGTGTTTGACAATCTTGTGGGTCCGAAAGGAATCGATTATCTCCGCGCTCTGGAATACGGCGAGCCTGGCGGTTTAATGCGTCAGGGTTCCGCAGGGATGGTTAAGGGCGGTTCTGGGGGAGGCGCTACTGGTGGTCTTGCTCGGATGAGTGATCAAGGTCCTGGTGCAATTACTCGTTCTCCCGGCGGACAGGTTACGGAACCGATGATTGAGCGTGTTCGCATTGAGGACATCACCCGTGGTGGAGCTATGACACCTTCCCAAGCCGAAACTTTAACTTCCCTGGCTAGCCGCCCCCTTATGGGCGGCGATGCCGTAACGACAATGGGTGCCCGTAACGCTGTTGGCGGAACCCGGCAAGCTGACCTTTCCAACCTTTACAAAGCTGCTGCTGGTTTAGCCGGTGTGGGTGGGTTAGGTGCACTTTTAAACATGCTGGGAGGAGAGGACTCCACCAATCGTGGTCTTCAGCAAATGCAGCAAGATATCGACAGGCTCGGTGAATCGGCAGGTGCTCCTGGCTTCCAGGAATCTCTGATGGGTCCGACCACGGCTGATCCTGAAGTCGGGGCAAAGATCCCTGCAGTCACAGGAGGGAATCCTGCAGCTCAGATTCCCGCTCCCCTCGGCACGCCTAACCTTCCGAACACTGCTAATCCCCCGGCTCCAGAGTCGTTCGAACCCGCAATGCGCGGTATGCCACAACCTGGCATGATGGGCGCCGGTCAAGTAGTTATCCGCACTAATGACGGTGAATCTAACTACCGTCAGGCCGCCGCTAACGCTCAAGCTCAAGGTGCCGGTCGCTTAGGTTCCGGTGCTCGCGGGATGTACGCCGTAGAGCGGGCAGCTGCTACAAAGGCTGGCCAACCTGCTGCGACTATCGAAGCACTTAAAGGAATGGGTGCTCCCGGCTCTGTTGGTATCGAGACTGATATTGCCTTCGAGCAGTGGGCTAAGGCTAACCCGGTACTTGCTTATCGTTTGATGGAGCAACGCCGTACGATGCCTAGCCAGCAAATGCCCGTGGCAAAACAGACTGAAATTACGTCTGAAGCTGGTACAAATGTGAATAAACTGGTAGAAGGCTCGATGAAGATGGGCATGGAAGATCCTACGGGTCAATTCCAAGGAAGTGCCGATCTTCGTCAGTTCATGGCCCCTCGGTCTGCCGCTTACATCGGGCAGCCTCCCATCAACATGTACCGCTGAGTCCGATGGCAGACAATTACCTCAACCCTTTTGGTGCTGGCGCCTTCTCGCCAAACGCCCCTCAATTAGATCTCGGGATTGATTTTTCGGGTCAATTCCAAGGTGGTTTTCCTGAATACGGGCGTCAAGTTATGGCGCCAAGTCCTGTTAAACCAGGGCAGTCCTTCGGCGAGTTAGCTCTGGGGATTGGGTCTATTGCTGAGGGTATCGGGAATGTTATCCGGGGCGTTAAGGGCATGGAGCCCGCACCTATGGGCATGGCCACGCGTGCTCTTTCGGATTACTTCGGTCAGAAGCAAGACACAACGTTAGAGCGTATTCTTGATCGCCTTTTTGCGGAAACTCAGGCTAAATTTGATCGCAAAGAGCGCGAACCCTCTCCTGAGTATCGGACGCAGCCCTCTGCGTGATCTGCACACATTAATCTAGAGAGCACACAGCGTGTCTAGTACCTCCACAAACAAGTCCCCGTGCCTCATCGACCGTCCATTTCTACGGGGCGCACGTATTACCAGCGCGACTCCTGTTGCGGACCCTACTAATCCAAATCTCACTGATTTGGTTCAGCTTGTCCGCGTGGGCGATCTCCCTTCTGAGGACGCTGCGTTAGTCGAAGACATCGCAATCGTCTCTAACGAGGATTATCCCGATAACAGCGGTATGCGTACCGTTGATATTGGTTTCTATGTGTACATGCCCAACCAAGCGGCCCCTTCGACTTCTTCCGCCTTAATGGTTGGTCGGGTTGAAGTTGGTCTTAGTGGTTCGACTGTCGGCTATCCCCAGAGTGTTCAGCTTCTGGCTACCAACGCTCCCACGCCTCAGACTGGTAATACCGCTCTAGCTGCTCCTATTGAACTCGGTAAATCTGAGGGCCTCTATTTAGAGAAGGGCTACATCCTTTGTGCTGGTTACCTTGGCCAAGGTAATGCCGCTATCTCCGGCGGTTTGAGTCCTTCCGGTATTACGATCCTCGCACAAGGTGGATTCTATTGATCCATGGCACGCCGAAGCGGGTCAGATAGTTTTAACTTCAACTCGTTCAAGGCGAACGCGGGGATAAACAGAGTATCTCCAATTAAAGGTTCGGATAACCAGGGGGAGCTTTTGCGCCCCCTTCCTTTTGAGCGCCGATTCCGACCTGCCGTCGGAACAAAAGATTTCAGCGTACTCAGTGATTACGACTACGCCTCGCTCTGGTCTCGCTGGAGGCGTGGGTACGAATTATCGATGTATTCGCAAGAGGCGTACGGCGGACTGACGTACAGCTTCAAATACTTCGTATCGGGAACTCCTGGAGCTGGTGTCTTTTTGCCCGGTCTCTGTTTCATGTATCCGACCACTCGATCGGATATGAAAATGTGGATGGTCGGTATCCGTCCACGAGATTCCTTTAAGTTTATTGATTTCGGTTATTCGATAATTTCCGTAAGCGTTTACAACGAAAATACTTACGCGGTAAGACTAAGCGATAACTTTGGTGCTCCTATTTCGTTCTTTAAGGGAGAGGTCCTGTCAAACAGATTTAACGCCGACGGAACCGATAAAAAGTTTGGATTCAATAACTACACCGTTACTGCAGTGGGGATTAATGGTGTTCCTGTAAATCCTTCTTACGCTCCTATTTTTAACACATTGTTTTTATCGTTCTCTCGTGAAAATAGCTGGTCCGTAGTTAATGAAAACACGTTATCCATACCAGCTTCTGGACCCCCTGCTGTTGGTGAGTATCTAACAACAGAGATGCGGGCTCAGTGTACGTGTCCGGATTTTCTCGGTCGTGAAGGTTTTGACCTATATCAAGCTTCTCTTCGACGTAAATATCCTTACACACGTGTTCAAAACATGGCTCCGGGTTTTTACGACGCAGGCACAGATCAAAATACTCGTTTAGTTAATTCACCGGACGATCCCGGTTACGCCCGTACTTTTGGTTTTATATACACTAACGAGATTTATAATATACCTTCTTATGATCAGCCTGTTTATTCAGATCCTAACTTTTTCTATTATCAACCTAAATGGTGTAAACATATTTACGCTTCTATGTGGGACCTGCAGCGTAGATATGGCCAAGAGGACATGACCGCACCGTGGCTGCCGCAGCCTACGGACGAGCCGATGAACGAGTATTACCGAGAGAAATTTGCAAAAGACTTAGCTAAGCAAACTGATTTCTACAAGAGGGAGCGTGACCTGCGGTGGTGGCAGCGTTACTCCCCTACTAAGGACGATATGCCGACTCATATGACATACCCTGATATGTATAATATGATGTCTAAAACTTTAAATTTTGGAGATTTAAATAGTCTATCTACGATTAATAAGAACTACTTTCAGATGTTTACGGTTGATCAGTTCGACCCCTTTGCGCCAGTAACTTTCGAAGACTTAGATGTGTACGACGGTGGTACGTATGAAAACGGTGTATTAGTGAACCAACCTACGGATTCCCTCGATGGAGGAGAGTATGCTAATGGGGTTCTAATCCCACCAGCTGGTTTTCCGTCTCTAATTAACGGAGGTATATACACTTGACTTCAACTCCCTCAATTATTCTCACGAAACGTTCGGGTCAATCTTCGGACAGACCCAGCGGAACTGTTGTACAGGGCGGTGAGCTTGCTATCAGTCGAGGCTCCAGTGATCCTGGCTTGTATTTTGAGGATACGGCGGGAGCTATCCGTAAAATAGGTCCTTCGCACTACGGCACTACAGCACCAAACGCCACCCCCGTGGGCTTGCCAGGTAACTCAGTCGGAGAAACTTGGGCGGACAGCTCTACGTCGCAGTACTACTTCAAAGTCTGGACTGGTTCAGCGTGGGTAAAAGTCGGAGCTGGTTACGCTGATTCAACCTTGTTTGCTGATCAAGCGACGACTGCACTGTTAGCTTCCGGAGCGATTACTTCTCAGTTTTCAAATACATCTGCACTATCTTCCGGGTCTATTCTCGCTAGCGGAGCGTTATTTGCTTCCACAGCCACATTGTCCTCTGGGTCGATTCTTGCTAGCGGGGCACGATTTGCATCTACTTCTACATTATCTTCTGGATCGATACTTGCTAGCGGAGCGTTATTTGCTTCCACAGCCACATTGTCCTCTGGGTCGATTCTTGCTAGCGGGGCACGATTTGCATCTACTTCTACATTATCTTCTGGATCGATACTTGCTAGCGGAGCGTTATTCGCTTCCACAGCCACATTGTCCTCTGGGTCGATTCTTGCTAGCGGAGCAGTTTCTTCGACTAGTTCATTTACATGTATCTTGGCGTCGGGTAGCGTCTTATCTAGTGGAACGGCTACAGCTACCGGGGTTCCTGTTGCCGCTATAGACACAGCTTTACCGGGTTCCGCTCAGCAAGGCACTTTGTTTTATCAAACAGCGGTGCCAAGCGGACTTTATATCTATACAGCTGCAGGCTGGGCTCAGGTTTAGCCGCGCAGCGTGGCCTTTAACATCCAAGAGGCTTTAAACATTTGACCTACAAGCTCCGCCATGTAGTTCTCTACATCCGGAGCTTTGATTTCACGAGCCAGTTCGCCAATTTCCTTAGCTTGCATACCAATTTTCTCTAGGTTTTGCAGGTAAGTGATCAGCATTTCGCGAGCTTCGTACGATTTTACGTGCTTGAAGCTCTTATAAGCGCCTAAAAGACCTTTTTCGCACATCGGAAGGAGCGTGTCCATGGTCCGGACAAACTCAGTAACTTGATCGAACTGCTCAATGTGAGCTGAATACTGCTCTTTTAAGAATTCGTGAAGGGGCAGGAACAAAGGCCCTTCAATATTGAGGTGGATTAAGTGTGACTGAGTGTAAATCTGATGCAGATGTGACGAAAGGGCCACGAGTTGGATCAGCAAATCCTCTAACGTGACCCTTCGCTCCTCTAGTTCTTGAATTACTACCGTTGTTTCCGAGGGAACGAGCTCAGACGCAGGCGTGGATTCAAAAGAACCAGAGAATGTCATTTGTTATCAGGCTGCGAGAGCCATTTCGGTTTCAACAGTTTCTACTTTAGCTGCAGAAGTACCCTGCAGATACTCTTCGAGTGCGTCTTTCTTGATGCGGTACAGGGATTTTGCACCATTCGGTTGCAGGTTTACGTACACGGAGGTGGGCCAGCCACCGGGTTGGTTAGCTTCAGATAAAGCGATGCGCTTGCGCACAAAACCAGAGCTGCAGTTCAGAAGTTCAGCAGTTTCTGCAATGGTGAGCAAGGTTTTACCGTCCGACATTGTGTATGCGGAAGAAAAGTTACTGGGTTATGGTACCACTATTTGCGCTGTGTTGCGAGACGCTCGGGTTTTGTAACGTCAATTTAAGCTTTTTGTAAGTATGATGAGTCTAGTGCGTGAGACTCATCGTGATCCGGATCGCTGGGGAGGTCTTCAAATCGTATAATTCTCCAAAACGAGACGTACAAAGCGGTAAGGAGTACTCTGTTGCAGCTAAAGAAGGTAACAAGGTCCGTCTTGTCCGGTTTGGCGACCCGAATATGGAAAATCGTAGTGATAATCCAGATCGCAAGAAAGCTTTCAGGTTACGTCATAGCTGTGATGAGAAGAAAAGTAAGTTAACAGCAGGCTATTGGTCGTGTAAAAATTGGTGAGCTCTGTGCACTTTAATACTGTAAGGTAATCTGGGCTAGCATTAGGGAAGCCGAGATTCCGACCGTGGGTAAGCATCGCAACGGCAGGACAGAGCTGTCCTGCGGTCTACACGTCGAAGACGAGTTTGTCTTGACTCGCATTCGTAATCGAGCAAAATCCATTGACGACCCAGCTAAGCGAGATCAGTTCTTCTGGACGATCGTCATCAAAATGATTTGCAAGGAACGTGCGTATAAAACTGTTATGGATCAGATCGGAGTGTGTGTAGACACGAACGTCGATCTCTTTGACGACGAAGACCTCTCCGTTAAAGAGTAGATAGAAACGGTAAAATTGACGTAAGGATATTAAGAAGATGCCTGTTTCAAACCCGGTAGCACAACAGTGGTTAGACCTAATTGCTTACGCAGAAGGTACTGATCGTGCTCGAAAGGGTGCAGGCTATGACGTAATGTTTGGCGGCAGCCGTTTTACGGATTTCAGCCGTCATCCGGATCGGGTTATTACCACGCCTACTTTTCCTAGAGGTAGTGCGGCTGCCGGACGTTACCAATTTATGCCCGGCACTTATGCGGGTGTAGCTAAACAGCTTGGTCTTAGAGATTTCAGCCCTAGTGCTCAAGATCAAGCCGCTCTTGAGTTAATTGAACGCCGTGGCGTTAACCCCTATGCCGATAGGCCGACTCCACAAACTGTTGCGAAGTTGGCTCCGGAGTGGGCGTCGTTACCAACTTTACAAGGTAAAAGTTATTACGGTCAGCCTGTTAAATCCTTTGCGGAGCTTCAAAAGTTTCTGGGATCAACCCCAGTTCAAGCTGGACAAACGGGACAACAAACTACTGCCCAGCAGTCTGGCACTCCGCAGAGACCTAAGTTCAACTTCCAAGAAGCCTTAAATGGTGTACTTCAGAAGTTTGCTGTTCAGTCTTTAGGTCCTCAATCCGCCGAATTCACTCCTGAAGTTCAGCGGTATCTCGCTGTGGCATCTGATGTTGATGCCGGAGATTCAGAGGTTGTCGAAGACTATGAGACTAAAGCTCTTCAGTCGATGTTGAATGACGGCGGCGCAGCTACGGGAGCTTTTGGTTTACTAAAAGATGTGCTAGATCTTAAGCGACAAGAAAATGAATACAACAAAACAGCTGCCGTTGAGACTGCCCCGACTACTCAGAGTGCGGAGGAGCTGATGAGCATTGTTGATCTTGGAAAGCGATTGCAAGAGAAGGGATTTCGGATAGGAGAGCACCCAGCATTCGGTAAAGTCGGGCAGCACGCAAAAGGGTCTTATCATTACTCTGGACAAGCTCTTGATATTACAGATTGGGGTGAAGGCGATTGGAAAACAAGAACGAAGCAGTTAGGCGAAGCGCTTAGGTCTGCTGTTCCTGGTGCGGAAGTATTTCACCCGGGTTACGACCCTGTGGGAGGACATCATGAACACGTACACTTTGCTGTCCCAGGCGGTAAAGTCCGCGTTACTGAGCAACTGAGAAAACTGTTAGGTTGATTGTTATACTTGATCTAGAGCTGTAGTAAACATGGGCGCTTCTCCTCAACAGAAAGCTATGGAAGCGGCTAAAGCTTCTGTAGAAGACGCTCAGCGTCAACAGAAGCAGTTATACCGGGATATTAAAGGTCGTTCTAAAACGTATCAAAAGAAAGCTCTAGGACAGCTAGAAACACTTGAAGGCGCCTCAGGCACTACTTTGCCTGACTATATCGCAGCGGCTAAGTCTCAGTTCGGTGAAATTCCGACTATCCAATCAACACAACAAAAATATCAAGATATGCTTAGCAGTTTCGATCCTGGTCTTATCGGATCTTCGTCTGAACAACGATTAAGAAACTCTTTAATGCAGAGTGCACAACAATATGCTCAAGGTATCGGTAATGTAGCTGGTGAAGTAAGTGGACGTCTTTACAATACGTTAGATGAGCCTCAGAAGCAGTTTGAACGTTTAGCTGGTAGTGCTGCAACCAATTTACAATTAGATCCTATGGCGATGATGATGGCCACACGTCCTCAGACAATTCGCTCAGATGTCGGTTCGATGAAGGGTCTCTACACGTATAACATTTGATGCAAATTCCTGCTTCGAAACATGAACGCCGTGTGGGGTTTCATGCTGAAGCCCCATTCGCTAAACACGATTATCGTTTCAGAAGTCGGGATGTAATCCGAATGGCTGGTAGTGTCTGGTCAGAATCTCCTGAAGAACATACTAGAAAACTACAACGTGAGCGTGAAGTAGAGCGTACAAAGCACTCTCCTGTCGGTTTAGGTTTCGCAAATCGAGATAGTTTTGGCCCTGACGATACTTTTAGGAGCGTGTCTGGTCTCAGTAATATACGCGCCCCAGAGGACTATATGCCTCAGAAAATTCCAGGACCCTATTCTCAGTTTTAAGTAAACTAGGGAAGTAAAAAATAAAACCAAAACATTTATTTGTGTTTACTTTTCTGAAGTCTTCGGTATCCGTGAGGATTTTAGGATGTTCTTTCATAATGCAGATCGGTAGATCCAACCCAATTCTCTGCGTGGTAATAAGAGCAACTTCGGAAGAAGTTAAAAATAAGATTCCTTCATCAAATTCAGCTTTCCTATAGCGTCGTAACATTTCTTCCATCCAAATTCGTTGGGCTGATTTAACAAAACGTCTACGCTTTACGTAAAGTCTGTATTCCGGAGGTTGCTCGATGGAGTACAAGACACTTTTAGGAGGGTATAGATAAACATTTTTTGACTTCCAAGATTGTTTGAGACCGTTTTCACGCGGTGAAAAATATTTTTGAGCACCTACGTACGTATTTGCGTTCTCGCTGGATGCCGGATCGAGCTCTATAGATCCGCCGAAAAAAGAAGCCGTTGTCGCCAGCACGTCGATCGGCGATATGTAGTCTTCAACGGCGCAGGGCATCTTCTGAGTATTCCTTAATAAGCTGATCTACTTTATCTAAATCGATGACATGTACGGACAAACCAAAAGGTGCGACCATCACAACCACGGGGGCGTCTGTCTCTTTTTCTTTCTCGATGACGTTGATCAGCTGCGATAGGCAGTCGGCGAGAGGTTCGTTCAGCATCTCCTCAGCCAGCGCCCGGTCTTTAGCGATCTCGGAAATAGTCATGTACTGACTAGCTTCCGAGTTCGAGGGGTTAAAAAACAGAGCACCAGCACCCTTTGCTTTACGAAATTCGGCGTACAGCGTGGTTACGTCGCCCAGAATCATACGAACCGTGTTTTCCGAAACACGATTCTTTACTTCGTTCTTACCGAACAGCATGTTCTTCAGCTGTTCGCCAATCTCACGAAACTTACTCATTGTCGTAATTTGAAAAGTTGTTCCAGGCGTCGCTCAGTACTTTAGTCGAGTCGTACAAGAAATTTGAGGGGTTGTTTTCCGAAGGATCTAGCTTGCAGTAATGCCTGCCTTCAACTAAACCCGAGGAACCTCCAGAAACTATACCTTGGTGTATTAACTTATCTACACGCACGCTGGGTATACCTAGGCGCACCGCTAAAGCTTTTTTGGAGATGAACGCTGTGGTTAACTTCCCACTTTTCGAATTAGCGATCATCTGGAGCGAGGTGTCGATGTTGTTCAACACCTTTAAAATCTCTAAGAATTCAGATTGTTGTGCCATGTTGTTTTAAAGAGGGCTGCACCGCCACCCAGTACTAGGCAGCGGTGTTCAGTTACCGTCCCCGAGAAAAGGCAAAAATCGGAGAACACCCTCAGGGTACCAGACACCGGCCTTTCTTACTGGTCTGGTGGCTTTAGTTTACAGGAGGTTTTCCAGTTGCGCTGTAAAATCTACAGGTTCGTTTATTAAGAGACGGATGAGACTCGACATCTTCTCGTCGATACTCTTTTTGTTTCCTTCGCGTTCGTTCAAAATCATCCAGTACTTATAGGCGTTTAAAAGGTACATATGAGTCTGTTTTGCACGTAGTGCTTGGCCTTTCCATTTTTCGTAGTCGAAACTATTGGTGTGACGGGAGCTCCCAGTCTTCAGTTCCAACTCACGGATCTCAATCTGTAGTTCGATGTCCTTAATGGTGTATTCGATCGACGAGATCTTGGCCCGACATTCGTCGAGAGCCGTGGGTTGTTTGTTGTCTGTGTAAATCCAAGTCGGAAGGTTATCGATTACGTAACGCTCTTCCCAAAGGCAGGGCTTTACGGGAGTGGAAAAACTCATTCGTTTAAAACTGAGTGAATTAGGGGGTTAAATCTACCGTCGATACAGTACAGAACATGCGACTCAAATTCAATCTGCTTAACCAGACCGTATTTTTTGAGGCGCTTCAGCTTTTTAAAAACATGATCTTTGGATGTTCTTAGCTCAGCTGTTAGTTCTTTTGCTGACAACGGTTGGGCGTAGTTTAGCAGATGCAGGATTTCTGCATAGAAATTTATACAAGCACGGAGTTCTTTATTGTGGAAATCGTCCGTAGCGACAGCGATTTGTTGTGCTTGATCTCGATTAGATCCTTGATCATCTGATTGGGCAGATTTTTTTGAGTCCACGTAAGGACATCGAGCCTGATCTCAGGCGTGACTTTAGCAGCCGGGCTCTGGGCTCGCATCATGTGATATGGATTGATGCACTCGGGATCACCGCACGTAGTTAAAATTTTATCTTTGCGGGACAGTTCGACACCGTAAAACTTTGCGAAAACGAACCGGCGTGGCCGCATCAAGATCTTGTCGTGTGAGTCAACAAGACGACTGAAGCAGTTCGGAAGATACAGATGGGCGTCCTGAGTGATCTCGTGCCGGTTCTGAGCAAACCAGGCTGCGATCCGATCAGAGTCAGACTTCGCGGTCTTTAACTCTGTAAGACAGATCGGGCAAGCGAACAGACCAGAAACAGGTCTGATTTTTTTAAAATCTTCGGGGTGCAAGCAAATCTGGTTAAACCTGCGGCACTTGCAGGTCAGTGCTTTGGCGTTGGTGTAGGTGTCGACGCGGAAATGATCAAGGATATCGGTTTGGAGAATCTCACCTTGAGGCTCACCAGGGTCAATTGGGACCAAGAGGCCGAAAACCGAAATAAGAGTGCTGAGGGACATCAGGTGTACTCAGTGCTACGGAACTCATCTAAGCATAGCGTGTCGGGTGCCCTTCTAAAGAGAAGTTTTTCTATTAAAGGCTCTACTTAACGTAAATTTCCCCAAATTGAAGGTATTTAAAATCCTGCATTTAAATTGCGGTGTAAATCGTGCTAATTGCGGTGCGACGTAGTTTATCTAATACGATTATTTTTAATTACGTAGCTAAGGCAATTTAGATGCAATTTACGTTAAGTAAACGGCTTTCAGAGAAAGTTTTTGTCGAAGGCGTTGAGTTTTGCACACCGTGGGGGTAATCACGACAACTATAGGTAAAACCTTGTGTTAACATCTGAGTATCCAAAACTTGCTACACCTACCATGACTTTTAAAGTCTGCTGGGAAGCGAGAGCTCCTAAGGCACCTCCTACCGATTTCTGGGACCGTTGCAAACAGGAGGCATCTCTTGTGAATATACCTGCCTGGATGCTAGCCGAGGAGGGCTTTACGCACGAAGAGGTTGACACGATGCGCCGCCCCCGGTAAGCTCTCGGGGCATCCAAATCACATTATGTACAACGAGCATCGCAAGGGAGCTCAGAGCCGCCGCGAACGGTTTCTGAGATTTTACGAACTCTATTGTGACGGACTGACCTATCAACAGATTGCAGATAAAGAAAACATCACTCGGGAACGCGTCCGCCAAGTACTGCACAAAGGTGCGACGACTGAAGAATTTAAGAAGCTGAAAGAGCTGATCGATATGCGCCGCCAGAACTCGTGGCGAACGAAGGAGGTTGAGAATCTGCTTGAGACCGGAAGCTCGTGTCCACAGATCGCTAAGCTTTTAAATATTTCCGTTGATGCGGTGAAACGTCTGAGTGCAAAACGATCAAAGCGTTTAAAAGCTCAATCAGTAAGCTAAACTTAACTCTAGGAGGGAGGGTCTAACTTTCTGATGCCGGAAATTAATACCCCGCCCTGCCCTACACACGGTTCGCTACCTCGTGCTCTCCATTCAGAGAACTTTGAAGGTATCGTAACCGTTATTGAAGAAATCATCGCTACGGTAAGCGGTTTGGGCACTGTAAGTTATTCCCGTTGTCCTTACGGTTACCCTTGGAGTTTCGAGGGCACTGTACGCGCTCTAGAAGATCTAAATACAACTATAAGCGGTATCCAAACCGGGGGCGGAGGTAGTAGCAATATTCTGCCTGGCTCTGGTATTACCGCTGTAACCTCAGGTAGCTACGAAATTTTTGACGTTAATGTCGTCGGGATTGGTGGGGCAACTGTTACCTACAGCGGCACCACGATTTTGATTAGCGGCCAAGAGAATACCGGTATCGCAATCGTTTCCGGTGTTGTCGGTGGTCTCGGTATCAGCGCCACCGCTTCTGGCGGCAGCGTTGTTATTGCTCAGAATAGCCAGGGCGTAGGCAACGTCAACCTTAGTTACGTTGGTCCGACTGCTGTTTACAGCGGAATAACGGGTCCGACTTCGAGCGTCATCGTCTCGGGTGCTCCGGGCAGTGACTACGGAGCAGGCTCCCTCTGGTTCGATACGAACGAAGGGCGTCTCTTTGTGTACGCAAGCGGAAACGGCGTGTCCGACCCCGCGTGGTATCAAACCAACGCTGAAGCGCTCGCTTACAAGAGTGAGCAACCTCCCTCTGGCGCTGGGTTTAACGCCCCTCCCCGAGACGGATCCCTCTGGTTTAACAACCTTCTCGGCTCCCTTTTTGTTTACGACGCCGTTACCAGCGGTTGGTACGAAACCTCATCTGTTCGCACGCCTTCGTACAGTTCCGCTGCTCCAGCCCCAGTTGCTGAAGGCGTTACCTGGATCGATTCGACCGTTCCTCAACTTAAAGTTTGGGACGGTACTGCTTGGGTTAACGCTTAAGCGCATCTATAATTTGTTTAAAGGTCGCACCAGCTATGTCGAGAGTCACGTTTATAGCTGGCGAAAATATTAACAAGGGTGATGTTGTAGCCCTAGGTAGCGGTTATAGCGTTGCGTATAAAGCTTCGGCTACTAGCACTAACTCGGTTGTCGGATTTGCCACCCATAGCGTTGCTGCTGGATCGTCCTTATTAGTTAATAGAGATACTATTTTCACTAGTTTGTCTGGTTTAACTCCAGGTCAGACTTCTTACGTTTCTTACGCGTCGGGTTCGGTTGTTTCTTCGTATGACAGCTGGGTTAACTCTATTCCGATTACGTCGTCTGGTACCGTTTACTTAACATCTGTTGGACGTAACCTAAGCGCATCTGGTGTTACGAATCAAATTGAGCCCGCTGTGGCTATTAATCTTGATTCAGTTTTAGTTTATTTTCTACTTGAAGATGGTTCAGGCTATATGGCAACTGAAGACGAGGGTATAATTGTTTTAGAGCGTTAATTTGTAATGGCTAACGAGAAGATTTCCCAGATGCCTGCTATCTCGTCGTTTGCGACGGGAGATCTTCTGCCGATTGTCGATATCAGCGAAATTTCGACTAGCGATCAGAATAAGTCCGTAACTTTCGGTGAGCTCTTCCGTAATGTTCTCGGCGGAACTGCATCTGCTCCAAGTATCGCTTTTACTGGCGATCAAAATACAGGTCTATATTCTCCCGGCGCAGACCAAGTAGCCATCTCGACTAATGGCACGCAAAGAATGTTCGCCGGCGCTGGCGGGAATGTCGGGATTGGCCCGTCAACGTCTCTCGGTGCGCGAATTGATGCAAATACAACAGGCACTGATTCCTGCGTTATTAGGACCAGGAACGACAGTACAAGTGTTTACTTGGACGCCAATAACGGATACGCCTACCTCAACTGCTTCAGCAACCATCCTCTGCTCTTCGGCACTAACAACACCGAACGAGCCCGCATCGACAGCTCCGGCAGGTTGTTAGTTGGCACGTCTAGTGCGCGTCAAAGTAGCGGTGGTTTGCAGGTTGAGTCAACCGCTGGCAATTCTTTTGTAACGATTACAAGGAACGATTCAGGGCCAAATGCACCGCAATTAAGTTTGCAAAAATCCCGTGGCACCGCCAACGGTCAGTTCACAGTAGTTAATTCAAACGATCAACTGGGCCAAATAAACTTCAAAGGCGCGGACGGTACTGCTGACATTACGGCGGCCCAAATTCTTTCTGAAGTAGATGGCACCCCTGGCACCAACGACATGCCGGGCCGCTTAGTGTTCTCCACTACTGCCGACGGAGCGAGCAGCCCGACGGAGCGGATGAGGATTACGCAGGCGGGGCATTTTGGTCTCTATGGAACGGATCCTGCTACTGAAGTGAGAAGCCTAACTTCTGGCTACGGGTTGAGACTGCTCAATAACTCATTCCAAGAATCTGCATTTGGCAATAGCGGTTACTGGATCTTCAATAACACCGCCAGCAGTGGCACGCGCAATCTAATCACCTTCAGAGTCCAAGGTGCTGACAAAGGCAGCATTACAAGTGATGGGACCAATACCTCCTACAACACTTCTTCTGACTACCGCCTGAAAGAAAATGTTGCCCCGCTGACTGGCGCGATTGATCGCGTCAACCAGCTTCAGGTGCATCGTTTCAACTTCATTGCAAATCCTGATAGGACCGTCGATGGTTTCATTGCTCACGAAGCGCAGGCCATTGTTCCTGAGTGCGTCACTGGCACCAAGGATGAAGTAGATGCTGATGGCAACCCCGTCTACCAAGGTATCGACCAGTCCAAGCTGGTGCCCCTGCTGACGGCTGCGTTGCAGGAAGCTCTCCAGAAGATAGAAGATCTGGAGACTCGTCTAACTGCTGCGGGCTTGTAGTCCTACTCACTACTTGCTCGGTACTTGCTCGGTACTTGCTCGGTGAGTAGTCACCGCTTCGGCGGG
>Ga0315909_10003536_pt1 | contig 18958 bp, 8 predicted proteins | sample LakEriMetagenome_11_FD_203527 | JGI IMG/M metagenome (GOLD analysis project Ga0315909, IMG submission 203527) | Freshwater fungal communities from buoy surface, Lake Erie, Ohio, United States - Buoy 2 MA125 | ecosystem: Environmental > Aquatic > Freshwater > Lake | place: USA: Lake Erie, Ohio... | reverse complement strand
GCACCAGAAAATAAAACGGTTGGAACAACAAAAAATGCACAACTTGAACCCGGAAACATTACGATATCTGTTTATCTAAAAACTTTAGAAGATTTAGGGATTGATATTGATCTTGGTGATTATATAGGATATTATGATAGTGAAAATTTTGTAAGATATTATACTGTTGTAAATGATGGTAGAGTAACTTCTGATTTTAAACACACATACAGAGGAATTCGTCCATTCTATAAAAGTATCACTGCGGCTCCTGTTGGACCTAATGAATTTAGAGGATTATAATAAATGGCTTTACCTAAAAAAATAAAAAAATATATCCCACTTACGGAGGAAAAAACTCTTTTACCTAGAAGAAGAGAACTTCGTGATATGATTGAGGCCGATGGAACATTTCTTCCTAAAAGTTTACTACATGCAGATCTTGATAGAGGGTTTTTAGATTTTGTAAGAGACCAACTAACTTGTGTTGTTGAGGGAAAAACAATTCCAATGATTGATATTTTAATTACAACACAAAACTGGGCACAATTTACAGAGACTTGGGACTTCCAAAACATTGATAAAAATACAGAACCACCATTCATAACGGTAATAAGAACTCCGGAGGTCAAATACGGAAATAATCCGGCGATAGTTTATAATATTCCGAATAGAAAATTATACTTTTATATGAAAGTACCAACTTGGGACGGAAATAAAAATGGGTATGACATTTATAAAATACCACAACCGGTTCCTTGTGACATTACATATACAGTTGCAATTGTTTGTAATAGAATGAGAGAGATTAATAAATTTAATCAAATTATTCTTGAGAAATTTTCATCATTACAATCTTATCAAACAATAAAAGGACATTATATACCATTAAAACTTAATAGTATTGCTGATGAATCGGTGATGGAACTTGAAAAAAGAAAATACTACATTCAAAAGTATGAATTCACAATGATGGGATTTTTAATTGACGAGGATCAGTTTGAGGTAAGTCCCGCAATTACAAGGACGTTTCAAATATTTGAAACTGAAACTCCATATAAGAAAAGAAAGAAACGACAAGAAAATCCACCGGAGCCACAGGTGTTTGAATTTGTATTCCCAACAACAACCGATGAAACTGAGGAGTTAATTAACTACACATTTAATTTAGAACTTATGTCATCTGAAAATGTAAGTTCATTCCAAGTTTATATTAATGGTGATTATTATGGTGAAAATCTTAGTCAAATACAAATCAATACAAACGATACTTTATCATTACAAATTGTTAGGGTAAATGCTACTGAGGTTGCAAAGATAACATACATGCAACAACTAATTTAATTCTCTCCGTAGATATCTCTTTTTTCTTTACATTTCTCAAAGATTAAGTTCTCTAAAAACTTATACATTTTGATACCACGTTTATCACAATAACTCTTTAGAGTGTTATGAGCTTCAACAGAAATCTTTAAATTTTTTATCTTTTTTGGCTTATTTTCCATAGGTAGAAAAAAGGTAGAAAAAATTCTTACCAAAATATAAATAGTTTATAAGAAGTAAAGTTTTTACGAAAATTACTAATATTTATTATTAAAATAAATTAATAAAACATTTTTAAAACTATGGCTACTAACAGTAAAGTTTTTGTATCACCAGGTGTGTACACTTCTGAAGTAGATTTGAGTTTCGTTGCACAAAGTGTTGGTGTTACCACATTAGGTATTGCCGGTGAGACTTTAAGGGGTCCAGCATTTGAACCAATCTTTGTTAAGAACTACGACGAATTCCAAGTTTATTTCGGTGGAACTTCACCAGAAAAATTTGTAAATACACAAATCCCTAAATATGAAGCGGCATATATTGCTAAGTCATATTTACAACAATCAAATCAATTATTTGTAACAAGAATATTAGGATTATCCGGATATGATGCGGGTCCATCTTGGTCAATTGTAACTAAAGCTAACTTAGATCCTAAAACATTGGATTATTTTTGTTTAAGTGGTGTAACAGTTGATTGTGAACCAGTATGTGTTGTTAAAAAAGAATTGTCATTCTCAATTCCTTTTAGTGCTTGTACACTCAATCCAACTAACGTATTATTCTTAGGTGCTTTTCCGTCTGACATTGAAAGTATGTTGACTGAGGAATATGAAGAGTTAGATGGTGACATCACAACTCTTGATGACCAAATTAGTTTAATGGTCTCAGATGTGATAACAAGTAGTAACCCATCAACTGCGGAAGATGAGGTTGTTTACTATTTTGGTGCTATACCAGAAAGTGATTACACATATTTAAGTACAACAGGATATACACAAGAAACAAATGTTTTTGGTGTTGAGTCAATTCCTTTTGAATCTTTAGACACTTCATCACCACTTAACGATGCTTGGTATTATGCCCTTATGGACAATGTTGGTTCAGGTCTTTATACTGGTTATTCATTCTTTACAACAGTAACGGATTTAACAAATATAACACCGGTTACAACCACAACAACAAGTGCGGCACCAACGCCAACACCAACACCAGATCCTTGTGTTACTTTAACTCCAGTTCCACCAACGCCAACACCAACAGCCCCAATTGTAAATGAGTGCTATTCTGGTAATGTTACTGGTGTTATCTATTATTACACTGGAACATCATACACTGAATATGATGACTTAGTTGTTGTAACTTTAAGATCAAGAGGTATCTCAACTTATAGTACTGATGTTAACCCAGTTTACGAAATCACTGGTGTTACTGATGTTACTTTAGATATGACAGGTGTTTATTCTTCAGTTAAGAAAAATCCTTTCGCTAAATTTGCAATCAATGCGACAAATAAAGTTGGTACTGATTTTGACTTTGAGGTTTCATTGTCTTCAAACGACTCTAAAAATATCAATAAAGTATTTGGGAAAAGTAACTTTGGTAAACCAAGATTACAAACACCACTTATGGTTGAAGAAAATTTCCAAACTCTTTTAAGTTATGGATGGAATAAAGGATTTATTAGAGGATTAAGTTCTGAACTTGTAACAACAGAAGAAGCTCAAGCAAATGACCCTAATACAATTGGATGGTATTTAGATAGATTCCAGTCCCCTGTAACACCTTGGGTTGTTTCTGAAGTTAGAGGTAATAAAGTATTCAACTTATTTAAAGTTTATAGCATTTCTGATGGTAATTCAGCAAACACTGAAATTAAAGTGTCAATTTCTGATATTTCATTTAATAATTTAACATTCACATTATTGATTAGAGATTATTTTGATAGTGATGCTAACCCAACAGTTCTTGAAAAGTTCACAAATTGTTCTATGAACCCACAAGAAAATAATTTCATCGCTAAAAAAGTAGGAACTCTTGATGGTGAATACGTGTTGAATTCTAAATACATTTTAATAGAGATGAATGAGGACGCACCAATTGACGCTCTTCCTTGTGGATTTAGAGGTTATACATTTAGAGAATATCCGGGAGTAACATCTCCATTCCCAGTTTACAAAACTAAATATGATATACCTGGTGAAGTTGTTTATAACCCACCATTTGGATTATCTAACGGAATTGACGATGTATTTACAAGTCCTGGGGATAACGTAAGAAGAACATATCTTGGACTTTCATCATTCTGGGGTTACGATAGTGATTTCTTCCAATATAAAGGAAAAAGACGACCTCTTAATCTTTGTACTGGTGAAGGTGTTGAATGGGATTTCCAAACAAAAGGATACCATATGGACCAATTCGCTAGTGCTGTAACAATTTCAAGTGTTTACGCATCATCTGGAACTCCAGCGTTTGAGGTTGGTAATACATCATTCTCTTCTGAACCAACTGACCCTGAGAATCCTTACTACAGATTAAACTCAAGAAAATTCACAGTATTTGTTTATGGTGGATTTGACGGATGGGACATCTATAGAGAATATAGAACAAACGCAGATAAGTTTACTCTTGGTAGATCTGGTTTCTTAAAAGGAGCGTGCACATCAACAAGATACCCTAATGGTACTGGAAACGGACTATTCAAACAAATATCTATCGGTGATGGTAGTGTGGAATACGGTAACACAGATTACTATGCTTATATGTTAGGTATTAGAACATTTGCAAATCCTGAAGCTGTTAACATCAATGTATTTACAACACCGGGTATTGATCTTTACAATAACTCCGGTCTTGTTGAGGGTACAATTGATATGATTGAGAACGAAAGAGCTGACTCACTTTATGTAACAACAATGCCAGACTTTAATATGTTCCAAGCAACAACAACTGAATCTGATGGTTTAATTTACCCACAAGAAGCTGTTGACTTGTTAGAAGAAACAGGAATTGATTCTAACTACACAGCAACTTATTATCCTTGGGTATTAACAAGAGATACTGTGAATAATACACAAATCTACATACCACCAACAGCTGAAGTTACAAGAAACTTGGCGTTAACTGATAACATTGCATTCCCTTGGTTTGCGGCCGCTGGTTATACTCGTGGTATTGTTAATGCGGTTAAAGCTCGTAAGAAGTTGACACAAGAAGATAGAGATGTTCTTTACCTTGGTAGAATTAACCCAATTGCAACTTTCTCTGATGTTGGTACTGTAATCTGGGGTAACAAAACTCTACAAGTAAGAGAATCTGCTCTTGACAGAATTAACGTAAGAAGATTGTTACTACAAGCTCGTAAGTTGATTTCTGCGGTTTCTGTAAGGCTATTGTTTGATCAAAATGATCAACAAGTAAGACAGGACTTCTTGAATGCGGTTAACCCAATTCTTGATGCAATTAGAAGAGATAGAGGTTTGTATGACTTTAGAGTAACAGTTTCTAATAGTACAGAAGATTTAGATAAAAACCAACTTGTTGGTAAAATCTATATCAAACCTACAAAATCTCTTGAATTTATTGACATTACCTTCTACATCACACCAACAGGTGCTTCGTTTGAGGATGTGTGATAAAAATAGAATAAGGAAAAAGGGGGACAAGTTCTCCCTTTTTTTATTTATATAATATTTATTATTATGAATCACAAAAAATTAGTTAGAGAAATTCTTTTAGAGATGAAAAGCAATAGAAAGTTAAGACTCTATGCTTTTGACTGGGACGATAATATTTTACAAATGCCGACCAAAATCAAAATGGATCAAAAAGTTGGTAAAAGATGGAAACCAATTGAGGTGTCAACTGAAAAATTTGCGGAGATTAGAACAGAACCAGATTATAGAGTAAGAAATAACAACCCAAAAGAGGCTTTTATTGATTTTACATTACCGGACACTTTTTTAAGAGACTCAAAAGAGGCAATACTTAAAAATAAAAAATCCCCAAGTTTTAACAAATTTAAAGAAAGTTTAATTTACGCTAATCCATTTTCAATTATTACAGCTAGAGGTCACAACCCAGAAGTACTTAAAAAGGGTGTTAAAATGTTTATTCATTTAGTATTGTCACCAGAAGAAAAAGAAAAAATGTTAGAAAATATTATTGACACTTTAAAACACGAAAATGAATTTAGTGATGATTTTATTGAAAAATTAGAGTATTTGGATAAAAATCAAATTCTTGATTTATATCTTGACGAAAAAGGGGATTACTACCCGGTTTCATCTCCGGAGTTTGGAGAAAGATTTGGTTTAGAAGTTAGTGGTGGTGCGGCAAACCCTGAACATAACAAAAAGGTGGCCCTCGCGGACTTTATTTCAAAATATGACGACTTAATTAGAAGTGGCAAATATGTTAGTGCTTCATTAGGGTTTTCAGACGATGACCCAAGGAATGTTAAAGCTATGATAGAATTTGTAAGAAATGAATTATCAAGGATGTATCCAGAAGTTAAATTTATAATTCAAGATACTTCAGAAGGAGGATATACAAAAATTCATATAGAAACTGATAATAAAGAAGAGGAATTAAATGAAGGAATAATAATAGAGAACTTAATTAATAGAATTGTATCCAAAATTAAATCAAAGTAAATAGAAAAAATTTATTACGGATATATTTATAATAAAAAATAAACATAATTAAAAATTAAAAAACTATGGCTGATTTATTAATGAAGATGCCGGTTCCGTATGAGCCCAAACGACAGAACAGGTTTATCTTGAGATTTCCATCAAGTTTGGGTATAAATGAATGGTATGTAGAAAGTGCGTCTCGGCCTTCAATAAAAATAAACCCAACTGAGATTCAGTTCCTAAACACCTCAACATATGTTGCAGGTAGATTTACTTGGGATGAAATTTCAGTTAAATTCCGTGACCCAATTGGACCATCAGCCTCACAAGCACTTATGGAATGGGTTCGTTTATGTGCTGAATCAGTAACTGGTCGTATGGGTTATGCTGCAGGATATAAGAAAAATGTTGACCTTGAGATGTTAGATCCAACAGGTGTTGTTGTTGAGAAGTGGATTCTAGAAGGAACATTTTTAACTTCAGCTAACTTTGGTACATTATCTTATAGTCAAGATGCACTTGCTGATATTACTTGTGGTTTACGAATGGATCGTTGTATACTCGTGTACTAATTATTTTTTACATATTTTTACTAATCCCATATTTCAAGTATGGGATTTTTTATTTACAAAAAACATAAGTCAAGTATTTTTATAATAAAAAAGTTATGGATATAAGTGTAAATGATGCTGGACAAATGAATTTTAACTTACCACACGATGTTGTACCATTACCATCAGGTGGTATTTTTTACCCATCAAAAAAGAAATCAGTTAAAGTGGGTTATTTAACCGCAAGCGATGAGAATATATTACTTAATATTGAGGGTAATAAAACAATTAAAGAAACAATTGTATTACCACTATTAAGAAATAAACTTTACGAACCAGATCTTCGTCCGGAAGATTTGCTTGATGGTGATATTGAAGCAATACTTTTATTTTTAAGAAACACATCTTTTGGTCCGGAATATAAAGTAACACTTATTGACCCAAAAACTGAGAAAAAATTTGAATCATCAATTTTACTAGATGAGATGGATATCAAAAAATGTGAAGCACAACCAGATACTGATGGTACATTTACAACAACTTTACCAAGAAGTAAGGCGACTGTTAAATTAAAACTTTTAACACTTAGGGATTCGCTTGAAATTGAAAGTATTGTTGATTCATACCCTCAAGGAAGAACAGCACCAATTATAACATTAAGACTTGCCAAACAAATTGTTGAAATAAACGGATCACAAGACAGATCTGAAATTGGAAAATTTGTTGAGTCAATGCCTATAATGGATTCTAAATATATAAGATCATTTTTGGTAAACAATGAACCAAGATTAGATTTAAACAAAGAAGTTATAGCCCCGTCTGGAGAAAGAGTAATGGTAAACATTACTTTTGGGGTTGAATTTTTTCGGCCTTTCTTCTGAGTATAGAAAAATTATTATTGACGAATACATTTTTTTAGCAAAAATGCTTCATCTATCATATAGTGATTATTTGATAATGCCCACCTATTTTAGAAAGTATACCATTGACAAGTTACTTGAAGATAAAAAATGATAAGAAAGTATTTATAAAATAAAAAATGTTAATGTTCCAAAGTACAGAAGGTTCTGATGTTGAAGGTAAATCTGGTACCGGTGATTCGGCAGGAATAAAAGGTGATATACTAACAAAATCATTTACTGAAGGTTTCTATGCTAATATTGCCAAAGGTAGAGATGGTTTAAAGGAGGCATCACAATATTTTGCTGATATTGGTAATGCCCTTGTTAGTACTTCTGGTATTCTAAAAACATCTAGATTTTTAGATGATGAACAAGCTAGATTAAGAGGTTTTATTGGTTTAGGTTCACAAAAAGTTGATGAATTTAAAAAATTAATTGCAGATGGTGCGTCTAAATTTGCATCAATAGGTCTTGAGACTGCTGACGTTGGAAAGACATATCAAGCTCTAGCTGATACATTTAAAACTGATATTTCAGTATCTGATCAAGATTTACTTGAACTTGGTGCGACAGCAAAAGTAACTAATATTAATGCAAAGGATTTAGCTGGTGGATTTAGAGGTGTTGGTATTAGTATTCAAGAAGTTGGTGAAAATATGACACAGGTTGCAGAAATCGCAAGACAGGCAGGTGTTTCAGTTTCGGCAGTATCCGAACAAGTCGTCAAAAATCTAGATAAAATGAATATCTATAATTTTGAGGGTGGCGTTAAAGGCCTCGCAAAAATGTCAGCGCAAGCCTCAAAATTGGGAATTGATATGTCACAAATATTTACAATTGTAGATAAAGTATTTGACCCTAAAGGTGCTATAGAAACTGCTGCAGCAATGCAAAGACTAGGGGTTTCAGCAAACGCTCTTTTAGACCCATTACGATTGATGGATCTATCTCAAAATGACCCAACAGAACTTCAAAATCAAATTGTTAATATGTCAAAAGATTTTGTTCGTTTTAACAAAGAATTAGGCCAATTTGAAATTATGCCAGGTGAAAAAAGAAGATTAAATGAAATCGGAAAAGAACTTGGACTAGCTGATGGGGCAATTCAAAAAATGGCCCTTAACGCCGCTAATCTTGATATGAAAATGAAACAAATTAGATTCCCATCAAGTATTGCATCAAAAGAAGATAGAGAACTTATCGCAACTTTAGCTGAAGTAAACGCACAAGGTGTTGCTGAAATCAAAGTTGCAAAATTAGACGCAGAAGGTAATAGAACTGGTGAATATAGAACAGTTGAAGCTTCACAACTCACAGTGAAAGAACTTGAAAACATCAAAAAAGATCAAGAACTACGAGGCAAATCAATGGAAGAAATTGCCTTTGACCAATTAAGTGAACAAACAAAATTAAATGCAAATTTTAAATCTTTAGTTGAAGCAATTGGAATGGGAATTGCAACAAAAAAAGATGTTCTTGCTGGTTATGATTTTGCAACAACAACCACTAGAGAAAAACTTTTTGGTGATAAAAGATTAGGTACTGAAGGTTTTGTTACACCTATGTACACCGAAACTGAAACCTGGAGGAAATTTGGTGGCGAAAAAGGTACTGAAGTTTTGGCAAATGTGGCAAAAACTCTTGTGACAGACTTAAGTAACGTTATGACAAGTTTAAGTAGTTTTGATTTAACTAATTTTGATTTTACTGGAGCACAAAATATGATAGATAATTTAGGTAAAAATATTAAAGATATTTTTGGTGGTACATATGATTATATTGCCGAAAAAGCAAAAGAGTTCGGAATCGGTGGATCAACAACCGACCCATATAGTAATTTTCAAGAAATGGGAGGAGGTACAAATACAACATTAAACAAAGTTGAACAAAAAATTTCAAGTCAATCAATCTCACAAAATTTAAATGCGATTGAATTTAAGCCAATTGATATTAATGAAAATATAAAAGTTGATGTAAATGTAACAATGGACCCTAATTTACAAAATCAAGCACTAACAACATTAATATCACAAGGTGTTGAAAAGTGGTTTACAGGTGCTGAAAGTAATAACAACATTAATTTGATTAGATCAAGAATTATGGATGTTGAAAATAGGTATAATTTAACAGGACCAAGACTTACTAATAAAGATTAATATTTTTATAAAAAGTAACAACAATCTATTTATATTAAAATGAAATAAATGTCAGAAAGCTCATTATCATTTGCATCATCCTCATCGTTTAGGAACACTCTTATTGCCAGAAACCTGGCACCATATAATGTTCCCGGAGCTTATACAGCACCAGCAGGTGATGTTGTATATGAAGCAACGCCACTTTCTGATAATTCAGTAATTGATTCACCAAATGACTTAGTAGGAACAGCAGTTCAAGCAAATGAACTTTATCCGTTAAATGAGTATGGTCCAGAAGGTGGTTATAGTGTAATTGTAAACACAAATAATCCACCACTTCCAGTTGAGTCAAACCAAGGAGAATATGGATATGAAGATAGTGATTTAGAACTTATAAATGAATTCTATATTGATGCGGCATATGTAAAAAATGCATTTGGACCAGAAGCTGGTTACAAAGATTTGGTAATTGTAACTGACGTAACCCCTGGATACCAATATTTTTTACCATATTATGATTTAAATCCGCTTGTATTTATTCCTTCACAATACACGCCATTTGAAATTATTACATCAAATACACCACAAGGATCAGATGGGCCTTTATCACAAGATTCATTTCTTGCAAAAATAGGTGCTGATTCTTTAAAATTTGCTTTTGAAGAAAGAATTGCATATGAAGAGCAACAAATTTTAAATAGTGTTGTAAATTTAGATTCACTACAAGACCCATTTGAGGCAAGTCTTGTTGCAACGGGACAACAACCACTTATTGGTAAGAACTGGAAAATTACTGTACCAGAAAACCCATTACTTGCTGGTGTAAATCTTTTAAATAGAATAACTGGAACTTATTTTCCAGTATCTTTTATTCCTGGTGATTACTTTGATGAAACAAATCAAGTTCTTTCACCACAAACAGAAAATGCATTAAATGTTGTTAATAATTTAACTGGTGGACTACTTGGCCCAATATTAAACAAATATAGAAATCCGTCAGAATTATTTTTATCAAACACTGGGTACGGACAAAAATCTGTTTTATTTAAAAGTTTAGATTATAACAAATATAGACCAAGTTATAACAAAGGATTACTTTTGGGTGCTACAACAGCCATTAATAACTTATTAGGTAACAATACAACACAAGGTGGTGGATTTTATGTTGGAGACGAAAAAACTGACCCATCAAGAGTTGATTCACCAGATAATGAAATTCCGGTTGACGCTTATGGTAAACAACAACCATCACCAGTTTACGGACCGTCTGAACTTGGAAAACTATATGAAGGTAACGACACAAAAATAAAATTTGGTCTTGCCGGTAAATCATATTCGGACCAAGGGGGTATTACAGGACAATTTACTTGGGTATCACCAAAATATAAAGATAACTTAGGCTTTAAAGTAAAACCTGGCGGAGACCCAACAAGTCAGGACGAAGAATTTTTTGAAGTTAAAAATGAATTTAATGATGATACCGAATCTACCGGATTTGAGTTTAAACAAGGGTCAATACTTGATAATACTCAACGACTTGTAGACTCTGCTGATAGTGTAACTGGTATTAGAAGATTACAACACGTTGGAAACGCAATTAATCAAGTATCAAAAGTTTTCAATGATGGGTATAAAGAAATGACAAAAGGGTCAAGGGTTGTTTCATATACCGATAACACATCTGGAGCTGAAGCTGGAATTGAATATTGTAGAGTATTTCAAAAAGATACACCATATCTAACATATGCTGATTTACAAAAAACTGATGGTATTACAACAGCTGGAAGAAGATTTAATAATTCAGTTCTTGATAATACATTTAATTTAAATATTGCACCATTAAGAAATCCAGGATCAACAAACATTGTTGATGGTAAGGTAAAGAAATATATGTTCTCACTTGAAAACTTAGCTTGGAGAACATCAGACAGACCAGGGTTTACATATCAAGATTTACCGACTTGTGAAAAAGGACCAAACGGAGGTAGAACTATGTGGTTCCCACCTTATGATTTAAGTTTTAGTGAATCCTCAAGAGCCACTTGGAACCCAACATCATTTTTAGGTAGACCAGAACCAATATATACATACAAAGAAACAACAAGAGGTGGAAGTATAAGTTGGAAAATTATTGTTGACCACCCATCAGCGATGAACACAATTATTGAAAAACAACTAGCAAACGTTCCACCAGAAAGAATTGACTCAATAATGGATTCATTTTTTGCTGGTTGCGTAAAATATGATTTATATGAACTAGCAGCTAAGTTTAATACAATACCTACCGACAAATTATATACTTATCAACAAATATTACAAAATCCGGGTGCAACCGATGAAGAAATTAAGTTGGTAAATCAAGAAATTGTTGGTAATACCGGTGGACAAGGAACGAATGGATCAAATAGTACATCTGATGGTAGTAAAAAGGGTGATAATCAAACAACAGAAACATTCACATCTAAAGTTAGTGATGTGACACAAGATACATTTGGTAACGATTTAAACAAATTCATTGGTTATGGTTTTTACTTTGACAATGACTACCCAATTGGACAAACAAGTTTTGAAACAAATTTAAATTCATCCTTCCAATTTTGGTATGATCAATATATAGGTAAAAAATCAACAGATTACGTGTCAAAAGCACCGGCAAAAGTAATCAGCGCTGGGAAAGAGTACACCTCTAGTGGTGTTGCACCATTTTTCAATAAAGTTGTTGAAGGAAATTTTAACGCAATAAAAACTGAATTCCTACCTAAACTAAAAGAACTACTTGTTGATTATCAAGGAAAAGTTACAATAGAACTAACTGGCTCCGCATCGGCGCCAGCAAAAGAAGCTTATAATAAAAAATTATCACAAAGAAGAAATAGTGTTGTTGAAAATTGGTTTAAAGATCAAACTGTTGGTGATAAAAAAATAAGTGAGTGGATTGAAGGAGGACAAGTAAAATTTTCTTTTAGTTCGTTAGGTGAAGAAACTGTAATACCTAATACAAGTGGTGACCCTAGTATTACAAATGTTGTTTGTACCGCGGACATACAAGATGCTAGTACAAATAAAGTAACATCTTTATCACAATGGTATAGTGTACCAGCGATGGCTTGTCGCAGAGTCGCAATAACTAAAATTAATATTGATAGTTTTACACCGCCACCAGTAGATATTGAAGTTGTAGAAGTACCAGTTGTAAATCCTATAGTTCCGGTTGACAATAGAAGATTTAATTGTGTTGATGGTAATTGTATTGAAGTTACATCACCAAATGATCCAGCACAATTTACTGGTGAAACAAATTGTCGTAATGCTTGTGGTAAAGAAAATATTGAAGCACCAAAACCAACACCAACACCAAAACCAACTATTGATAAAAAAATTAAAGATGGTATTTCTAAACAAGTATTAAGAACATTATTTTCTGAATGTGATTATTTTGAGGTAATCAAAGAAACAAACCCAATGGTATACTCAAGCTTTAAAGATAAAATAAAATTCTTTAATCCGGCCTTCCATTCAATGACACCAGAAGGATTAAACGCTAGACTTACATTCTTACAACAATGTGTAAGACCTGGACAAACAATTCCAGTAATTGGTCCGGATGGTAAACCAAAATATAATGATGCTAGAAATACATCTTTTGGGGCACCACCAGTGCTAGTTCTAAGAATTGGTGACTTCTTCCACTCAAAGATAATACCAAATGATTTACAAATATCATATGAACCACTTTTATATGACATAAATCCTGAAGGAATTGGGGTACAACCTATGATTGCAAAAATTTCATTAGGTTTTGACTTTATTGGTGGGCAGGGTCTTGCAAATCCGGTCCAACAACTACAAAACGCACTTTCATTTAATTTCTATGCAAATACAGAAATATATGACGAAAGGTCAATCCCAACAGAAAGTACAAAAGATAAAGACGAAGCTTTAGTTCAAAAAATATTAAATAACAATCCGGGATTAGGGGTTAACAATGGTGATATACAAAATTTAATCCCAGAAAAGGGTGGAAGTACTATTGGTACCATACTATCAACTAGCAACTTTGACGATGGTGCATACCAAACTGGTAATATTGAATATACTAAATTATTTGAAAATCTATCAACATCAACAAATACGTATTTTACAACAATATTTAACCAACTTAAATCAATAAACGAAGTTAGAAATTACCCAACACTACAAATACTTTCTAAAACTAGGAATTATAGTAAAGGTAATTTACCGGAAAAAGAAAATGAACAGGCAATACCACCAATAGAAGTTGAAATTCTAGGTAAGATGATTCAATATGAAGATTTAGTAACTAGTTTAATTAAACAAACTATAAAAGATATTGAAGATGATAATTGTCCATTAGTTAGACCTATTGCAACTGATGAATATTCTAAACAAACAAAAAGAGAATACAAAAATAAACTAATTGAACTTGTCTCAGAACAAGAAAATAAAATACTTGACGATACCGTAGGTTTTATTAATGAACTTACAAACTATCAGCAAAATTATGTTCAAATATTTAAAGATTTGGATCTTGTTATTGGAAACGTAATTGATGGTTATAAATTAGAGACAGGTAAATATAAAGTTTATAATTTAGATAATGTTCTAAATCAATCAAAACAACAAGAGTTACAAAAAATTTATCCAGATAAAATTGTAACAAATTTAAATGATTATTTCAAAACCATAAATGATAAAAAAATACTAAATAATAGTTTTGTAGATGATAGTAATTTTACATTTGTACCATTAGTTAATGGTATATTGTTAGATGATGCGGATCTTAGATTTTACTTTGTTATGTCAAATATCTTTACTGATGATAGTAAGTATAATACATTTGTAGAAAGTATTATTACTGAAAGAGTAAAACTTAACACAACAATGGAAAATACAATAAAAGAAACTTGTGCAAGTGTTAAAACAGAACATATAAAAGAATTTGATGCTGAGAAAAAGGTATTTACCGATTTTGAAACAAGTCCTGAATATCAAAAATTTGTTAATTTTAAAATTGACAAACCAGAAAGTGAACTTGAGTACTCAACAGAGGTAAACGACAATACAAAGGACAATCAAAAATTACTCAAAGAAGCGTATAGTGATTTGAATACAAATAAAAAGAAAAACACCTTCAACGGTAAAGTGGCATTTGATTAATTATGGCATTGCAATATTATAATAGATATAATCAATTTTTGTTTAACGGAGTACAAACAACTGTTCCGTACGTTGACTTACCAAGTAAACCAACTGATAAGAAGTATATCTATATTATGGGTAAATCAAGACTTGATAAAATATCACAACAATATTATGATAGTCCATTTTTTGGTTGGTTAATTATGGTTGCAAATCCTGGATATACCGGATTTGAATCTAACATTCCTGACGGAGCGGTCCTTACAATACCATTTCCATTAGTCACGTCTTTACAAGATTATAAATTACAAGTAGATAATTATTTCTTATATTATGGTAGATAATTCAGAAAATATATTAGTTGAATTTGATTACCAAAATATATCACTAATAGACCCAAACAAAATTGTTGATTTAGATGGTAATGTACAAGATAGACTTATACAACAAGAAAATCTTGTTATGTATGCAAATCTTGAATGTTCTGTTTTACCAAGAACAAAATTAGCGGTTGGTGTCCCACAAACCGAAGCCATAAGAACAGTGTCTGTAGGTAAAATTAATTTTTTAAATCCTGGATTTAGAGAATTTTTAGACAATGCCTGGAGTGATGAAATAACTGGTAAGGACACACTACAAGGTAAAGGTGTAAATCAACCAGCAATTAATATTACAAAAAATCCAGATTTATCTGATGATTATTACTATAGTCAGATAATAAAATCAAATGGCGACCCAGGAGCTGTAGATAATGGATTACTTGGTATTGTTGATATTAATGTAAATATAGGTACTGATTTTTTACCAGTAATTGAAATTACCCTTGAGGATGTTAAAGGTAGAGCTTTATTTGAAGCTGGGAACAACTCCCCATATGCCGCCTTTTTTAATTTACCTTATCCATTATTTTATTTAACACTTAAAGGATATCTTGGAAAAGCAATTAGAATTCCATTAATGTTACAATCATTTAATGCTTCATTTGACCCATCAACACATAATTTTAGAGTAAGGTGTGAGTTTTATACTTACAAATATACACTTATGGCCGATATCACTTGGGCACAAATGATGGCTGTTCCATCAATGTATAGAGTTAAAGTTGATAAACAAATTATAAATTCTGATAATCCAGCAAATACTAAAACAACTGTAGAACAGACACATAGTAGTGGTGGCCTACAAAAAATGAAAGAAATTTATTCGGAATATAAATCAAAAGGTTTAATTGCTGATGATTTTCCTGAAATAACAATTCTTGAATTAAAAACAAGACTTGAAAAGTTAATTACAAATATTGAAGAACAATTTAAAAAAACAAATTTAGATAAAATAAATAAACTTGAAAGTTACACTGACACCATTGCCGAGTATACAAAAAAAGTTTATTACGAATTACAAACATCTTGGGCTAGAGAATTTTGTGATCAAGAACTTGTGTTTATTCAAAACAATACAAATGAAACTATATTTTATCAATTTAGAAAAGACTTAATTAACGATAGTGAAAACCAAGAAAAGGCTTTACAAAATCTAGAATCAAAAATAACCAAATATAACACACAACTTACATCAAATCCGGTTGTAGGAAAAGACATACCAGTAGCTATTACACCAGGCATTTTTTTCAAACCAGTAACAATTAATGATATCAATATTGAAAAAACATATAAAAAAAGAAATGGTGTTCCACTCCAAACTAATGAATATGAAAAGTTTAGAAATCAAATAGCAAATGAAATTATAAACGGAGTAAGTTTAGGAAAATATAAGGGATTAATTGTTTTTGATGGTGTCAACTCGTTTTTGGATGTTATAAAAAACATTGAAGAAAAATTTGTTACAAAAAAACAAGAAGTTGAGGAAAGTTTAACAAAAGAAATACAAGCGCAATTTGAAAATAAAACTAATGGATTAGGATTTCAACCAACCATTAGAAATGTTATGGCTGTGTTTTTTGCACAAGGTGAAGCATTTTTAAGATTATTAGATGATGTTCACACTAAAGCTTGGGATTTAAGAGATGATCCCAATAGACGAAAAGCCGTTTTAAATACAAGTAGTGTTGATAATAAAAATAACGAAATTAATACACCAATATATCCTTGGCCCCAAGTTATCGGTGAAGTATTGGAAGATGGGAAAGAAAAGTATGTTCTAAAATATCCTGGTGATAGCGATATTGCAACAAAGATAAATGCGTATTTCCCAGAAATATGGCCAGAGGTCCAGTTTGTTGAGGAGTTCCTAAGAGGGTTTACAGAAAGAGAGAGTCCTAGCATTAGCGCTGGGGACACAGGTAACTTTTTAGATAAACCAGATAGATTTAGCTTCAATGCCATTGAGTTCACAATAGGTAATGATGTGTATCAAAACACTGAAGAAGTTAAATTCTTTTATGAGATTTACGAAAGAATGTTACTTAATTCTTTTTATACAAAAATGAATAGAAATAGTGTTAAGCAATATAACATAAATTCTTTTGTATCTGAATCTGAATCAAGTGATATTGTTAAAGCGTTGGGAAATGATAATCCGTTTTTAATTAAAAAATTAAAAGAGTATGATATTAATGCGCAAAACTATCAAACATTCTTAAAACAAATATCAAATCAAGGTGAGGGACCATCTTACCAAAATTTTATAAGAAAAGAGTATAATACATCATATATTAAAAATGACGTTAATGTACCATTCTTTTTATATAAAGGTTCAATCCTCCAAAGTAATGCCGCGCTCCCAAGTATTGGTTTAACAAAAAATGATGAAAGTGTTGCATATTTTGAAAAAAATATTGTTGATGAATTTGATTTTACTGATTTGTATCCATTAACAAACTTAACCTGGTGTAAAGATAATTTAGTAAATGGTGTTGCAATACAATCAGAGGGTGATACATTTAAAACAAGTGACACACTTGAATATAACACATCAATAAAGTTAATAAAAAATAAAACATTATCACCTGTTACAAACTTTAATTATAAACAAGATGTTTTTAATCAGACTTTAAATTTAACAAACTTAAATACATTTTACACAACTAGACAAATTAAAGACCAGTTTGCAACGGAGGGTAATGTTACATATGAAGGGTATGATGGTGGACTAACACCAAACCAAACAACATCAATTTTTAATACACCAATATTCTCAAATGCAATACAACTAGGTGTAAAAAACGCAACGTATGATCAAAATGATTTGTCACCATTTAAAACGGCCGCATATCTATTTTTGAATAGTCTACCATTAGCAACATTAAGAGATAAATATAAACTTTATAATTCAGATGGTAGTGTATCAACTAAAGGGTATATATTACCTTCATTACTAAAATTTGGTGCGGTACACGAATTACCATATGCTTGGGTTTTAAAATATGGTTCTATATGGTATAGATATAAAAACTGGATTGAAAATGGTGTTGATATATTAACCGATGTCTGGAAAGACACGGATTACATATATAACTATGATCCATTTTATTCGGCATCAACAACACAATATCAAGTAAATGTTGATGGACAAAACTACGATATATTTTTGGATGAAACAGCCACCATTGGAACAAATTATAAAGACATTATAAATACCGGGTTCTATCCGAAATTAATAAATGATTATAACACATTTTTCCAAGGGTCTAAAGTTTTTTCAGAATTAAATGATATTACCGGAACTTATTATGTGAGTGGAGATACCCTTGAAGTTCTATCAGTAAATTTTATTGCGTTAGAACCAGGTGAAACACTTTCAGGGAGTTCTCTTGACCTAGGTACAAAAATTGTTTCACAAATAAGCGGTGTACCAGGGTCAACTGGTTTTTACAAAATATCACCAAGTCAAACAACAAATATATTAACAGGTCAAACACCAGGTAATTTTATTGTTACAAATAAAAAGGTTGGGGTTTTTTCAAACCAAAATATACAAAATGCAATTAACACCAACTTTAAAATGTTAATATCACCACCAACAGTGATAAATGCACCATTTGGTTACGATATTACAAACCCAACTACAGCTATTAACGTAACACCTTGGAATTGTTATGTTTTAAGTCAAGATAATCAATCAATTTATTTGATGCCTTCGCTTGGGTCCAATGTCAATCAAACTTCAAGTGAGTGCTTTTCATTAACAAATACTAAAATACTATCGGTACCTAATAATCCGGCGGTTCATAATGGTTCTGTTAGATTATTCTGGCAAGCACCAAATTATGGTTATTTTGATGTTAGTAAATTAATTAAACCAAATCC